>Ga0070734_10003108_pt1 | contig 18228 bp, 15 predicted proteins | sample Coa_R1_8_FD_66444 | JGI IMG/M metagenome (GOLD analysis project Ga0070734, IMG submission 66444) | Surface soil microbial communities from Centralia Pennsylvania, which are recovering from an underground coalmine fire - Coalmine... | ecosystem: Environmental > Terrestrial > Soil > Unclassified ... | reverse complement strand
CAAGGTTCTCTCAGACAGCATGCTCAACGCCGTTGTGCCGGCCCAGACGGAACCGGCGGTGTATCCGATCGCCACGCAAACGGTCTATCGGAATGCGGACGGCACGGGCGCCGAAACGACCAGCTACAGCTACACCTGGTTTGCCGGCTCGACGCGCATGCAATCACAGACCATGAGCCGCCCGGTGGTCTCGGCGGATCAGAACGGCCCCGGCATCGCCGACACACAAAGTACCGTTTATGACGTCGATGGACGGCCCATCTGGCAAAGGGACGGCGACGGCTTCCTGACCTACACGGCTTATGATCCGAGCACCAGCGCCGTCGTCGAGCAGATTGTCGATGTCGATACGAGCCGCAGCGGCGACTTCCAGGATCTCCCAGCCGGTTGGACGACGCCGGCAGGGGGTGGCCGGCATCTGATCACCCGCTACGAGGTGGACCGTTTTGGGCGTACGACGGCGATGACCGAACCCAACGGCAACATCACGTACACCGTCTACAACGACCCGGCCCATGAAATGCGGACGTATCCCGGTTGGCAGGCTGGCACGAATTTGCCCACCGGTCCAACGCAGGTGATCCGCGAGGATCGGGATCACTCGCCCAGTTATACGGAAGTCTTGACCATGTCGGCTGTCCCACATGTGGATCCCGCGGGCCGGCCTGACGGAACGGAACCGATCAGCGACGTGCAGAGCCTGTCGCGAAGCTTCACGAGTCCGGGCAGCCAAGTTGTCGAGACCGATCGATACTTCTCCCTGTCCGGTCAAACCTATAGCACCGACCCTTACCTGGGAATCGCCGGGACCAACTACAATGCCACGTTCTACGCCTACGATGAACGCGGCCGGCTCGACCGGACCGTGAGCCCCACCGGCACGATTAACCGTGCAATCTACGATGGCTTGGGCCGGATGGTCAGCACATGGGTGGGGACCGATGATACGCCGGCCAGCGGCTACTGGTCACCGGAGAACAATACGGCTCCGTCGAACATGGTCGAGGTCAGCGCCATGGTTTACGACAACGGTGGGGTCGGCGATGGCAACTTGACCGAGCAGACCCGTTTTCCCGGCGGCGGAGCAGCCCCGCGCGTGACTCAGGACTTCTACGATTGGCGCGATCGCCGGGTGGCCAGCAAACAGGGCGTGCAGGATGTCGAGGCGAATGGCACGCACCGTCCGATCTGGTACACCGTGTATGACAATCTTGACAAAACGTTGTCCCAGGGCGAGTACGACGGCGATGGCGTCTCCATCACGGTCAGCAATGGCGTGCCGGATCGCCCGCCGGCCAATCGCCTGCGCGCTCTCACCACGAATCAGTACGACGATCAAGGCCGGCTTTTCCAAACCAACATGTTCAGTGTGGATCCAAACGACGGCACCGTCTCCCTGGCCAGCTTGACCACCAGCAGCTGGTACGATCACCGTGGCAATGTCATCAAGAGAGTGTCCCCGGGCGGACTCGTTACCAAGAACCAGTACGATGGCGCGGGAATGCTCGTGGCCACTTATCAGACCGATGGCCAAGGCGATGCCACCTGGGCGGACGCTGGCTCCGTGGCCAACAACAATGTCCTGAGCCAGACCGAGACCCAGTACGACGCCGACAACAATCCCATTCTGGTAATTGCCCGCCAACGCTTCCACGATGAGACGGCGGCCGGCGCGCTGGGCGATCCGACTAACAGTCCCAAGGCCCGCGTGTCCTACGTAGCCAGTTATTATGATCCGGCCAACCGGTTAACGGACCAGGTCGATGTTGGCACCAACGGCGGCATGGCCTATACCCGTCCGGATGCGCCCCCGGCCGGCTCGGATACCGTGCTGGTCACGCACACCGATTACGATCCCGCCGGTCGTATCCAAGATGTCGTTGATCCGCGGGGCCTTGTTACCCAGACGACCTACGACCTGCTAGGCCGCACGGTGGAGACGATCGAAGGATACAGCGGCGACGGCACGCCGACGGATTCGACCAATCGCACAACCGTGTACACCTACGATGGCGCGGATCATGTCTTGACGCAAACGGCGGTGCTGCCCAATAACCAGACTCAGACCACGCAATACGTCTATGGCGTCACGGGCCTGATCAGCTCCAACGACTTGCTGGCCGCGGTGATCTACGCTGACAATGGCCTGCCCAACACCCAGACGTACACCTACGACGCTCTGGGGGAGGCGCTCACCAAGACCGATCGCAACGGCAGCACCCACACCTACAGCTATGATGTGCTCGGCCGGCAGATCGCCGATGCCGTCACGACCTTGGGGAGCGGGGTAGACGGCACCATTCTCCGGCTGGAGACGGCTTACGATTCCGCAGGCCGGCCGTACCTGTACACCAGCTATGATGCGGCCAGCGGCGGCAACATCGTCAACCAGGTGATGCAGATTTACAACGGCCTGGGCCAGCTTGTCCGCCAGTACCAGGCACACACCGGGCCGGTGGACCCGGCGAGCACTCCGGCCGTGCAGTACGCGTACAGCGAGATGGCCGGCGGCGCCAATCATAGCCGCTTGATTTCGATGACCTATCCCAACGGCCGAGAGATCGATTACACGTATGCCGCAGGCGTGGACGATGCCATTGGCCGCCTGACATCGATCTCGGACAGCACGGGTATCCTGGAGAGCTACCGCTACCTCGGCCTGAGCACAATCGTGGTGCGTTCCCATCCGCAGTCGGGCGTGGACCTGACCTATCTCCAGCAACCCGGCCAACCGACCGGCGACGCCGGGGACCAATATACCGGCCTGGATCGCTTCGGCCGGGTCGTAGACCAACTCTGGCTCAACACGAACACCGGCACCGCCACGGACGAGTTCGCCTATGGCTACGATGCCGATGGCAATCCCCTCTACCGCCAGAACGTGGTGAATCCTGCCTTCGACGAACTGTACCACGCCAATGGCTCGGGCAACGGCTACGACAATTTCAACCAGCTGACGGCCTTCGCGCGCGGTGCGCTTGATCCGTCCAACAATTCCATCACGAATCCTAGCCATAGCCAGGCGTGGACGCTGGACGCTCTGGGCAACTGGCAGACGGTGACCACCGATGGGATCGATCAAAACCGGACGTTTGATGCGCAGAACCAGATCACGTCGATCGGCGGATTGGCGACGCCGGGCTATGACAACAACGGCAATACCGTCACGGATCAAAATGACAACACGCTCGTCTACGATGCCTGGAACCGGCTCATTCGTGTAGAGGATAGCGATGGCCGTCCGCTCTCCACGTATACCTATGATGCGCTCGGCCGCCGGATTACGGAGACCTCCACGGCTACCATGGACCTGTACTTTTCCAAGGATTGGCAGGTGGTGGAGGAGCAGAGTGGCGGCGAGATGCAGACGCAATATGTATGGAGCCCGGCGTATGAAGATGCGATGGTGGAGCGGGACACCAGCGATGGCACCAGGCTTTATGTGCAACAAGACGCCAACTGGAATGTCACAGCCGTCGTAGATGCAACCGGGACCGTGCAAGAGCGGTATGTTTATGACCCCTATGGGCAGGTGAGTTTCCTGGCTCCCGATTGGTCCGCGCGCAGCAGCAGCTCGGTGAACTGGATCTATCTGCACCAGGGTGGACGGTTCGACACGGTCAGCGGATTGTACAACTTCCGCAACCGTGACTTTTCGCCGGTGCTTGGACGGTGGCTGCAACAGGATCCGATGGCGTTCGCGGCGGGCGACAATAACCTGTACGGTTGCTTGGCCGAGAACCCGCTCGGTGCCGACGATCCGCTCGGATTGAAACCTTGCTGCAAGGAAACGCACATTGATGGAACCTACTGGAATGCCGTGGTGATGTTCGAGATGAACCTGTTAATGAAGCACATCTTCGCAGAGGGTAGTTACGTTCCTCGTGGCGTCGGCTGGGCTCGTGTGCCGCCGACAGGGCAAGATCCTTACCCCGATTGGTCGAGTCACGGTTATTTGGCAGCTTCCGGATTTGACTCGCCCTTCTGGGGCTCCTCGGTGAAGAAGGATGCGTTCATTTTCGACGATGGGCCGCTCAAAGGACATGTGTTGAAAGGCTACGAAACCAATTACTATTTCCAAGGAATGATCGCCAGGGCTTATGGGGTCTCCCTGCCGGGATTGTATGCGATGATGTTCCTGTGGAAGGGCTGGAACATGTACGTCATGAAAATGCCCGATTATCAATGGCCTTCCGAGGGCGAGTTGTTTGCCGCTACCGCGGGGTATCGGAACTTTACGAAGGATTACATCGAGTGGGCGAATGCCGTCAAGGCCGGAAAGGAGATCAAGAATCCGGGAGTGCCTTGCATTTAGAACGCGCCGCTAGGGGAAACAGCGGGGGCGATCCTTGGGCAGTTCGCGGAAACATTTGCAATGGGCGAATGGATAACTAAAATGGTCCGCCATGATGGCAGACGGCGCGGCGTTGGCCTTGGGTTTTTTGCTCGATCAAGTTCTTGGCGATCCGCCGCGCTGGCCCCATCCCGTCCGCTGGATCGGCCGTCTGATTCCGTTGCTCGAACCGCCGCTGCGCCGTTTCTGTGGAGCGCGGGTCGGTGGCATCGTTCTGCTCGCAATCGTCACGGGATCGACCGTTTGTTTCACCTGGGGTATTTTAGAATTGGCCGGTTCTTGGCATCCCTGGGCCTGGAGGGCGGCGGCCACGGTACTGATCTACTATGGCTTGGCCGCCCGCAGTTTGGCTCGCGAAACACAATCCGTCCTGACGCCATGCGCGATGGGTGACTTAACGGAGGCCCGGAAGCGGCTCGGCGGCATCGTTGGCCGTGATACCGATGCGCTATCCGAGCAGGAAATTCAGCGGGCCTGCATCGAGACCGTGGCAGAAAACACCACGGACGGCGTGGTCGCACCACTCTTCTATGCGGCCCTTGCAGGGCCAGTGGGATTATGGGCGTACAAGGCCATCAACACGCTCGACAGCATGGTCGGCTATCGCAACGCGCGCTACGTCCAGTTCGGCTGGGCATCGGCTCGCATGGACGACCTGGCGACCTACCTTCCGGCACGCATTACCTATCTTCTGATTAGCCTCGCCGCCGCCCTGCTCTACCGGAGGGGCGGAAAAGCCCTCCGGATGGGTTGGCGGGACGGCCGGAAGCACCCGAGCCCAAATGCCGGATGGGCCGAAGCCGCCATGGCCGGTGCCCTGGACGTGCAGCTCGGCGGCCCTAGCAGTTATGGCGGAGTGGTTTCCCCCAAGGCGATCCTCGGCGATTCCGGGCAGCCGCTTACGCCCACCAAGGTCCGGCAATCGATTCGCGTGATGTTGCTGACAAGCTGGCTTGCCCTTAGCCTGGCGGTTCCTTGCCGGGCGTGGACGGTTCGCCTTACGGAAAATAAACGGCGTGATTGGGAGCAGAATTCGATGGACCGTACCGAGTACCCGGTCCTGCCCCCGGGCATCCCATCTTCCATCCCCCGATCATCAGTTGTCACGAACGACACAGCGGATGTTTCAGCGACACCCAATGGCCATCCTGCTTGGAGCTGGCCACGCACTGGGTGATGAAGTTCATGCCATCGACCCCGTCCGCCACATTCGGGTAAAGACTCTTGCTGCCGTCGATCTTGTGTCCGCCGGCACGGGTTACCATATCGGCATATGCGGCTGTGTAGATATTGGCGAACGCTTCGAAGAAGGCTTCCGGATGGCCGCTGGGCAGCCGGCAGGAAGCCTTACCCGTTTCCGTCATGAACGGAGCATTCGGATCGCGGGTGTACAGCCGATGCGGTTGGCCATTAACCCGAAACAGCATCTTGTTCGGTTCTTCCTGGTGCCATTCGAGGGCGCCCTTCGTGCCATCTACCTCGATCCACAAATCGTTTTCCCGGCCATGAGAGATCTGGGAGGCGGTCACCGTGCCCAGGCCACCGTTTTGGTAGCGGACCGCGGCCACGCCATAGTCGTCCAGCTCGCGGCCGGCTTCGAACGTTTTCAGCACGCAGGAGACCTGGTCCGGAAGCAGACCCGTAATGAAGCGGCTCAGGTTGTAGGCATGCGTGCCAATATCCCCAAAGCAGCCGGCCGCTCCCGAACGCTTCGGATCCGTCCGCCAGCTGGCCTGTTTCTGCTTGTCCCTCTCCAACCGCCGCCGAAGCCATCCCTGCACGTACGTAGCCCGGATGGCGTTGATCTCCCCCAGCTCACCGGAGCGAATCATGTCGCGAGCCTGGCGCACCAGGGGATAGCCGGTGTAATTATGTGTGACCGCGAAAACGACGCTCGTTTTTTGCACAATCTTGGCCAGCTCCTCCGCCTGGGCCAGATCGAAAGTCAGGGGCTTGTCGCACATGACGTTGAAACCGGCTTCCGCGAAGGCTTTGGCAATTTCGAAATGGGTGTGGTTCGGCGTGGCGATCGACACGAAGTCGATCCGTTCCGAAGCGGGCAATTTCGATTCTGCTGTCAGCATTTCTTGGTAGGAGGCATAGGCTCGCTCCGGCTTGATATCGTAATCTGGTGCCGATGCCTTGGCCTTGGCAGGATCTGCAGAAAGTGCGCCGGCCACCAACACCGCGCGGTTGTCCAGGATTGCAGCCGTGGCATGAACCCGGCCGATGAAAGCGCCCTGGCCGCCGCCGACCAGGCCCATACGCAATTTGCGGTTCAGTGGTGCGTTGACTGGCATAACCGTTTCCTTTCATACTGCGCCTCCTTAGCCGGATCCTGTCGCCCGCCGATGGGAGAGGATGGAGCGAGGGGGCATACCAATGGCCATTCTCGTCGCAGATTAACCAAGATCAAGCGCAAAGGGAAGGTGTGCAGAGAGTCCTGGTCTCCGCGGCTGCTACTTTCCTACCTTCCTGCCCCGCTACAATGCACATATGGATCTCGACCAGGCGCTCGATCAATTGGCCCAGGATGCCGCGGCTCCGCTCGATGTCGCGGAGCTGGCCCTTTGGCTTGCGCGCGATGAATACGCCAATGTCGACGTGGAGGCCTATCTCAGCGAATTGACCGGAATGGCACACGAGGTGAAGCGCTATCTGCGCGGCAGTCTTGAAGCCCGCGTATTCGGACTCTGCCGGTACCTATTCCATGAGATGGGCTTCCGGGGCAATATCCAGGATTATTACGATCCGCGCAACAGCTATCTGAATGAAGTGCTCGACCGCCGGACGGGTCTGCCAATTACGCTGTCGTTGGTGGCGATGGCCGTTGGCCAAAGGGCAGGACTCCAGATCGCCGGTATCGGCCTTCCCGGCCATTTTGTGGCGATGGCAAAGGCCGACGGACAGGAGGTCCTGTTCGATCCGTTCCATGGGGGTCGCCAGCTGACGCCGGCGGACTGCGAAACGCTGGTCCAACAGGTCACCGGAATGCCTTTCCAAGCCACTCCCGAACAGCTCGAGCCAGTTCCGCTGCGACTGCTGGTGCTTCGTTTGCTCACGAATCTCAAAGGGGTCTACCTCCAGCAAAAAGACTTTCTTCGAGCAGCTCGGGTAATTGAGCGGTTACGGCAGCTGAGCCCAGAAGACATCCTGCAGCGCCGGGACCTGGGGGTCAGCCTCGTTCACGCGGGCCAGCCGGGCCGAGCCATCGATCACCTGGCGGCCTACCTGAGCATCACGCCGGGTAGTACCGACAACGATGCCGTACGTCAGTTGCTGAACCAGGCGCTCAAGGCTGTCGGAAGGTGGAACTAGGCCATTCCGACCGGAGACACATTTTCTGGACGCGAATTCCGGAATGCCCTTTCATTCTCCGTAGCGTATCTTACAATGGTCAGCCGGGAATCAGGGCGACAGCAGTGGGGTCTGCTGCAACCGCCCATTCGAGGATGACGGGGAAGTGTGTCCATGGCCTCCAAATATATCGTCCGGCACGGGGCCATGCGCTTTCTGGGCGAATACGAAGCCGGCGAAACCACCGCATACGCTCGGGGCGACGAGGTGGTGATCCGCTCCGAGCGCGGGCACGAAATCGGACAGGTCCTGTGCGACGCCAATCCGCACGCCGTGGAGCTGATCCAGGAAGCGACGCGGGGCTCGATCATGCGCCTCGTCGGAGCGGAGGATCGCGAGCAACAGCAACAACTTCGCGACGCCGAGCGCCAGGAGCTGGACCGATGCTGTGCCATCGTTCAGGAACGCCAGCTCCAGATGGAGTTGGTCGATGTCGAGCATATCTTCGGCGGCGAGCGGATTGTGTTTTACTTCCTGGCTGAAAAGCGGGTCGATTTTCGAGAACTCGTCAAGGATCTGGCGCGAGAATATCGGACGCGCATCGAAATGAGGCAGATCGGCGTCCGGGACGAGGCCAAGCTCTTGGCGGACTACGGCGATTGCGGCAAGCCGGTCTGTTGCAACACGCATATGACCAGCATGCCGCCGGTATCGATGCGCATGGCCAAATTGCAAAAATCGACGCTTGATCCATCGAAAATCTCGGGACGCTGCGGCCGATTGAAATGCTGCCTGCGTTTCGAGCAAGATGTCTATGAAGAGTTTCAGCAACAATTGCCGCCGGTGGGCGCCCGGCTCCTGACGCGCAAAGGCCAGGGGCGGGTCCTTTCCCAGGAAATCCTGGCCCGCAAAGTCCTGGTCGAATTCGAAGACGGCCGGCGGGTGATTGTGGCGGCGGAGGAGATTTTGACACGGCTCGGATGAGGGTTGACACAGTCCCGATGGGAACCTGTTCGTTGGAGGAGCTGCCGTTTCATGTCCACTTACCATGCTCGGCTTGCCCAGGTTTTGCAGCGCGATCCCCGTTATGTGTACGAAGCTTATGAATTTGTCTTCGCCGCCTTGAGTCATACGCAAAAACTCCTGGGCCGCGTGCCGGCCGAAGATAGCAGCAATCCGGGAGCTCAATATCACGTTTCCGGGCGCGAGCTGGTGCACGGCGTGCGGGACTTGGCCGTCCGCGAATTCGGCCTGATGGCGCGGGTGGTGTTTCGGCTGTGGGGCATCAACCGCACCGCGGACATCGGGAACATCGTCTTCAACTTGGTGGAAGAGAACTTGATGAGCAAATCCGATCAGGATAGTCTCGCGGACTTTCAGGATCTGTTCGACCTGGACCAGGCCCTGGTCCAGGAGTTCCAAATTGAGCTGGACGAAGCGGAGTGGCGACGATGAAACCCGCCACCCTGCGCCTCCTCCTCGTGGGGGTGCTGTTTGCGGCGTGGATTGGCTGGCTGGTATATCTGGTTTATTCGATGAAATCTTCACTGCCGCCCGGGGCCACTCGGCCGGTGGTGTTATCGCAGCCGCAGTTCCTCGTCTCCAGCCTCGATGTCATTGCCCAGGTTGACGAAATCGATAAGGATCCCGCCGAGGTTACCATTCGCGAGGTGTTTTGGCCCCAGGGGAAAGAGACCGACGACCTACGGGGAAAAAAGATCCAGGTAAGCCGTTTGCCCGAATGCCGGGATGATTGGGTGGGCCGCGGCGAGTACATCCTCGCGCTGGCTTCTTCTGGCGAAAAGGGCTATCAAATCGTACCGGTGCCGCGCTCGCCGGGTTTTCCTTCCGGCCGGCCGCGCATCTACCCCGCCACGCCACAAACCCGACAACAGTTACGAGAGATCCGCAAGGCCGAGAGCTTATTGGTCCCGGAAGAGCGGTAAGCATAGGCAAAAAATCAAGGCAACCAGAGCCAACAACAGCGCGATCACCATCGCGATGACCAGGGCCCGCTGAACCGTGCGCCTCCGCGCATAGCTGCCGATCAAGGGCGGCAACACGAGGTTACCGACTGCGCCGATGGCAAACATCGACCCAAATGCCGTGCCCCGCGCATGGGGGAAATGGACAAACAGCATACCGACCAACGTCGGAAAAATCGGCCCGAGGACCGCACCGACTAGCAGAAGTCCCACGGCTCCGCTGGTGCCCGTCCGAGCCCCCGCCATGTTCCCCAAAAACACCGCGGCCGCCAGGGCCAACCCGACATTCAGCCATGCTCCCGAATAGTTCTTGGGAAGATCGCCCTGTTCTTGGAGCAGGGCCGTCACCAGCCGCGCTGCCAAGAACATGAACCAAAACCCGGACAGGAACCAAACCGCGGCCCGGGCCCGGAAACCGCGATCCGTGAGATACTGCGTTGCCCAGCTGCTCAGCATTCCCTCCAATGGCCCATAGAGCAAGAAAACCAAGCCGGCCAACCAGATAATCGGATTTCGCAGCATGGCTGTCCATTCGGCTGCGCCGCCAATGGTTTCGAATTCGCTCTGCTCGGTAAACGCCGCGAAAAAGGCCGGCAGCAAGCAGAGCAACGCTACGACACCGACCGCTCGCCGGTAATCCAGGCGCCGGAACAAGGTGATAATGAGTCCAGGCGTAACCAGGGCGCCCAGCCCGAAAAACACGTTGCCCAGGTTCTGCGAAGCCGGCTCGTTGTCGGGGAAGAAGGCCTTGCTCATGAGCACACTGCTCGCCGTGCTGAGACAGGCGCCGCCGACGCCGGCCAGGAGAATAGCACCGACGGTACGGACCGTGGTAGTGCTCATCGCCAGGGCAAAGACCGCCAGAACGGTGGTGAGCGACCCGACCAGAAAAACGCCTTTGACTCCCAGGTCATCGCAGAGGATGCCACTGATGGGCATCATTGGAATAAGGGTCAAGTTGAGGGCGGCAACCAACCAATCGAGGCGCGTTTCACTGAGGTTGAGGCGTTTGGCCAACATGGTCCGCAGGCTCTCGAGTAAAACGAGAAGCATGCCAAACACGAACGCGCCCGAAATCGTCACCGCCGTGATGGACTGAAAACCCAGCATGGGCGTTCCCTCAAAGTCGTTCTGACCGATACGTCCGGCACAAGAGAGCTAACTGGAATCATTGTAGGCGGCCAGATCAATTTGTTGGGCGGAGCAGAACGGAAGAGTCGGGAACGAACCTGGCAGCTGGAAGCCGCGTCCTTATAATGAGCACCAGGAGCCCGGCGCAGCCTCTCTGTGCAGCAAAGCTGCGGGCCCATGTGCCAGGCCGTGAGCGGTGCCGGGGCATGGCCGCCCGGCTGCCGAATGCGGATTGATCAGATAGGGAGTGGGAATTTGGCCGGAAGGCAATTTCGCCTTGCAAGGCCCATGCCGCCCTCCTATACTGACGCTTTCCGCGTTTTAGGCTGCGCTAGCGTAGCTCAACGGCAGAGCACTGGTTTTGTAAACCAGTGGTTGTGGGTTCAAATCCCACCGCTAGCTTCCCTAGCGGGGAAAAACTATCAACCAGGAAGGCAGGCCTACCGGCCAAGCGAAACTGTGATGTCCCCTCCTCGGGAGGCCATTGCCCGGGAGCATAGCCTGAGACCAGCATGGATGGGCAGGTGGCCGAGCGGCCAATGGCATCAGACTGTAAATCTGACGGACTCAGTCCTACGGGGGTTCGAATCCCTCCCTGCCCAACTTACTGCGGGTGTAGCTCAGTTGGCAGAGCATCTGCCTTCCAAGCAGATCGTCGTGGGTTCGAATCCCATCACCCGCTTTTGATTTTGGTTGTGGACGGACCGATCCGGGGTGGGCGCGGGACGCGCTTCTCTTCCCATCGGCCCTCAAACATCTAAAATCAAAAAATGACCTTGGCGTGCTGCTTTAGCTCAGCGGTAGAGCGCGTCCTTGGTAAGGACGAGGTCCTGGGTTCAATCCCCAGAAGCAGCTCTTGGGGAACTAATCACCACCCTTTGCCCCGAAGCCGATTCGGGGCGTACCGTAATTGAACCTGCGGAGGAACGATGGCTAAGGACGTATTTGCACGAACTAAGCCGCATGTTAATGTGGGCACCATTGGGCACATCGATCACGGCAAGACCACGTTGACCACCGCGCTGGTCATGCGCTCGGCGGCCAAGTTTAAGCCAGATTTGAAGGTCAAGTCTTATAAGGAAATCGCCAAGGGTGGGACCGAGCGTGACGAACTCAAGACGGTGACCATCGCCGTGGCCCATGTCGAGTACGAGACGCCGAACCGGCACTATGCCCACATCGACTGCCCCGGGCATGCCGACTACATCAAGAACATGATCACGGGCGCGGCCCAGATGGACGGCGCCATTCTCGTCGTTGCCGCCAACGACGGCCCCATGCCGCAGACCCGAGAGCACTTGCTGCTGGCACGCCAGGTCAACGTGCCCTACATTGTCGTCTTTCTGAATAAGGTGGATACGGTGGACGACCCCGAGCTGCTCGAGCTGGTCGAGCTGGAACTGCGGGAATTGCTCAGCAAATACGAATTCCCCGGCGACAAGATTCCAATCATTCGGGGCAACGCCTTGGCCGCCATGCAGTCGGCGGGCAAGGATGACAAGGCCTGCGAGTGCATCGACAAGCTCTTCGAGGCCCTGGACAGCTATATCCCCAATCCGCAGCGGGCGGAGGATAAGCCTTTCCTGGCCAGCATTGAAGACGTCTTCTCGATTAAGGGTCGCGGCACGGTGGGCACGGGCCGGATCGAGCAGGGCAAGGTGAAGGTCGGCGACGAAGTGGAGATTGTCGGCCTCATGAAAGCGCCGCGTAAAACCGTCGTCACGGGGGTCGAGATGTTCAACAAGACCCTGGAATACGGTGTGGCCGGCGACAACGTCGGGATCCTCCTGCGTGGGATTGAAAAGGAGGAACTGGAACGCGGACAGGTGTTGGCCAAACCGGGCTCGATCACGCCCCACACGAAGTTCGAAGCCAGTGTTTACGTGCTGGCCAAGGAGGAAGGTGGGCGGCACACGCCGTTCTTTACCGGCTATCGGCCGCAGTTTTACTTCCGCACCACAGACGTGACCGGCGAGGTGAAATTGCCCGAAGGCGTGGAGATGTGCATGCCGGGTGATAATATCAAGGTAACGGTGGAGCTGCTCCCCGATAAGCCGATCGCCATGGACGAAGGCCTCCGCTTCGCCATTCGTGAAGGCGGCCGGACCGTCGGCTCGGGAGTGGTCACGAAGGTCATTGCCTGACCGTTCGCTGCATGCTTCTTGCTTGCGTTTCGTGCACGGAGACCACCACCGAGCCGCAAAACGCAAGTAGCTAAACAACATGCAGCTGAGGAGGGGAATTATGCGGGAATACGTCTGGTTGGAATGCACGGCGTGCGGCAACCGGAATTACCGTGCGCAAAAAGAGACGCGCGGTGCGGATCGGCTCGAATTGAAGAAATACTGTCGAAAGGAACGCAAGCATACTCTCCACAAGGAATCGCGCAAGAAGTAACGAGATGGAATCAGGAGTCAGCGAAGGACGAAATGGGAAGCGAGATTCTGTGCTCTCCCAATCCTATTTTCATTGACCCCTGAGTGGGAAGGGGTGTAGCTCAATTTGGTAGAGCACCGGTCTCCAAAACCGGCGGTTGAGCGTTCGAGTCGCTCCGCCCCTGTTGGAGTTTTTGATTTTTGATTGATTTGCCGTTGTGCGGGCGAACCCATCAAAGGATCAAAAATCAAAAAAGGGTAAGGAAAAGCCATGGCTGTGGCAGTCAAAACAACGCCCCAGACAGCACCTCAGCAGCCGCTGAACCGCTTGGGGTTTGGCAGCTTGGTCGGGACATTCTACGTCCTCGTTTGCTTGGCCATCCTTTACGCCATACCGGCGGTTTGGCGGGAGACGATCGGACAAGCCGTGGTGAGCACGGCCGGGTCCTTCGTGGATGCCGCCTTGCGACTGCTGCTCATGCTCGGGGTTGCCGCCCTGGCGACTCTCGTGGGTCGTCGCCTGATTGGTCCAAATCCGCCTCCGGGACTCCGGGCCGGTGTTGTGATTGGTCTTGTCGGCGTCCTGATCATTGGCCTGTTTACGCGTTGGGTCGGTACCATCCTCGAGCGGAGTCTGGTCCACAGCCCCAATGAAGCAATCCTGGGCGTGGCCGTCACGGTGGGCGTCGGCGTGGCGCTGCTGGTCGCTGGCGGGATGTTGTTCTTCCGGGCCGGCTTCGAGCGCTGGATGATCACCGTGGAAGAGCAAGGGTGGTTCAGCACGATTGCTTACAAGCGGACGCAGGGGCAGCGCGTTCGGCGTGGGACAATTCTTGGGATCCTCATCCTCGCCGGTTCCGGCATTTATACGCTGCTCAGCCACAGGAGCCTGGAGACGGCGACGGCGAACTGGGAGGTGGGGCTGCCATTCACGCACGGCAAAACGCTCCTCTTGCTCCCCGATGTGCGTTTCACGGTGCCATTGCTGTTGGCTCTGTTCTCCCTCTGGTTCGCGTACCGGATCGTGAGCTTCCCAGCTTTTGCGGATTTTCTGATCGCTACGGAAGCAGAGCTGAACAAGGTTTCCTGGCCGACGCGGCGCCGCCTCGTGCAGGACACCGTCGTCGTCTTGACGACGATGCTGCTGCTTACGGGATTCTTGTTCGCGATGGACTCGCTTTGGATCAATGTATTGAGCTGGCGGTGGATCAACGTCTTGCAGACCGAAAGGGTGGATACGCGCGACCTCGACGCCCAGATTGAGAAGCTGACCCAGGAGAAAGAAGATGCGAAGGCCCAGGGCAACGCCGAGAAGGCGGCCGAGCTCGAGGGCCAAATTGACGATCTGACGAGACGGCGAGACAACTTGCTCCGCGGGCCGCAAAGCGGCCAGCTCGATTGGTGAGGCCCAGCCGACGACCCTAAAATCGTCCCCCTGCCGGGAGAGATTGGCTCATGCCTGAAGAACTGGCAACGATGGAAACCCCGCCGTCCGGCGCGGAGGATAAATCCACAGCGGAATCGCAGCAAGGATCGGAACCGCAAGCTCCGACTGCGTCCGAGGGAACCGGTGATCATGCAGCCGGCGCCGAACCGCCGGACCCGCCGGCGCCGCCGACGGCCGAGGAGGAGAACGAACCGGAGGAACCTGCCGGCGAGAGTAACAAACGCTGGTATGTGGTCAAGGTGCAAAGCGGCCGGGAGGAATCGATCAAGGAAGCCATCGAACGCCGCGTGAAAATTGAGGGCCTCGAGGATTACTTCGGCCAGATCATCATCCCCGTCGAGAAAGTGACGGAGATGCGCAATGGCAAGCGCGTGGTCCGGGAACGCAAACTCTATCCGGGCTACCTGATGGTCGAGGTGGAATACAACGACCGCATACTTTACCTCTTCCGGGAGACTTCCGGCGTCGGCGACTTCGTCGGTGGCAGTCTCAATCACCCGCCGCCGCCCATGTCGGACCGGGAGGTCGAGCGCATGAAGGGACGCCAGGGAGAGCATGTCCCCGGCATTGCTCATGCCAAACCGAAATACGACCGTGGCGATCGCGTCAAGGTCAAGGATGGAACGTTTGCCGGCATGGAAGGCGAAGTCAAGGATCTGCTTGAAGCGAAGGGTTTGGTGCGCGTCGAGCTGACGATTTTTGGCCGGCCGGTGCCGGTCGAATTGGAATACTGGCAAGTCGAGCATGTGTAAGGAGCTTCGTGACGGTTTGCCCTGTCGTGGTGGAGCGAGCCAACCCGAAACCTAGAAGGAAAGACGATGGCAAGACAGGTAGCAGCCCAAATCCGCTTGCAGGTCACCGGCGGACAAGCAACACCGGCACCGCCCGTCGGACCGGCGCTGGGTCAACATGGAGTCAACATCGGTGCGTTCGTGACGCAGTTTAACGACCGCACCAAGGAGATGCGCGGCATCACCGTGCCGGTCGTCATTACGGTCTATTCCGACCGGAGCTTCGAATTCATCGTCAAAAGTCCTCCGGCGGCAGTGCTCTTGAAGCAAGCGGCCGGGATCCCCTTGGAAAAGAAACGGGGGGGCGAGTTGATCGCCGCCGAAGAAAAGACCAAGGGGAGCGGGAAGTACAAAGGGTTCAAAGTCAATCCGGGTCAGGTTCAGGAAATCGCGAAGAAGAAACTTCAAGACCTGAATGCCCGTGACCTGGATCATGCCGTGCGGATCGTGGAAGGCACGGCTCGCAGCATGGGAATCACCGTGGAGGCTTGAGTAGATGGCGAAGAAACAGTCCACCGCCCCCGCCGAGACACCGGAAGCCACTTCGGCGGCACCGGCTGCTGCGGAGGCGCCGGCGGCAAAGAAGGAACCGAAAAAGGCCAAAGCACCCAAAGGCAAGACTGCCCCGGGTGCCGAGACGGCCGCCGCGCCGGCTGCGCCGTCGGCACCGCCTCCTCCCGAGGCGACGACTCCGGCCGCTCCCCCGCCAGCCAAACCAACCGCCGATGGCGAAGTCAAGAAGCGCAAAAAACAGCCCGGCCATGCGCCACCGTTGGGCAAGAAACTGAAGAACCACCTGCGCAACTTGCACCAGAAGTTAACCAAGGAAGGCCCCGTGCCCCTCAAGCGAGCCATCGGTCTGCTCAAACAGGCCAAGCGCGCCAAATTCGACGAAACAGTCGAAATCCATATGTCCCTGGGAATTGACACGACCCAAAATGATCAGATGGTGCGCGGCAGCGTGCCGCTGCCGCATGGGATCGGCAAAGCGGTCCGAGTGCTCGTGTTTTGCCAAGGCGACAACGTGGGCAAGGCTAAAGAAGCCGGAGCCGATTATGCCGGCGGCGACGATCTGATCAAGAAGATTCAGCAAGAAGGCTGGCTCGATTTCGATGTGGCCCTGGCCACGCAGGACATGATGGGCATGGTCAGCCGGCTCGGCAAGATCCTGGGTCCGCGCGGCCTGATGCCGACGCCCAAGGCCGGCACGGTCGTGACGGCCGGTGGCGATGTGGCCGCCAGTGTGCGGGAGTTCAAAGCCGGCAAAGTGGAGTTCCGCGCCGATAAGGGTGGGAATGTCCATGCGGGTGTCGGCAAGATGAGTTTTGATGATGACAAGTTGGTCGCCAACATCACGACGTTTGTCGATCAGATCCGGTCGGTCAAACCGTCCGGCGTCAAAGGGAACTATGTGAAGTCGATCACGGTGTCTGCCACGATGAGCCCTGGTATCCCGGTCACCGTCTAAGGAGCACGCCTGGGGCGACGAGCACCCGGTCGGAGAACACCTGCCATGAGTAAAGCCATCAAACAAATGGAAATGGATGCCCTGAAGCAGACCTTTCAGGACATCCGCGATCTGGTCGTGTTGAGCACCAGCAAAGTCAGCTGCAATGAGGATACCCAGCTCCGGGCCAACCTTCGAAAGAAGAACATCCGCCTGCGGGTGGTGAAGAATAGTCTGGCCCGGCGGGTGTTCGATGAAATGGGGATGGGAGTCCATAGCTGCTGGGAAGGGCCGACCACGCTGGCTTGGGGCGCAAACAGCCTGGCCGAACTGAGCAAAGAGTTGGAAGCGCTCATCAGGAAGAACGACCGGATCAAGGTCAAGGCGGCCGTTTCCGAAGGGCAAGAGATCGATTTCAAGCGGGCCCTGGCCATGCCGACCAAGCCCGAGGCCATCGGGCGGGTCATCGGGTTGGCTCTGAGTCCGGCGACGCGTGTGGTAAGCCAGATCCTGGCTCCGGGGGCCCAGATTGCGGGCCAGATCAAAACCTTGCGTGAGCGTCCTGCCGAGGAAGCTCCCCCCGCTGCGGAAACGCCGGCCCCGGAAGCGCCGGCTCCGGCAGCGGGATAATGCGGGGCTCCTGCTGGCCAGGTGACTGAAATCCTGTGCCATGCGACTTGCCGGTTCGTCCACCGCACATAGACTAACATGCTATTACGCACGCCGCTGCTTTGCTTCAGGCAGCACTGCATCAAGAAAGGATAGCGAACCCAATGGCTGAGGAAAATGGAAGGGTCTGGTCCCCCGAGGTGAAGGACCTGGGCGACAAAATTGTTGCTCTGACGGTCGCCAAAGCGGTTGAGCTGGGCGATTACATGGAACAGGTCCACAAGATCAAGCCCGCCGCTTCCGCGGTGGCGGTTGCGGCCGGACCGGCCGGCGGAGGCCCGGCAGCTGCCGAGAAACCTGCCGAGCAGACGGAATTCATGGTTCAACTGGATGGCTTCGACGCCGCCAAGAAAATCAACGTCATCAAGATCGTCCGCGAAATCACGGGACTGGGACTGAAGGAAGCAAAAGACCTGGTCGAAGGCGCCCCCAAGCCGATCAAGGAAAACGTCTCCAAGGACGAGGCGCAAAAGTTGAAGGCGAAGCTCGAAGAGGGTGGGGCGAAGATTTCGCTGAAGTAAAATAACCACCGTTGTGTATAATGGAATGGATAGTCGAATAAGGTAAGGAACTGCGCGCAGGAAGATTGGAGAAAGCGGCGGGCTCGGTGCTTGGCTGGCCTATTGCTTTCTCGTTCGGCGAACGGAGTAGAGGCACGGCGGCGACCCGGTGGGGATTATGGATAGCCCCTCTGTGGAGCGACCGACGGTCACGTGGTTCAATCGGTGGAAT
>Ga0070734_10003103_pt1 | contig 18246 bp, 18 predicted proteins | sample Coa_R1_8_FD_66444 | JGI IMG/M metagenome (GOLD analysis project Ga0070734, IMG submission 66444) | Surface soil microbial communities from Centralia Pennsylvania, which are recovering from an underground coalmine fire - Coalmine... | ecosystem: Environmental > Terrestrial > Soil > Unclassified ... | reverse complement strand
GGGGAGAGACGGCGGCGGTGGCGGTCCGGAAGGAGGCAAGAGCGGTTCCCTCGGTGCCGACGCTTCGGCCGGCGCCGGCGCGGCGGGGAACTTAGGAACAGCTGGCGCGGCCGGCAACGGAACGGGCGGGTTCGCCGAGGCCGGTGGAGGTTCAGGAGCGGGTGGGGCTGCCGGAGCGGCTGGCGCAGGTTCTCCCGGCGGCACGACCGGCGGAGCCGGCCACCCTGAGGCCGGGGCGGGCGGCGCGGTTGGTGGAAGCGGCGGAGCCGCTGGCGGAGGCTGCTCCAGTGCCTGCGGTCCCACGGCGACGTGCATGGGGTCTGCCTGCCTTCTGAACGACGGCCAGCAGTGCACGCTTGCAAACCAATGCGCCTCCGGAGTCTGCACGTCCTTCTATCCGGACGTAGACGGCGACGGATATGGTACGGGGCTCGCCGTCGGCTTCTGCGGAACCGCGACGCCGGTCGGCTATTCCGCTCAGACCGGCGACTGTTGCGACAACGCTACGAACCTGGCCTTGGCCAAGCTGATCCACCCGAACGCAGGATTCCAGACGACCAGTGCCGGCGGTGTTTGCGGTGTGACCTGGGACTATAACTGCGACGGGACGGTCGAGACCTCCCTGTCCGCTGGGGAATGCGATGTGAACGCGACGTACCCAACCTGCGCACGAGTGCTCCTGAACTATCCCGAGTCATTCTGCGGGATGGTAGAAAACGACTACACGTGCATCGCAGAGACCGTCGACAACCCGAGCGGCCCTGGCACGATGAATGTTTGCGCCGGGTTCAGTCAGGGAGGACCTCAGACGCTCGGATGCAAGTGACTCGGAGGCGCTGAAAGTACCCCTTTCGCTCAAAAAAAAACGGCGTCTCGCCTTGGCGAGACGCCGTTTGAACCGACGAGTTTGCGTTACTGGGCGACGATCGAGTCGATGTGGATCTTCGGCTGAATCTCGGCACCGAACACACCGCCGTCCGGCATGCCGCCGACGCCGATCTGGATGCCGACCTGAATGATCTGCGTCGGGTCATAGCCCGTGGTCTTGGTCCCCTCTGGGGTCGAGACGGTCATCGTCACGTCCGTCCACGTGCCCGCGGTCAGCCCGGTGCCCGATCCGCTCGCGTACTTGAATCCGTTGCTCTGAGCGAACAGGATCACGTAGCCGCTCGGGATCGAACTCGCGCCGCCGTCGACCTTGTCGAGCATGACCTTGGCGTGGAGAGTCTTGCCGCTGAGGTCAGCCGCCGGAGCGACGTCCGACTGAACGGTGTACGACTGGTTGTAGGCGTTGAACGGGAGCGTCGCCTGGATTGAACCGGCGCTCGGATCGCCGGTCGTGGAATCCCAGACCAGCGTGGCGGCCGGGCCACCGTCGGGGTGCGTGTTCGCCCCGATCACGAAGCCCTGGGCGTTCTTGTCGAACGTCGCATTCGGCGCGAGCGCGGCCGGGAGGCTGCCGCCATCGGTGAGCGTGTCGATGTGGAAGACCGCGTGGGTCGGGCCGGAGAAGGCGCCGCCCTCGGGCCGGCTGCCGGTGGTGAAGTTCACGCTGAACTGGATGATCTGGGCGGGATCGAACGAGCCCGACGCGGTCAGCGGAAGCGTGACGGCCTTCCAGGCACCGGGCGACAGCGTCGTGTAGGTGCCGGTCGCCGAGCCGTTGTAGCTGGCGCCCGAGTTCGCCTCGAGCTGGACGCCGCCGCCAAACTCGCGGCCACCGTCCACCGCGTCGACCATGACCCAGACAGTGGCGGTCTTGCCGGTCGCGTTGATGAGGGGCTTGGTGCCGCTCGAGATCAGCACGAACTGGTTGTAGTCCGTGAAGGTCACGTCGAGCTTGAGCGAGCCGGTCGGCGTGCTGCCGGTGCTGCCGACGGTGCCGTCCCAGCTGAGCGTCGGCTTGGTCCCACCGTCGCCGTCGGCCAGGTTGCCGCCCGTGGAGGGGTTGAAGGTGTTGAGCCCGAAGCCCTCGACGTTCTTGTCGAAGGTGAAGGCGAAGGCCGCCTGCGCGGTGCCGCCGTCGGTGTTCGAGTTGCCGCCGGAGCCGCCCGAGCCCTTGCCGCCCGAGCCGCCGGCGGAGGTGCCGCCGTTGCCGCCGGTCGCGGTGGTGGTGCCGCCGTTGCCACCGGTGGCAGTCGTGCCGGCGCCACCGCCGGTGCCCGAGCCGCCCTTGCCGCCGGTGCCGGTGGTGCCGCCGGTGGCGCTCGTGCCGCCCTTTCCGCCCGTCGAGGTCGTGCCGCCGGTGCCACCGGTGCCGCCGCCTCCGCCGCCGCCGCAGTTAACGTTCACCAGGAGCCCCGTCGTTCCGACGAGACCCGCGACCATCAAGAAACGAGATCGGAAAGTGTTCATGTTTTGTTCTCTCCCAAAAATTGGCGCACCAGCCCGTCCTGGGGCCGGGCGCAAATTAACACAAAATTGACATCCAGGAATCGCAATCACGGAAACCGGAGAAAGAGGGCAAATCCTTTCGAAAACGGGGTCCTCAGGGGGGGGGGGCTGTATTAGACGCTGTGCGTCTCATCTTCAGGCGGAGGGGCGGTAAAGGCCGCCCCGCGACCTGCCGAAAACCCAGGGTGGAGCCCGCGGCGCGTCGTCGCCGCGCCCGGGATGATGCCGACCGACGGAAATCCGCTCGCCGAGCACGCTGCCGCGCGCGCCCGCATTCTCATCGTCGAGGACAACGCGCTCAACCGGCTGCTGGTGCACGATCTGCTCGAGCTGCGCGGGCACGAGGTGGTCGAGGCGGCCACCGTCGACGAGGCCCGGCGCGCGCTCGACACCGAGCCGCTCGACCTGCTGTTGCTCGACGTGCAGATCCCGGGCGGCGGCGCCGAGGCGGTGATTCGCCACGCCCGGGCGCGCGCGCCGTCGGCGGAGGTTCCGATCGTCGCCGTCACCTCGCTGGCGATGCCGGGCGATCGCGAGCGCCTGCTCGGCAGCGGCTTCCAGGGCTACCTGTCGAAGCCGATCGACACCCGGACGTTCGGCGCCGTCGTCGAGTCGTTCCTGGGCGCCACCCCCCGCAAGGAGGATCCCAAGCGTGTCCGCCGGGTGGGCTGAGGGCGGCAAGCCGGCGGCCACCGTCCTGGTGGTCGACGACAACCTGCAGAACCGCGAGGTGGCGGAGGGGCACCTCGTCAGCGCCGGGTATGCGGTCATCCAGGCCGAGGGCGGCGCCGAGGCGCTGGCGTTCCTGGGGACGCGGCGGCCGGATCTGGTGCTGCTCGACGTGTTGATGCCCGGGATGGACGGGTACGAGACCTGCCGGCGGATCCGGGCGCTGCCCGAGGGGGGCGACGTGCCGGTGCTGTTCCTCACCGCGCTCGGCGATCTCGAGACCCACAAGGCGGCGCTCGAGTCGGGCGCCGACGACTTCCTGACCAAGCCCCTCAACCGGACCGAGCTCCTCATCCGGGTGCGGTCGCTGCTGCGGATCAAGCTGCTCTCCGACGAGCTGCGGACCAACGTCCGGGTGATCGAGACGCAGCGGGACGCGCTGCTGGCGGCGCAGCGGCAGAAGGACGAGCTGACCGCCCTCATCGTCCACGACCTCAAGAATCCCCTCTCCAGCATCCTGTCCAACGTGCAGTACGTGCAGGGGCGCGCCACGCTGCCCGAGGACGAGCGCGAGTCGCTCGACGACGTCGTGCGGGCCTCGCAGGCGATGGTGCGGCTGGTGATGAACCTGCTCGACGTCAGCCGCAGCGACGACGGGGCGCTGGTCCCGCACGTCTCCGACTTCGACGTCGGGGGGCTCCTGGCCGAGATCTGCTCGGAGATGGGGCGCCGGATCGCGGACAAGGACCAGCGGCTGGTGCTGTCGGTGGCGCCCGCCGTGGACCGGCTGCGCGGCGACCGCGACCTCGTGCGGCGCATCGTCGAGAACCTGATCGACAACGCCTACAAGTACGGGCCCCGCAGCACCACCATCTCCATCGACGCGGTACCCGCAAACATGGACGACGGGGCCGAGGCCGCCGTCGAGATCCGGGTGCGCGACGAGGGGGCCGGGATCGCGCCCGCCTACCGGCAGCTGGTGTTCGAGAAGTACGGGCGCGCCGGCGGGCAGGAGGGGCGCTCGAGCCACGGGCTGGGGCTGGTGTTCTGCCGCCGCGCGGTCGGCGTGCACGGCGGCGCGATCTGGATCGACGACCAGGCCGCGCGCGGCAGCTGCTTTTGCGTCCGGCTGCCTGTCGGGCGCTTGCCGCTGTCACGACCAAGGACCGGGCCGCGCGCCGTCGGGCGGGGCGGCGCCGCCGCCGGATAACCCTTCGGACGTGGGCGTGCGGACGTGAGCGTGCGGCTAGACGACGAGTCCCCGGGCACACGGCGGCTCTACGCCGAGTACCAGCAGGAGATCTGGCAGCACACCGACCGGATGTTCCTCTGGCTGCTGGTCCTGCAGTGGCTGGCCGGGATCGCCACCGCGCTGTGGGCCTCGTCGCCGCCGCCCCCGACGGCCGCGCTGCCGCACATGCCGCTGGCCTGGAAGGCCTTCCTGCTGGGGGGCGTCTGCCTGGCGCTGCCGGTGTACTTCGGCATCCGGCATCCAGGGACGGCCCACACGCGGCAGGAGATCGCGATCGGGCAGGGACTCTTGACCGCGCTGCTCATCTACCTCTCGGGCAGCCGGTCGGAGATGCGCGCCATCCCCTACGTGGCGCTGGCGTTCCTGGCCATGTACCGCGATCCGACCGTGCTACTGCTGGCCAGTCTGGTGACGGCGATCGGGTTCTCGACCTATGGCATCGCCCACCTGGGCCTCGCGACCTGGGTGACCGAGATGGCCTTCGTCGGGCTGGAGGACCTGCTGCTGATCGTGGCGATCGGCAAGAGCCAGTCCGACCTGCTGGGCGCGGCCCGCAAGCAGGCGACCATCGACACCAGCCGGGCGGCGCTCGAGCGCGAGGTGGCCGAGCGCCAGCGTACCGAGCGGCTGCTGTCGCTGCAGTACGTGATCACGCGGGTGCTGGCCGGCTCGGAGAGCCTGCCCGAGGCGGCGCCGTTCATCCTGCGGATCATGGGCGAGAACCAGGGCTGGCAGGTCGGCGAGCTGTGGGAGGTCGAGGAGGGGCGGCAGTTCCTGCGCTGTGTCGACCTCTGGCGCGCCGACAGCTACGTCAGTGGCGAGGCGCTTTTCGAGCAGCGGCGCGCCGCCCGGCTCGTCCCGGGAGAGGGTCTGGCGGGGCGCGTCTGGCAGCGCCTCTTGCCGCTCTGGATCCCCGACCTGGCGGAGGAACCGACGATGGCGATGGCTGGCTTCTCGGCGATCTCGGGCCTGCACGGCGCCTTCGCCATCCCGCTCCGGAACGGGCCGGACGTGATCGGGGTGATGGCCTTCTACAGCAGCGAGATCCGGCAGGCCAACGACGACCACCTCTCGATGCTGAGCGCGCTGGGCGGGCAGATCGGCCAGTTCATGGAGCGCAAGCGGGTCGAGCAGGGGCTGCGCGACAGCGAGGAGCGCTATCGCTCGGTCATCGCCGCGCTCGACGAGGGGATCATCCTGGTCGACGCCGAGGGGAACGTGCTGGCCACCAACGCCAGCTGCGAGCGGATCCTGGCCCGCCCGTCGGCCGACATGGCCTGGCGCCCGTCGGCCGAGACCTTCGCCGGCGTCGTCGACGAGAACGAGCAGCCCATCGCCGGCGGCGAGCTGCCTTTTCTCACCACGCTGCGGACGGGAGAGGCGCGGCAGAACGTGATCCTGGGGGTGACCCGCGGCGACGGGAGCCGGGTCTGGATCTCGATGAACTCGCAGCCGCTGCGGCGGTTCGACGACGGCGCGCCGTACGCGGCGATGGCCTCGTTCGCCGACATCACCGCGCGCAAGGCGGCCGAGGGGTCGCTGCGGGCCATCATGTCCGAGCTGGAGGTGCGGGTCGAGAAGCGCACCTCGCAGCTGTCCGACGCCAACGGGCGACTCAAGGAGGAGATCGGCGAGCGCGAGCGGGCCCAGCGCGAGATGCGCGAGGCCAAGGAGGCGGCCGACACCGCCAACCAGGCCAAGAGCGCCTTCCTGGCCAACATGAGCCACGAGCTGCGCACGCCGCTCAACGCCGTGATCGGTTTCTCCGAGCTGCTCGAGCAGCAGATCTTCGGCGAGCTGAACGACAAGCAGCGGACCTACGTCGGCAACGTGCTGGTCTCGGGGCGCCACCTGCTGCAGCTGGTGAACGACATCCTCGACATCTCCAAGGTCGAGGCGGGGCGCATGGATCTGGCCTACGAGCGCACGCCGATCGCCGGCATCGTCGACGTCGTGCGGGGCGTGATCGGCGCGGTGGCCACCAAGCGGGGGATCCAGCTGGAGGTCTCGCTGCCGGGCAATCTACCCGACGTCTACGTCGATCCGGGGCGCATCAAGCAGGTGCTCTACAACCTGATCTCCAACGCCATCAAGTTCACGCCGCGCGGCGGGACGGTGAAGCTGACCGCCCGCGCCGACGCCCGCAGCCTGGTCATCTCCGTCGCCGACACCGGCATCGGCATCGCGCGCGCCGACCTGCCGCGCCTGTTCCGCGAGTTCGAGCAGCTGGCGCAGCCGAACGGGACGCGCCCCGAGGGGACCGGCCTGGGCCTGGCGCTGACCCGGCGCCTCGTCGAGCTGCACGGCGGCCGCGTCGAGGTGGAGAGCGAGCTCGGCCGCGGCTCGACGTTCTCTGTCCACCTGCCGCTCAAGTCGCCCGACGAGACCACCGGCATCCGCGTGCCGGGCCTGGCCAGTTGACGGCGGCTGCGGCGCAGACGCTATCCGAAGCTGGCGTGGTAGTCGGGGTCCTCGACCGCGCGCGCCGCGCGGGTGGCCCGGAGCGGCGCGAACGTGTCGAGCATGACCGCGACCTCGTCGGTGGCCTTGGCGCCGATGCTCCCCTCGTAGGCGCCGGGGTGCGGGCCGTGCAAGATGCCCGCCGGGTGGTGCGAGAAGCTCCCCACGCCGACCCCCTTGCGCGAGGTGAAGTTGCCGCCCGCGTAGAAGATGATCTCGTCGCAGTCGACCGAGGCGTGCGGGTAGGGGCAGGGGACGGCGTCGGGGCCGAAGTCGAGCGGGCGGGGGACGAAGCTGCAGATGAGCGCGCCGCGCGTCTCGAAGGTTCCGTTGACGGTCGGCGGCAGGTGGACCTGGCCGACGCGCGGCCGGAAGTTGAGGATGGGGAAGGCCCAGGGGTAGACGGCGCCGTCCCACCCGACGACGTCGAGCGGCGAGTGCGGCAGCGTGAAGGCGTGAAAAGCGCCCGTGCGCTTGACCAGCAGGTCGCGCACCCCCTCGTCGCGCGGGCCGGTGAAGGCGGGCCGGCGGAAGTCGCGGTGGCCGTAGGGGGCGTCCATGCGCAGCTGGCCCACGGCGTTTCGCCAGTGCGCGAGCAGGCCGAACCCGGCGGCGCACTCGATCGACAGCCAGTCCTGCTGCCCCTCGGCGGGTAAGAACCGGTGCGCCAGCCCCTTGGGGACGAAGACGTAGTCGTGCCTGGCGAACGTCACGTCGCCGAGCGGGGTGCGGAGGACGCCGCCGCCCGCCGAGATGAAATAGAGGTCGTCGCCGTCGCCGTTCGAGAAGTAGACCGGGTCGGGCTCGTCGGGGTGGACGACCGAGATGACCACGTCGCCGTTGAACAGCAGCGGCACGCGCGCGTCGACCGGCGCGCCCCCACGTCGGGCGAGCTCCTGCGAGCGATAGTGGCGGCGGGCCAGCGGCCGCGGGTCGTCGTCGCTGTCCGCGGGGATCTCCCACCCGTGCGTCGGGGTGGCGGGCGCGCTCGGGTGCGGGCGCTCGAGGTGATACAGGATGGTGTAGGCGCCGCCAAAGCCCTCACGGGTCAGGCACTCCTCGTGGCGCAGCCGGCCTTCGGCGTCGCGCAGCGCCGTGTGTGGTCTGCCGGGGACGATGCCAGCCGTCATCCGATCGAGCATGGTCGCCGTCTCCTCGCTTCACATCCGGGGGAGCGCGGCGGGCCGCCCGCCGCCGCGCGCCTGCTCGCGCTCGATCGCCTCGAACAGCGCGCGGAAGTTCCCGGCGCCGAACCCCTGGTCCCCCTTGCGCTGGATGACCTCGAAGAAGAACGGTCCCGCCTCGGGATCGTGGTACAGGCCGGCCGCCTCCTTGAGGAAGATCTGCAGCAGGTACTGCCGGGGCTTGGCGCCGTCGACCAGGATCTCCAGCTCGCGCAGCAGGTCGACGCTCTCGTCGATCTCGCCCACGCCCAGCTGCTTCAGCCGCTCGGGCAGGACGTCGAAGTAGCTCCCCGGCGTGGGCATGAACTCGACGCCGGCGGCGCGCAGGCCGCGGACGGCGCCCACGATGTCCTTCACCGACAGGGCCGAGTGCTGGATGCCGTCGCCCCGGTTGTCCTCGGCGAAGAGGTTGATCTGCGACTCCTTGAAAAAGGGCCGGAACGGCTCGTTGTTGGCGAACTTCACGCCCGAGCTCGGGTCCCACATGACGATCGATTTGAGTCCGGACCCGTGCTGCCGCTTCTCCTGGCTGGCCACGTCCTGGGTGTGGAAGGCGATCTCCCAGAACTGCTCGAACCCCAGCACGTGCTCCATCCAGAGCAGGGCCGGCTTCATGGTCTGGAAGTTGGCGGTCAAATGGTCGATGCGCTCGAAGCCGAACCGGTTGCCGCGCGCGGCCGCGCTGGCCGAACCGGGAACGAACCCGGGGAAGAGCTTCGAGTAGCCCTTGCGCTCGACGAAGCGGAACGTCGTGTCCCCGAACGGCGTGGTGATCGAGAACATCGCCAGCGTGCCGCCGTCGTCGGAGAAGCGCTGGACGTCGGTGATGAACGTCCCCCCGCGCTCGTCGAGGAGTCGGAACGCGCGGTCGATGTCCTCGACGTCGAGCACGACGGTGCCGACCCCCTCGGGGTGCTTGCGCAGGTAGCGCCAGGCGCGCCCCCCCTCGCCGACCGGCTGGTGGATGACGTAGAGCGCCTCGCCGGCGCGGAACGCCGCCGAGCGCTGCCGCCCCTCGCGCTCCAGATCCGGGCCGCTGGCCCCGATCTCCACGAAGTCGAGCTTGTCGACGAAGAATCGCCGCGTCCGCTCGAGATCGTGGACGTAGTAGTGAAGTGCCTCGATCCGCTGGATGCCGAGCGACGGGCGGGCCATCGCCTCTAGTTTAGCGCGTTACGTGGACCAACCGCGGCTGGAGCGCGGCGGTGACCGCCACTCCCATGAAACACAGGGCGAACACGAAGTTCAGCCAGTTGGCCCAGGCCGGTTGGCCCACCGACATCCCGACGATCCAGAGGACCGCCAGCCCGAGGCCGATGACCACCGGGCCGCCGAGGCGGCTGGGGTTGTGCTCGGGCTCGGAGACCAGCGCGGCCGTCCCGAACGCGAGCACCGCCGCCACGGCGTCGAACCACAGCACGGTCGCACCGGCGTTTCGGCTGAGGCCGACCCACCAGAAAACGCCGAGGGCGATCCCAAGAATGAAACAGCTGTTCCGGACCATGAGGACCCTCCTTCATATTGAAGGTGGCCACGGCGGGACCGGGGAGCGAGCTGGGCCGGGCGGGCGCTCCGGCGCGTCGTCACATCGTCGTCGGGCACATCGTGGCGACGGGGACCACGCACGTCCCCATCGTGCCGCCGTCGCCGCCGCCCGACACCACGCAGCGGGCCGGCGCCATGCAGCCGGGCCCGAGGACGGTGTCGCAGGCGTCGTTGTCGCTCGCGAACGGCTTGCAGGTCCCGACGTCGGCGCCGCTGGCCTTGCCGGTGGCCGTGTAGCAGTCGCCGGCCACGCAGCCGACCCGGGTTCCGTCGGCGAGCTGGCCGCAGGCGGTGCCCGCCGGCGTGGGGGCGACGGCGCCGCCGTCGGCCGCGCCGCCGTCGTTGGCTGTCACGCCGCCGTCGGCGCCGACGCTCCCGTTGTAGCCGGGGTAGACGACGCGCATGCAGGTCTTGGCGCCGCTGGGACCGCCGCAGTAGAGGCCGACCGTCGGATCGCAACCCGAGGTCGTGCCGCTGCAGGCCGTGCCGATGCTGGTCGAGGCCTTCTGGCACAGGCCGGTGGTCATCGTCTTGGCGTTGTCGCCGACGCAGGAGTAGCCGCGGTCGCAGGGGTGGGTGCCGTCGCAGGTGCCGTTGAGGGGCACGATCGCCGCGCAGGTCTCGACGGAGCTGACGCAGCGGTCGCCGTAGGCGCAGGTCGAGTCCGAGCAATCGGCGCCCACCGCCGGGGCCGTGCCGCAGGTGCCGCAGATGCTGCTCTTGGTGCCGTTGCAGGCGCCGCTCATGCACTGCCCGTTGAAGGTGCAGGAGGCGCCCGCGGCGCGGGGCCCCATCGGCGTGCAGGCGGTCGGGGGCATGTTGTCGAAGAAGGCGGTGCAGTCGGTGCCCAGCGCGGCGACGCACTTCTCGATCTGCGCCGGGTTGTTGCCGTTGTCGGGCGCGTTGAGCGCGTTCGTGCAGTTGAGCGACTGCCGCGTCACGCAGGTCTCCATGCTCCCGTAGTTCTCGAGGATGTTGAAGCCGAGCCCCGCCTCCGTCTCAGACAGCGTGCAGGTGGAGGCCTGGTTGCAGCGCGCCACCGCGACGTCGTGGCAGGCGGTGGCGATGCTGACGCCCGTGCTGCCGCTGCTGCTACATCCGGCCGCCGCGACGGCCACCCAGATCCCCACGGACGCGTACCAGCTCGGGCTCGTTTTCATGGGGGCGGATGTTCGTCGCAGTCGGCGATCTGGTCAAACGACCGGGATCACACCGCTGGCGGAGCGATCCTGAGCGCTCGACGCCGCGCGCCGCCGGGAGCTCGCCGGGGCGTTGCCCGTCCGCCCGGCGTCGCACCGCGTCCCAAGCGGCGCCATCGGTGCCGTCACCGACGAGAAATCGCGGCCGGAGGCTGTATAGTCTTCCGCCGATGAAACGGTTCCGGCCGGTGGCGCAGAAGGAAGCGGCGGGGGGCGGCATCGCCTGCGTGGCCTCGGTCCTGGGGATCACCTACGGCGAGGCGCTGGCGAAGCTGGGCGCGCGCTCCGGCAAGAACGGCAAGGCAGGCAAGCCCGGCCAGGCGCCTTCGGGGGAGGCCTTGCGGCGTGTCCTCAACGAGGCGTTCAAGGACACCGGGCTGGCGTACGAGATCGACCACCCGTTCATCGGCGATCCGGACGGGCTGGAGACGGGGTCGATCGTGGAGCTGGCGAACGGCCGCTACCTGATGCGCGCCGCCGACGGCTGGATGGACCCCGCCGGCGGCAAGATCCGGCGCCAGCTGCCGGCGAAGGTCGGCGCCGCCCTGGTGCTGACGCCCGACCTGTAGTCGCAAGCGCAGCCTGACGTCTGGTCGGACGTATAGTCGCCCCATGGCGACGACGTCGGCGATCACCCTCTACCACGCGCCGATGACCGCGGCGATGGTCGTGCATTGGCTGCTGATCGAGCTGGAGCTGCCGCATCGGCTCGAGACGCTCGACCTCGACAAGGGTGAGCAGAAGTCGCCCGCCTACCTGAAGCTGAACCCGGCCGGGGTGGTCCCCACGCTGGTGATCGGCGACCAGGTGATCTGCGAGGCGGCGGCGATCTGCATGCACCTCGGCGAGCTCTGCCCCGAGCGGAAGCTGGCGCCGCCGGTCGGCACGCCCGGACGCGCGCGCTACTACCAGTGGATGTTCTTCATGGCCAACACGCTGCAGCCGGCCTACCGGGCCTGGTTCTACCCGACCGAGCCGGCCGGCGAGGCGAACGTCGAGGCGGCCAAGGCGCAGGCGCGCGCGCGCATCGAGGCCGCCTGGGAGCAGGTGGCGGCGCACCTCGAGGCCGAGAGCGGGTCGTCCGGGCCATATCTGCTGGGCGCCGACCTCTCGATCGTCGATTTCATGACCACCATGCTGATGCGCTGGTCGCGCAACATGCCGAAGCCGGTCGACCGCTGGCCGGCGCTGCACGCCTACGCGCAGCGGATGAAGGGCCGCCCCTCGTGGAAGGAGATGTACCGCCGCGAGGGGCTGACCGACTGGGTCTGACGGCGCCGGCCGCCAGTTGGTGATGACCGGCGGGAAGAAGATGCAGGCGTTCTGCCCGGTAGTAGTCGAGCCACTGACGCCGCCCGCGACGGCCACGTAACCGCCCGCGGACACCGCCGGCGTGATGATGTCGTTGTTTCTCGCCGCCCGCCAGGGTGTTTGAAGCCGCAAGTCGTGTCGACTTGACAGGCATCGCATGCATGCATATATATATGCATATACATGCAAGTCACCGCCGCCGCCCCCGACGACGTCTTCGCCACGCTGGCCGATCCGATGCGCCGGAGCATCGTCGAGCTGTTGCTCGACGGTGAGCAGGCGGTGAACGATCTCGTGGGGCGGCTCGACATCCACCAGTCGGGCGTCTCCCGCCACCTGCGCATCCTCAGCGAGGCGGGGTTCGTGCAGATGCGCCCCGACGGCCCGCGGCGGCTCTACTCGCTGCGCCCCGAGCCGTTCCAGGAGATCGACGCCTGGGTCGCCCGCTATCGGCGGCTGTGGGAAGGGCGCCTCGACCGCCTCGCCGCCGAGCTGGCGCGACGCCAGCAGTCCCGCAAACGGAGGAGCTGATGACCGACACGACCAGATCCCAGGGCAGCCGCCGCAGGATCGCCCTCGAGCGGACGTTCGACGCGCCCGTCGAGGACGTGTGGGAGCTGTGGACCACCAAGGCCGGCGTCGAATCCTGGTGGGGGCCCGAGGGGTTCCAGGTCGAGGTCCACGCCATCGACGCGCGCCCGGGGGGCGAGGTGCGCTACGCGATGCGGGCGACCGGGGCGGCACAGATCGAGGCGATGAGGCGCGCCGGGATGCCGCTCGTGACCGAGGCGCGCTTCACCTACCGCGAGCTGGTGCGGCACCGGCGGCTCACCACCTTCCACGCCGTCGACTTCGTGCCGGGCGTGGCCGCCTACGAGGTCGAGACGGCCGTCGAGCTTCACCCGGGCCCGTCGGGGGTGCGGATGGTGGTGACGATCGACGCCATGCACGACGCGCACTGGACCGAGATGGCGCGCCGGGGGTGGGAGAGCCAGCTGGACAAGGCGATGCGCCTGCTGTCGGCGCGCCGCGGTTGAATTGAAACGACCAAACGACAACGACCAGACGAGGAGAACGCCATGAGCAAGCCGACGCCGTTCCTGTGGTTCGACAACAACGCCGAGGAGGCGATGAACCTCTATGTCTCGATCTTCCCCAACTCCAAGGTCCTCTCGACGACCCGCTACCCCGCGGGCGGGCCGGCGCCGGCGGGCACGGTGATGACCGCGCAGTTCTCGCTCAACGGTCAGGAGCTCGTGGCGCTCAACGGCGGTCCGATGCACAAGTTCACCGACGCCATCTCGTTCACCGTCAGCTGCGAGACGCAGGCCGAGGTCGACCGCTACTGGGAGAAGCTGACCGCCGGGGGCGGCCAGCCCGGCCCCTGCGGCTGGCTGAAGGACAGGTTCGGCCTCTCCTGGCAGGTCGTCCCCACCGTCCTTCCCAAGCTGCTGGCGGACAAGGACGCGGCGAAGTCGGGGCGCGCCATGGCCGCCATGATGAAGATGAGCAAGCTCGACATCGCCGCGCTCGAGCGCGCCCACGCCGGGACCTGACCGGGACGGACGACGGCGCGTGCCCAGCGCGCGATCAATGCGCGATCGAATGATCCTGGGCAGCGTCCGACGAGCCCCCGTCGGACCCCGGGCAGGTGAACGTGTGGCCGACCCCGCCGCCCGGGACCGGGTCGCAGGGGCAGACGCTGGTGGCGCAGCTGGCGGCGGGGAACATTCCACCGGCCACGGTCGCCGACTGCAGCGTCGGATCGGTCGGGCACTCGAAGAAGCCCGCGCCGCCGGTCTGCATCTGGGTTCCGACCTGGGTCCCGCTCTTGTCGTAGACGTAGATCTGCGTCTCGCCGAAACGGTCCCAGGTATAGACATCGAGGCCGCACCCCGTCGTCCACTGCCCGGGGCCACCGCACCAGCCTTGCTCGGGGTTCCCGCAGCCGTAGGCGGCGCAAAAACAGTCCCAAGACATCCGGAGCACGCCGTCGGCGCCGATCCGGCAGTCGCAGGCGGCGGCGTCCCACGAGGAGGTGCCGGCGTCCGCGGGCGGGGGACAGGCGATCGACCTGCCGTCGGCGCCGCACCCGCAGGGAGTGCTGGTCGTGCAGCTGCTGGCCGGGAAGGTGCCGCCCTCGACCTTCAGCGCGCTGATGTCCTGATCGGGGCAGGCCCAGGCGTAATACTGAATGTTCGTCTCGTAGTGGCCACCGACCTGAAGGCCGCTGCTTTCGTCATAGACGAACTCCTCCAGGAGACCATTGTTGTCGCGGTAGCTGTAAACGACGAGGCCGCAGGTCGCCACCAGCGAGCCGGGGGACCCGCACCAGCGGAGCACGTTCGTGGCGCCGCCGTAGTACGTCTGGAGGCAGCTCCAGGACATGTGCATGACGCCGTCGGCGCCGACCTGGCAGCCACAGTCGAGCGAGGCGTCGATGCCGGCGTCGAACGGACGCGTCGAGGCGTCGAGGCGGCCCATCGACGCGTCGACCGGGCGGGTGGCGGCGTCGATCGGCTTCTTCGAGGCGTCGCTGGGCCGCGCGGCGTCGGACGGACGCGTCGAGGCGTCGCTCGGCCGTGTCGGATCGGTGGGGGTGAGCGAACGCGACGAGCAACCGAGGCCCCCAGCCACCACCACCGACGACCATAACAAAGCAAGGCTAAGCTTAAACATTGGGCAATCGTAACACCGAACGGTGTCAACGATGCCAGACGACGTTGGGCGCGAGATCCAGGAACGCGCCGTAGCGCTCGGCGGCCTCGCCGATGGCGTCGCGCGCGCGGCGGTCCGGCGGCGCGAAGGGCTGGAGCGCGATCGTCACCGAGCCGCGCCGCTCGAAGGTGCGCCGCCAGATCCCGGCCACCCGCCCGCCGACGACGATGGCGGGGGCCAGGAGGCCGCCGCCGGCGTTGACCCGCCGCACGTCGGCGTCGGCGAGCACCGCGCTGCGATCGCGGTAGGCGACCAGGTACTCGTCGAACGCCGGCAAGAGGTGCGCGCGCGCCAGCGCCGCGTCGGGCAGCCGCGCGGCCCGCGCGCCGCACCAGTAGACCGCGTCACCGACGGTCTCGGCGGCCAGCTCCGCGCGCACCGCCTCCAGCCCGGTACGCGCCTCGGCGGGGGCCAGCCCCGACCACCAGGCGAAGTCGGCGGTGGTCGCCGGCCCGCGGCTGACGAAGTAGCGGCGCGCCAGCTCGGCGGCCGCGTCGGCGCGCGACCGCGGCGCCGGCGACCCCGGGCGCGGCGCCCGCGCCGCCACCAGCGCGAAGGTGGCCTGCTTGCCGCGCGGCGCGCCGCTGCAGATGAGCCCGGCGAGCTCGGCGTGGCCGAGCAGGTGCGACAGCCGTCCCCCCTCGGGCGCGAGGCCGGCCGCCCGCAGCGCGGCCCCCAGCTCGGCGCGCGTCAGGTGCCCGCCGTCGCGGAGCGCGCGCGCGAACGCGGCGTGCGCGCGCTGGAACGCCGCCGCGTCGAGGCCCAGCTCGCGGTGGCGACGCGCGGCCCGCGCCACCAGGCGCGCCGCCACCAGCGGCACCATCCAGTGGAGATCGGCCGGCGCCACCAGCTGCCAGGTCCAGCGCATGACGTGGGTGCGGATGATGCTGCCGTCGGTGAGCGCGCGCTCGACCGCCGCCAGGCCGCCGCGCCCACCCAGCCGCAGCCCCACCGCCCACCGGGCCGCCGCCGGATCCTGCGCCTGCACGGCGCCCATGAAGGCCACCAGCTGGCCCGGCCGCGCGAACCGGTGGGCGGCCAGCTGCTGCGCCGCCAGCCGCCGTGCCGCGATCCGGGCCGCGCCTTCGTCCGCCGCGCGCCGCATCGGCGCGGCTAGCGCCCCGTGGCTGTCGCTGCCGGCGCGCTCTCGTGCAGCGCGAACAGCACCCCTTGCGGGTCGACGAGCTGCGCGACGCGCGCGCCGCCCGGAACCTGCATCGGTCCGTTGGCCAGCGTCCCGCCGCGCGCCCGCGCGCGCGCCACGGCGGCGTCGAGATCGGCGACCTCGATGTAGTAGAGCCAGAGCGGCTGCCGCGGCCCGCCGGCCGGCGCGGTGAACATGCCGCCGAAATCGCGCGCCGCGCTGTCCGGCGGCCCGTAGATGAGGTAGTTGCCCATCGCGCCCAGGTCGAAGTCGCGCCGCTTCGTCCAGCCGAAGAGGCGGCGGTAATAGTCGAACGCCGCGGCGTGGTCGCTGGCCACGAGCTCGTTCCAGGTGATCTCGCCGGGCCGGGTCACGTCGTGCAGCTCCATCGCCCGCGCGGGCTTGAACAGGTTCAGCGGGACCCCCTGGGGATGGACCACCACCGCCATCCGCCCGACGGTCGGGTAGTCCTGGGGGGGCGAGAGCACGCGCCCGCCGAGCTCGGCCGCCAGCGCCGCCGCCCGATCGACGTCGTCGACGAAGACGTTGCCGATCCACTGCGGCCGGGTGCCGGCGCCATCGGGCCGCGCCGTTCCGCCGACCGGCCCCTGCGCGCCGACGAACATCGTGTAGTGGACGTCGCTGGTCGGGAACAGCTGCGTCTTCCACCCGACCACCTCCGCGTAGTACGCCGCGGCCGCGTCGGGATCGGGGGTGAGCAGATCGTACCAGACGAAGCTGCCGTGGCTGGCGTTCGGCATGTCGAATTTGTAGCCCGGTCCGCCGCGCGCGGGACGTGAATTCGCCGTGACGGTTGCCAGTTTGCGAACCCCACGTAGGTTTGTGCAGATGCGCGTCTTCCGCCTCCGCCGCCGGGTGACGGCCTCGATTCTCGGGGCGGCCGCCGCCCTGGCGTTCGCGCTGGCCGGGCCCGACGCGCGCGCGGCGCCGCGCCGCTACGTCCTCGACGCCGCCGCCAGCCGGATCGAGATCCACGTCGGCAAGACCGGCCTGTTCGGGTTCGCGGGCCACGAGCACCAGGTCGTGGCCGGGGCCTTCCGCGGCACCGCCATGCTCGACCCCCAGCGGGTCGCCGGCGACACGCTCGACCTGACCGTCGACGCCGGCGCGTTGCGCGTCACCGGACAAGGCGAGCCGGCCGGCGACGTGCCGCAGGTGCAGGCGGCCATGCTCGGCCCCGCCTGCCTCGACGCCGCCCGCTTCCCGACCATCCACTTCGTCTCCACCGTCGTCGGGGACGGCGGCGCTCACGGGACGACGGGACGCGACCTGATGGTCCGCGGCGACCTGACGCTGCACGGGGCGACCCGGCCGTTCACCGTGCGCGTCAGCGTCGACGTCGCGGGCGATCGGCTGGAGGCGACGGGGCAGGCGACGCTGCGCCAGACCGACTTCGGGATCACCCCCATCTCGAAGGCCGGCGTGGTGAAGGTGAAGGACGAGGTGGTCATCGTCTGGCGGATCCGCGGCGCCGCCGTCGGCCCCGGCCGCTAACCGCACGAAATCGCACGCGCCGGTCGCGCGACGTGCCAAGCTAGCTCCATGCCCGTCGCCTCTGGCTCGGCCGCGCGTGGGCGTCGCTTCAGCCTCGGCGGCGAAGCGCCGATGAGGGGGCGGTGGCGCGCGCGATCGCGAGCCCGAGCCCGAGCCGGAGGCCGAGCCCGAGGCCCAACGAAGGGGACGCGGTGACGCCCCCCTCGGTCCCCCCGCCGGCGCCCGGAGGGGCGCGCGGTCCGCTCATCCACGTGGCCACGCGCTGCGGGTCCATCGACGACTTCGTGGAGAAGTTCGCCACGCTGGCGTCGGAGGGGGCGCTGGTGCTCCCCGCCTCCGGAGAGCTTCCGATCGGTACCGAGGGGCGCTTCGCCATTCGCCTCAAGGACCAATCGGTGGTCATGCGCGGGCGCTGCCGCGTGACCGACGCGCGTCCCGCGCAGGGCGCGCCGGCGGGCGTCGTGCGTCCCACGCTCCTGCGGGTGGCGCTGCTGGAGATGGAGGAGGCGAGCACCTCGATCCACCGCCGGCTGCTGACGCGGCGACGTGCGCTGGCCGCCGCGGTCCCGGCCCCCATCGCCCCCGAGCCGTCCGATCCGACCGTGGTGTCGGAGACGCGCCCCGAGGTCCCCGCGGCCGCCGGGCGGGCCGGGCCGCCGGCGCCCCCGGTCTCGGCGCTGGCGGCGACCATGATCGGCGTGGCTCCGCCGCCGCGGGCGCGCGCGGGGACCAGCCCGCTCGGCGTGCCGCGCTCCTCGGCGCTGGCCGAGCCGCGGGCGCCCGGGACGCCGTTCGCGCTGCCGCCCAACCCGCTCATCACGCCCGGGCCGGTGGTGACGCGCGCGCCCGGGGCCT
>Ga0070734_10003100_pt1 | contig 18262 bp, 18 predicted proteins | sample Coa_R1_8_FD_66444 | JGI IMG/M metagenome (GOLD analysis project Ga0070734, IMG submission 66444) | Surface soil microbial communities from Centralia Pennsylvania, which are recovering from an underground coalmine fire - Coalmine... | ecosystem: Environmental > Terrestrial > Soil > Unclassified ... | reverse complement strand
CAGGCGAACGACCATCCGCTTGCGACCGCAATCGGTCCACAGCGCAACGGGCCGCTGCATCCGCACCTCGCTGAGGAATACAAACAGTGGTCGGGCGGGCGTGACTGGAAGGACGACTTTCCGGAATGGGAGCCGGTGCACCGCATCCTGTTCAAGAACGGCATTCTCGGGATCGAAAATGTCGGCGGCGACATCGACAAGGTGACGGGCCGACGCTGCACCTTCGCGTTCTTCCCGTGGAACTGGGAGCGCGGCGACGGCTGCATCATCCGTCTCGTCGCCATTGTGGACCCCAAGGGCACCTACCGAATCGAAAACGGGGAGACGTTCTGATGGAGATCAAACGCTTTGCCGAGGCGAAACCGTACGAGGCCCCCAATCACCGCAACTACAGTTCGCTGCGCCTGTTCGGCCTCGATGCGGGCGGGCCGAAGCAGTTCGTGGTCGGCCTCTCGCACTTCTTGCCGGGCGGCGGCGCCGGCCCCGACGCCTCGCCGACCGAGAAGGTCTATGTCGTCCTGTCCGGAGAACTGACGGTGATCGCGGGCGGAAAGGAAGTCGTGCTGCGGTCGAACGACAGCTGCTTCATCGGCCCCAACGAAACGCGCGAGATCATCAACCGCGGCAACGACGTCGTCACCATGCTGGTAGCGATGTCCGCGCCCAAGTGATGCCTTTCTCCCTCCCCGTCTTCGGGGAGGGTGGCCGAGCGCAGCGAGGTCGGGTGGGGCGACACAGGCAAAGCTCAGCGGAAGAGGAGACTCTACCCGGACACGGGACGGAGAAATAAGGAAAAGCCAATGGCGAACGAGCGTGCCCGGGAGCTTCGCAAGACTATGACTCGCCAGGAGGTCAAGCTCTGGGTGCGTTTGCGCGAATTGCGGGATCTGGGATTCCATTTTCGCCGGCAATCGCCAATTGCGCGCTACATCGTGGATTTCGAATGTCGCCGGGCGCGCGTCGTTGTGGAGATAGATGGAAACCAGCACGGCTTCGACGAACATCGCATTCGCGACGAAACACGGGACCTGGCCTTGAACGCCTTGGGATATCGCGTGCTTAGGTTTACGAACCAGGATGTGGACCTAAACATGGATGGCGTGCTTGAGACAATTCACAGAACGATCACTTCGGACTTAAATGACCTGCATCCGGTCGGGCCGTCCGCGACTTATCGGGTGACGGGGTGAGCCGACTATGCTCTTCCCTTCCCGTCATCGGGAGGGGAAAGGTCCTTTCCGGGGCACGGCCTCTGAGCCCCACCCGACCTCGCTTCGCTCGGCCACCCTCCCCGAAGACGGGGAGGGAAAAGGAAGGAAACTCATGTCCGACGATTTTCTGAAAAACCCCGTCTCCCTGTTCGACATCCGCGGCAGGACCGCGATCGTCGCGGGCGCGTCCGGGGCGTTCGGCTCGCTCGCCGCCAAGGTGCTGGCCGGCGCTGGCGCCAACGTGGTGCTGGCGGCGAGCCGGCAGGACGAACTCAAGAAGATCGCGGCTGAATGCGAGGCGCTGGGCGGCAAGACCGCGGTCGTGGCGAAGCGGCCAAGTTCGGAGGCCAACTGCGATGCGATCGTCGCCGCCGCGGTGACGGCGTTTGGCCGGCTGGACATTCTGGTCGTCGCCTCCGGCCTCAACAAGGTGTCGAAGATCGTCGACCAGAAGCCAGAAGATTTCCTCGACGTGATGGACGCCAATGTCACCCAGTCATGGCTGATGGCGCGCGCCGCTGCCCGGCAGATGCTCAAGCAGGGCAAGGATGAGAACGGCCTCGGCGGCAAGATCATCCTCACCTCCTCGGCTCGCGGCCTGCTGGGCCATCCGGCCGGGTACACAGCGTACTGCGCGTCGAAGTCCGCGGTGGACGGCATCACCAAGGCGCTGGGCTGCGAGCTGGGCGAGACCGGCATCACCGTCAACGCGCTGGGGCCGACCGTCTTCCGTTCGCCGCTGACCGCGTGGATGTACGAGGACACCGAGCGCGCCCGCGAAGTGCGCAAGGGCTTCCTCGCCCGCGTGCCCAAGGGACGGCTCGGCGAGCCGTCCGACCTCGCCGGCCCGCTGCTGTTTCTCGCGTCGCGCGCATCGGATTTCTACACCGGCCACATCCTCTACGCCGACGGCGGCTACACGGCGGGGTAGCGTGAGCAAGCCGCGCATCGCCGTGGTCGGCGCCGGGCTGATGGGCCACGGCATTGCCCAGGTGTTCGCGCTCGCCGGCCATGACGTCACCATCACGGACAGTCATGCGCCGACACTGGCGAGCACCAGGGATCGCATTCTCGCCAATCTCAAGGACCTCGGCGACGACATGAATGCGATCGAACGCGTGCGCGTCTGCGCCTTGCTTGCCGAAGCCGTCGCTGACGCGGATTTCATCGTCGAGGCGGTGCGCGAGGATCTCGGCGTCAAGCAGGAGCTGTTCGCCGAGATCGAGCGCGCCGCGCGGCCCGACGCGATCTTCGCCAGCAATACGTCGGTGATCCCGATCACCGCCATCATGGGCGGCCTTGAACACCGTGGTCGCGCGCTCGGCACCCACTGGTGGAACCCGCCCTACCTGGTGCCGCTGGTCGAGGTGATCGCGACCGCGTGGACCTCGCCCGACGCGATCGCCTTTACGATGAAACTCCATGCCGACGTCGGCAAGACGCCGGTTCACGTGAAGAAGGATGTGCCGGGCTTCGTCGGCAACCGGCTGCAGCATGCGCTGTGGCGGGAGGCCATCTCGCTCGTTGAGAACGACATCTGCGACGCCGAGACCGTCGATACCGTGATCAAGGCTGCGTTCGGCCGGCGGCTCGCGGTGCTCGGCCCGCTGGAGAATGCCGACCTCGTCGGCACCGACCTGACGCTCGCGATCCATCAGACCGTGCTGCCGGCGATCGACGCGCGACCGGGCCCCTCGCCCTACCTGGAAAAGCTCGTCGCGCAAGGCAAGCTCGGCATGAAAGCCGGCGAGGGCTTCCGCACCTGGACACCCGAGCAACAGGCCGAGCTGCGTGCACGCGTGCTCCGCCACCTCAAAGCGGCACGGGAGAGTTGATGCGTAGAAGTTGATGCGTAGGGCGCAATAAGCGAAGCGCATTGCGCCGGGGATGGCGGATGACGCTGCGCCAATCCGCCCTGCAGTGTATGGTGAACCGAACAATTGTGGGAGGAAGACATGTCCGCATCTGACGACATTCGCGGCCGTCGCGTCGAAACGTCCGTTACCCGCCGCCGCGTCGTGACGGCCGGCCTTGGCGCGCTCGCAGCGCCCGCAGTGCTGCGTGTCATTCCGGTGAACGCGCAGAGCCGCGTCATCAAGATCGGGCACGTCAGCCCGCGCACCGGACCGCTCGCTGGCTTCGGCGAAGTGGACGGCTTCATCCTCGACCAGGTGCGCGCGTTGCTGGCGCCCGGCCTGCAGAGCGGCGGCCGGACCTATCCGGTCCAGATCATCACCAAGGACAGCCAGTCGAGCGGCAATCGCGCCGCTGAGGTCGCGTCCGAACTCATCCTCGGCGACAAGGTCGACCTCATCGTCGCGTCGGCGACGCCCGACACCACCAATCCGGTGGCTGACCAGGCCGAAGTCAACGAGGTGCCGTGCGTCACCACCAACTGCCCGTGGCAGCCCTATTTCTTCGGCCGCAACGGCGATCCCAAGAAGGGCTTCACCTGGACGTATCACTTCTTCTGGGGCCTGGAGGACGTGATCGGCGCATTCCTGGCGCTGTGGGATTCTGCACCCACCAACAAGGTGGTGGGCGGCTTGTTCCCCAACGATGCGGACGGCAACGCGTGGGGCGACGCCAAGCTCGGCCTGCCTCCGGCGCTGGCGGCGGCGGGCTACAAGCTCACCGACCCCGGCCGCTATCAGCTCATGAACAACGACTTCACGTCGCAGATTTCCGCCTTCAAGGCCGTCGGCGCCGAGATCGTCACCGGCAACATGATCCCGCCGGATTTCGCCACCTTCTGGTCGCAGGCGGCGCAGCAGGGCTTCCGGCCCAAGATCGTCACCATCGGCAAGGCGCTGCTGTTCCCCTCAGTGATCGAATCGCTTGGGCCCCGCGGCAACGGCCTTACCAGCGAGATATGGTGGACGCCGCACCATCCATTCCGCTCGGGGCTCACCGGCCAGAGCGCGCAGCAGCTCACCGATGCTTACACCGCCGCGACCAAGCGGCCATGGACGCAGCCGATCGGCTTCCAGCACGCGATGTTCGAAGTCGCAATCGACGTGCTCAAGCGCGCCAAAGCGCTGCAGCCAAAGGCGATCCTCGATTCGATCGTCGCCACCGATTACCGCTCCATTGTCGGACCGGTGAAGTGGACAGGGGCGCCGGTGAAGAACGTCACCAAGACGCCACTGGTGGCCGGCCAGTGGCAGCGCATCAACGACAAGTTCGAACTGGTGATTACGACCAACAAGACCGCACCGGAGATTCCGGTGGGCGGGAAGCTGAATGTGCTGTCCTAGGTTGCGCTCCGGTCCACTTCAGCGTCATTGCCGGGTCAAGCCCGCGGGGGACACGAGCAAGGGGGCAATCGGCTTCATCGGGACGCACTTTAGTTCAGGAGATAGCTCGGCCGTTGGCGCGAAGCGCATGGACCGAGAAATAATTCTGCGCGTCCACGAATGTTGCTGTGCTCGTCCAGCCGGCCCCCAGCGCACGGCTACGGAACGACTCCACGGTGTATTTGTAGCTGTTCTCGGTGTGAATGGTCTCGCCGCGGCGAAAATCGAATGACTTGCCGCAAGCGCGCACCTTTTGCCGCGTCAAGCTCACGAGATGCATCTCGATGCGCCGCTGTTCGGAGTTGTAGCACGCGCGATGACGGAAGACTGAAAGATCGAACTCTCCACCAAGCTCGCGATTGATGCGCGTGAGCAGGTTGAGGTTGAAGGCCGCCGTGACGCCGGCCTCGTCATTATAGGCGGCGGTGAGTACGTCCGTGTCCTTGACGAGATCGACGCCGACGATGAACAGCGCATTGGGCCCGAGCAACACAGCCGCATGGCGCAACAGTGCATTGGCCTCGTGCGGTTCGAAATTCCCGATCGTAGAGCCTGGAAAAAACCCGATGCGCGGCCCGTTACCGAGAGATGGCGGCAGCGCGAACGGCCGCGTGAAATCCGCCTCGACCGGAAGCACGCGTAACTCTGGCATTTCCTGCTGCAGCTGCGCCGTCTCGGCGGCAAGAAATGCGCCGGATATATCAACCGGGACGTAGGCGGAAACGTGCGGCGCAGCGCGCAACAGAATACGTGTCTTCGCAGCCGAACCCGGGCCGAATTCAATCACCGCGGCATCTTTGGGAATCAATTTTGCGATGTCGTGCGCATGCGCTTCGAGAATGCCGGTTTCGACGCGGGTCGGATAGTATTCCACCAGGGTGGTGATGCGCTGAAATAGTTTTGATCCGACCTCATCATAGAAATATTTTGGCGGCACACGCTTGGGCTCCGCCATGAGGCCCGCTAGCACGTCGTTGAAAAACGCCCGCTCGGCATCGTTGACGACAAGCGCGCCGCGCGGCTTCCTGACGACGATGCTCATGCGGATACTCCGACGAAAGGTTGGACAAAAGGCGGGTCTTAGGCGGGGAATTCCGCAAGCCGCAATCCGGTGAACTGCCAGCGAGCGGCCGGATAAAAGAAATTGCGGTAGCTCACGCGCGCGTGCCCCGACGGGGTCGCCACCGACGAACCTCGCAGCACCATCTGATTGACCATGAATTTTCCATTATATTCCCCGAGCGCGCCTGCGGCCGGGCGATAGGCCGGATACGGAGCATAGGCACTGCGCGTCCACTGCCACACGACTCCGAACGCATCCTCCAACTCTCCTGCGCGCGCCGCGACTTCCCATTCGAACTCGCTGGGCAGGTGCTTTCCGGACCAACGCGCGAATGCATCGGCTTCGTAGTAACTGACGTGACTGACGGGAAGTTCCTCATCGACGGGGGACAATCCACTGAGCGTAAAGACATACCATTTTCCGTCGATTTCACGCCAATTTCCGGGCGCCGACCAAGCTTCGGTCGCGACCGTTGCCCAGCCATCGGACAACCACAATTCCGGTCGCGCATAGCCACGATCGCCCATGAAGGCGAGCCACTCGCCGTTGGTGACGAGATTGCGAGCGAGCCGCACCGGGCCGACGAGGGCGCGATGGGCCGGGGTTTCATTGTCGAAGCAAAATCCTTCGCCCTGGTGCCCGATCGTATGAACGCCCTCGGGCAACTCGCACCAATCATTGCGGCGCAAGGCACATTCCGGCCAGCGCCAATCGGGATCGAAGCTCGGCAATGTGGGATTTTGCGAAAAGGCGTGCAGAATGTCGGTGAGCATCAGTTCCTGATGCTGCTGTTCGTGATGAAGGCCGATTTCAATGAGCGGCGCTACTTCGCGGAGAGCCGCCGGGGCGGCATCGGCAAGCAGATGAGCAACCGCTGCGTCGACGTGGGCGCGATAGCGCGTCACGTCGGCCGCATCCGGCCGCGTCACCAGCCCGCGATTAGCTCGCAAATGGCGTGGGCCGGCAGAGACGTAATAGGAATTGAACAGAAATGCGAATTGCGGATCATACACGCGATAAGACGGCACATGCGGTGCAAGCACGAACTGTTCGAAAAACCAAGTGGTATGGGCGCGATGCCATTTGATCGGGCTGGCGTCCGGCATCGACTGGACGACCTGATCCTCCGGCGACAGCGGTGCGGCACGCCGCTCGGTCTCAGCGCGCACCGCCCGATAAGTGTCCAGCCATGCAAAGCGCGTTTCGCCGCCGCCATACCGCTCCGGCCAGAATCCCCGGAATTGACGCGACGGCGCCTGACGACGAAGTTTCCTGCCGCCCTGTAACTGCATCGACAGACCGTAAACCGCAATACGCCACGACTCGAATCAACCAGGCGCGAGTCACTATAGGGGTTCCCAGGACAAAGCGCGAATCACCCCTCCTTCTCTCCCCCGCGAGCGCGAAAGGATTAGGAAGGCAGACGCAACTCCACTTTCTCCCGGCTTACGCGGGTTGCATCGACGAGACTTGCCAGAACGACCAAATAGTGTCTGCTCGCGGCTTTGCAACACCTCTGCCGGGATTTGCATAGATGCAGCTGCGGGACCACTTTTGGATTTCGAGGCCGGCCTCGTAAATTCCGGTTCGAGCACGACGCAAAAGAAACCTGGAATGCAGAAAAAATAGGAATTGATCACTACGATGCCCCATATCAACACCGACGACGGCGTGAGACTCTATTATGAAGAGGTCGGAACCGGCATTCCGATCCTGTTCGTGCACGAATTCGCTGGCGATGTTCGCTCCTGGGAAGCGCAGTTCCGTCATTTCGGACGACATTATCGCTGCATCGCGTATAACGCCCGTGGCTTTCCGCCCTCCGACGTGCCCGAGGATGTCGAGCGATATTCTCAAGCTCGCGCCCGCGACGACATTCGCGCGGTGCTGGACCGGCTCCAGATCGACAAGGCCCATATTGTCGGCCTGTCGATGGGCGGATTCGCGACGCTGCATTTCGGCTTCATGTATCCGGATCGCGCGCACTCGCTCACGATCGGCGGCTGCGGCTATGGGGCGGCGCCTGCCCAGCGACAGAAATTCGTCGAAGAGGCACAAGCGGCCGCGGCACGCTTCGCGGACGTCGGCATGGCAAAAGCCGCCGAAGCCTACGCTCTAGGACCGACCCGCGTGCAGTTCCAGAACAAGGATCCGCGCGGCTGGCGCGAATTCGCCGATCAGCTTGCCGAGCATTCCAGCTTGGGTTCCGCTCTGACGATGCGCGGCGTGCAAAGCCGCCGCCCTTCTCTTTATGATCTCACCGATGATATGAAGAAGATCACCGTCCCGACCTTGATCATGACGGGTGACGAAGATTGGGCGTGCCTGGAGCCCGCCGTTCTGATGAAGAGAATGATCCCGAGCGCCGGTCTCGTAGTGATGCCGAACTGCGGCCACACGATCAATCTCGAAGACCCGGACGCCTACAACCGGCATCTCGCCGAGTTCTTCCACGCGGTGGAACTGGGGAAGTGGCCGATGCGCGACCCCCGGGCCATGGCTGCGGCGATCCTGGGCAGATAGCGAACCCGATGACGAGGTTGCTATGCCTGCTGGACAGCTTGCCCTGATCGCGGCCGCGTTGTTCGCGGGAGCCGCGATTTACGTCAACGTCGCCGAGCAACCGGCGCGCCTTCAGCTCGACGATCGCGCGCTGCTCGCCGAATGGAAGCCGGCCTACAAACGTGGCTTCGCAATGCAGGCTCCACTGGCCATCATCGGCTTCGTTTTCGGCGTGCTCGCGCTTTGGCAAACTGCCAACTGGTGGTGGCTGCTTGGCGCGCTCGTGCTGGTCGCCAACTGGCCCTTCACGATCTTCGGCATCATGCCCACCAACAACAGGCTGATGGCAATCGATCCAACCACGGCTACGCCGGAAGTCCGCCAGCTCATCGCGACCTGGGGTCATCTGCATGCGGTGCGCAGCGCGTTGGGTGTGGCTGCGACACTGATATTTCTCAAGGCATCCTTGTGATGCACCGTAGCCCTACGGTCCTGGCGGAGAGGTCTTGGCGGCGATTTTTGCCCGCCCTACCAGTCGCCGGATTCACCGTCGGCATGCTTCTTGCGAGCCCTCAACGCAAGCTCTAGGCTTCCTGATCAGAGCGGAGGCGCCCGATGGCCTCGACCAAGCTTTTGATCGACGACGTCAGCATGAAATTCGCGGCGCCTGCAGGCGTCTTTCATGCGCTCGACCACGTGAGCTTGTCGGTTCCGCAAGGCTCGTTCGTGAGCCTGATCGGGCCGTCGGGCTGCGGCAAAAGCACCATCTTCAACATCGTGGCCGGCCTGCAGGAGCCGAGCGAGGGCCGCATTCTCATCGACGGCGTCGACGCCACCGGTACCATCGGCCGCGTCGGCTACATGCTGCAGAAGGACCTGCTGCTGCCGTGGCGCACGCTCACCGACAACATCATTCTCGGCATGGAGATCCAGGGCGTGAAGCTTGCCGAGGCGCGCGGGAGGGCGCTGCCGCTGCTGCGCCGCTACGGTCTTGCCGGTTTCGAAAACGCCTATCCGCGCGCGCTGTCGGGCGGCATGCGCCAGCGCGCCGCCCTGCTGCGGACGCTGCTGTTCGACACCGACGTCATCCTGCTCGATGAGCCGTTCGGCGCGCTCGACGCCCAGACCAAGCTGCGCATGCAGGAATGGCTGCTCCAGCTGTGGGGCGATTTCGGCAAGACGGTCGTGTTCGTCACCCACGATGTGGAGGAGGCGATCTTCCTGTCCGACGAGGTGCACGTCATGGGCACACGGCCCGGGCGCATCATCGCTACGATCCCGGTCGCGTTGCCGCGTCCGCGCCTGCGCGCCTGCACCACCACGCCGGAATTCATGGCCCTGAAGGAACGCTGCCTTGACCTGCTCCACAGTCAGGCGGCCTCGGACATCGAGGATGCGGCATAGCCATGACGATCCAGCGAGCTTCCGCCAAGGCTGAAATCTCTGATACGTCGTGGCGGGGCTTGTCCCGACCATCCACGCCTGAAACGCCGCGCAAGCGCGAAGACGTGGATGGCCGTGACGAGCACGGCCCCGGCGATGCGGAGAGGTCATGGCAAGCGACATTGAAACCAGCGCGCCGCCTGCCGGTGCAGAAGGATTGGCCGATTTTTGCCATCGTGGCAGTGCAGATCGGCATCCTGCTCGGCACGATCGCGGCGTGGGAAATCGGCGCCGCCACCGGCTTTATTGACGAGTTCTTCTGGTCTCATCCGAGTGCGATCTACCACACGCTCACGATCTTCTTCACCACCGGCGACGCCTTCACGGACATCGCCTTCACGTTCCGCTCGACCATTCTGGGCTTCCTCATCGGCACGTTTGCGGGCTCGGCGCTCGGACTGTCGTTCTGGTGGTCGAAGAATTATGCCGCCATCGTGCAGCCCTACATCATCTGCTTCGAGTCATTGCCCAAGCTCGCGCTCGCGCCGCTCATCGTGCTGGTGTTCGGCATCGGCATCGCCTCAAAGATCGCGATCGCGACCGCGCTGACGCTGGTGGTCTCCACGCTGACCACCTTCGCGGGCGTCAAGGCGGTCGATCCCGACAGCGAGAAGCTGTTCTATTCGCTTGGGGCCTCGCGGGCGCAGGTGTTCCGCAAGCTCGTGATTCCGTCCTGCCTGCCGTGGATCATCTCGGTGCTGCGCGTGAACATCGGGTTGGCGCTGACGGGGGCTATCGTCGGTGAATTCATCGCCTCTCAGCACGGACTCGGCCGCACCATCATCTATGCGGGCCAGACCTACGACATCGCGCTGGTCTGGGTCGCGGTCTCGGTGCTCTCGGCGCTCGCCATCATAATGTATGTCACGGTATCGTGGATCGAGCGAATGCTGCAGCGAGGGGTGAAGGGATAGATCACGAAGGAGAGCCACATGCACAGACGCCGGTTTCTCACCTCGGCCGCTGCGGCGGCCGGAGCCGTCACAATCGGCCGCGTCGCTCCGGCGCGCGCCGCGCGGGAGCTCCTGGTGGCCGAGCCGGTCCACTCGACCGGCTATCTGCCGCTCTACATCGCGATGGCCAAAGGCTATTTCGAGGACGTGACGGTGAAGATCGTCACTATCGAGACCGGCAGCGGCCACACCAATGCGGTGCTTTCCGGCCAGGCCTTCGCATTCATCGGGGGTCCGGAGCATAACGCCTTCGCCAAGGCCAAAGGTGCCGAGCTGCGCGCCATCGTGGCGTGCGTGGACCGCGGCAACATCTATTACTGCGCCGCCCCAGGCCAGGAACCGAAGGACACCGACTGGCCGAGCTATTTCAGGGGCAAAACCATCGCGGTCGGCCCGCTCGGCGGCACACCCAATTCGATCACCCGCTATCTGCTGGGAAAATGGAAGCTCGACGCCAAGCGAGACGTGACGTTGATCGAAACCGCCAATTCGGCCACCATCGCGGTGGTGCGCGGCAGGCAGGCGCAGATCGGCGAGGCGACCGAGCCTTTCGTCACCCAGGGCGTGCGCAACAAGGTCTGGGGCGAGCCGTTCTTGAACGTGCCGAAAGAGCTTGGCCCTTATGCATATTCAACCATCAATGTGCGGCTTGAAACCATCCGCAAGGAGCCGGAGGCGGTGCGCGCCTTCGTGCGCGGCATGGTGAAGGGCCTGAAATTCCTCTATGCCAATCCGGCCGAGGCAAGCGAGATCGCCAAGGCGCAGTTTCCCACCATGCCGATCGAGGACCTGCGCGCGACGCTGGAGCGCTCCTTCAAGGACGAGCTGTGGAGCCATGACGGCATCATCAGCCCGGCCTCCTGGACCACCGCCAGCTCGGTGGTGCGCGAGGCCGGCATACTGAAGGCGGACATCAAATACGAAGAGATCATCGATATGAGTTTTGTCGAAGCCGTACGGGCGACCCTGTAACCGACATGGAAACATTTCACATGTCATCGCCCGGCTTGACCGGGCGATCCAGTACCCCCCAGATGCCGTTTGGAGGCACCTGTGCCATTTGCGAACGCAGTGATTGCTGGATGCCCCGCTTTCGCGGGGCATGACACAGCAGCGTTTGTGAACGAGAGAAATTTCTGCAGGGAGAGCAAATACGATGTCCGAACCGATCTGGAACCAATTCCTCACCGAGCGTGACAAGGCCGTCTTCTCCACGTCCGGCTATGGCGCCCGCCAGGGCTTCGGCAAGCGGCCGGCGCTGCTCATCATCGACGTGAACTACGCGTTCTGCGGCGACAAGCCGGAGCCGATCCTTGAATCTATCAAGAAGTGGCGCAATTCATGCGGCGAGGATGCCTGGGCCGCGCTCCCCTATATCCGCGCCCTGATCGACAAGGCACACGAAAAGGGCCTGCCGGTGATCTACACCACCGGCGTGCGGCGCGGCGACCTGTGGGACTCGGGAAGCTGGGCGTGGAAGAACAACCGCTCCGCCGAAGACACGATCAACAAGACCGTCATGTCCAATTTCGACGGCAACGAGATCATGCCCCAGATTGCACCCGGTCCGCGGGACATTGTGGTCTACAAGCAGAAGCCGTCGGGCTTCTTCGGCACCAATCTCGCGAGCTATCTGACGCTGCTCGGCTGCGATAGCCTCATCGTCACCGGCACCACCACGTCGGGCTGCGTGCGGGCGAGCGTGCTCGACGCCTTCAGCCTCAACTACCGCATCACGCTCGCCGAAGAAGGCTGCTTCGACCGCGCCCAGGCAAGCCACGCCATCAACCTGTGCGACATGAATGCCAAATACGCCGATGTGGTGAAGACCTCCGAGGTGCTGGCCTTCTTCGACACGCTACCCAGCGGCATGTTCGACCTGCCGAAAGGCGTCGCGGCGCCCGAGCCGCACCCGATGCGCAAGGCGGCAGGATATCGGTAAATGTAGAGCGGGTTAGCGTAGCGTAACCCGCCGTTGCTGAGGTGTGGCGGGTTACGCCTTTGCTAACCCGCCCTACTCGTCCGCAATAAAGTCGAATGCCGCCCCGGCCGGCGCATAGATCTCATAAATAACCAGCTCGCGATCCGACACGTTGCTGAGCGAATGGCGCACGCCAGCCGGGATGAATGCCACGTCGTCGGCCGCGATAACGTGCTCCTCCCCTTCAATCGTCAGCAGTCCCTCGCCGGACTTCACGACGTACACGTTGTCCGACCTGCTGTGCCGATGCATGCGACCGCGCGGCCCATTCGGCGCCAGAACATTCATGTGCACGTCAAGGCTCTCGACGCCTATGCCACCATCGATGAGGCGGATGGAATGACCTCGCCCCGGCTCCAGTGCACGGCGCGGAGCGGTCGCAGGCTTGATGATCTTGAACGACGGGGGGAGAGAAGCGGCGCTCACGTCAACCTCCGCAGGATCATCGTCGCATACACCAGCGCGGCATCGCGCACGCGATCAATGCTCGCAAGGTCGTAGTCCGTATGAGCGAACCTATATTCGCCCGGCCCCCAGTTCACCGTCGGGATGCCGATGTGATTGAGATATCCCTGATCGAACGCCGCGGCCGAATAGAACGTCTCGGGCTCGGTACCGAGCGCGGTGCGGCAGGCCGCGAACAGTTCCTGGACCACCGGCGATTGCGTCGTCACCAGCGACGGATACATGAATGGCCCGAGTTTTACCTCGACGCGGAACGGCTTGCCGCTCGCCGGGTCCGGCCAGCTCTCGACGCCTTTCGCCACCGCCGCAATGCGCGCGAAGGCCTCATCGGGGTCTTCGCCCGGCAGCAGCCGGCGATCGATGGTGACATCGCACGACGCCTGGATCGTGTGGGTGCTCTCCGGCAGGCTCTTGATGCGGTTGATCGTCAGTGTCTGCGGACCAAGATCGGGATGGGTTCGATCGAGCACGATCTCGGCAGAAAGCCGCCGGATCACCTCGACCGCGCCTGTGATGGCATTGGCGCCATCCTGCGGACGGCTCGAATGGGTCGGCGCCCCGTGAACCGTGATGAATACGTCGATGCGGCCGCGATTGCCGAGCGTCGCCATCAGGCTGGTGCCGCCCAGCAGCGCCATGTCGGCACGTACGCCCTCGCCCTCGATCACGCTGCGGATCGCCGCATGGCTGCCGGTCTCCCCTGACACGCAACACACATGGACGAGCCGGCCCGCGATCGGCACACCGCCCGCCAGCACCGCCTCCATAGCGAGGAGCATCGCCGCCATGTTGGCCTTCTGCTCGCTCGCGCCCCTGCCAAGCACCACTTCGCCCGGCAGGCCGAACGTGGCTCCGTCCGCCACATCGCCCGCATAGGCGTTCGCCATGGTGGCCTGCGGCTGGTTCATGGCATTGGTGATGAACATCAGCGACCGGCCGGAGCGATCCGCGCCGAAAGTCGAGATGAGGTTACCCATGGAATCGTAGCGGATGTCCGCAAAGCCCATGGCGCGCAGCCGCGGCTCAACCGCGGTCTCGATAAATCTGCGCAGCAGCGGCTCGGCTTCCATCCGCGCGGTCTGCGGGCTCGGCACCCGCACAAGATCGACGAGCAACTGCCGGGACTTCTCCGGGGTGATGACGCGACGCAGGTCAGCGAGATGCGGTTGCGGGTCCACTGGGCTCTCGGAGGATGCGTGGAGCGTTCCGATGAGATCCGATCACCTCTGCCCGTCATACGTGATCGAATCTATTCAACCTAACAATCACCGAACTCTTTGGAGCATCCGGCTCAGAAATCCGGCTTGTGGGCTGTCGGGATCGGCTCGACGTCGGCGCCGAAGACCTCGTTGTTGTTCTCGGCGCAGACCTCCTCGGCCAACGGAGCGTCGTTGTTGCGCCGGTAGCGCTGCAAAGCGGTCCACGGCATGGTGAACGCGCCCGGATCTTCGACATACGCGGTCACTTCCAGCGCCTTGCCATCATCGACGATGCGATACCGCTCGACCACATGCAATTGCTCGGTGTGAGGCGTGCGGTAGTTGTCGATGAAAGTCCTGGTGTTCAGCCCGATCGTGTCGACTACAAGCGTGTCGCCGTTCTCATAATGGCCGATGGATTCTCCGAACCAGGACGGCTTCACGTTCGGTGAATGCTTGTCGGTGAGATAGACATGGCGCACCATGTGATCTTCCTCCCAGATCATCACCACCTTTTCGGGTGTCTGCAGGAAGCGAAGCGGCCTGACCGGATACACCAGCCACCCCGGCACCCCGATCGGCCAGCACCGCTCCTTCGGGGTCCACAGCATCGTCTCGGTCAGCGCCCGCTGATTGACCTTTCTCAGCTCCTCCCGCACCCACGGCTGCAGGATGGGATTGCTCAGATCGGCGACGCGATTGGTGGCCGACTTGCCCGACTGCCTTGATTTCCGATTGTCGATAAACGGATGGGCGCGGTCGAACGTCACCGGCCCTGGTCCCGATGGCGGCTGAAGGAATTCGTCGCCGATTGGCGTTTCGCCGTCGGGTACGCCGGCGATCCATCCGGTGAGGCTGTCGGGCGAGAAGTTCGGTATGGCCCTCCCCTCGTCACCAGCGGCGGGCCAATGCAGCGCCGCGGCGATGATGAGGCCGAGGATCAAGCTGTGGCAACTGGCCTTGGCGATGTGGGACACGGCGTCTCCTCCAATGTGATCGCGGCTGCGCGCGTTTGAGCCGTATTCTATCGCGAACCGGCGCCAACGTCCCACATCAAGTTGCCTGGTATTGCCGCATGTCTCGACGGCGCGTCACGATCGAGGATCAAGCCGGTTCTGGCGGCTCCCCCGGCGCCCGGGCGGCCGGCAGCGTCAGGCCCAGTCCCCTCGCCTTCGCCTGCTCGAAGATGAAGTGGCAGATGGCGATATCCTGGGACACGAGGCCCGTGGTGTGAACGAGGATGCGTTCCTCAGGCCGCTCCCGTCCAGGCTTCGTCCCGGCCACCACTTCGTGGATTTCGCCGTGGAGCTGCGCTCGCGTGAACACGCCGTCATCGACCATCTGGCGGAAGAACGGCATCAAGGTGTTCATCTCCCAGCTGTCGACGACCACCTTGTCCATGCGGGCCCAGCCGGCGGGCTCGAACTCGCGCCGCGCCAGCGAGATGAACACGGCGCCGGGCTTCACCCAGGCCTCCCGCGTCATGATGTCGGACGAGGTGGTGCCGCCAACTGCAATATCCGCGCCGCGCACCACGTCCTCGACGCGGTCGAGCGCCCGCACCGGAATGCCGAGCGTGCGGCTCCACTCGGCCGCAAACGCCGCGCGGGTTTCCGGGCGGCGTGACGTGACGCGAATTTCCTCGAAACGATACATTGTGAGCAGGCAGCGCAGCATGCCGGTGCCCATCGCTCCGATGCCGACGAGACCCAGCACTCTAGGCTCGGCGGGACCGACCCATTTCAGCGGGATCGCGGCCGCCGCAGTGCTGCGCATCTGGTAGACAAGGTGCTCGTCCACGATCGCGAGCGCGTGGCCGGTGCGCGGGTCCGACAGCACGATGAAGCGCGTGCAGTCGAGCGCGCCCACCGTGTTGCGGGCACCGTCGTCGAAGTAGTTGTACATGCGCACACCGGTCACCGGGATGTCCTTGAGCAGGCATCCCTTGACGTGCCAATGGTTATGGAAGCCCTCGGCGACGTCGAGCTTGAAGCTCGGTGGCCTCGACCAGAGGACACTGCCGCGCCCATGCATCCGGTAGGTCTCCTCGCAGATGCGCATCGCGTCTTCGAGCGAGAGAAGCTTCAGCGTGTCCTGGTAGGATACGAACAGAACGTCCGGATGTGCCACGGGCGCGGACCCTCTCGAATTCTCGGCCGTTCCGATCAGTAGGTTTGCCGTCGCGGCGTGTCAAACATTCGCCCATAGCATTGCCGCGCAAGCCGTGGTCTATTAAAGCGATTGCTATGTTGATCCCTCTCGGTGTCATTGCCCGGCTTGACCCCGCTTGACCGGGCAATCCAGTATCCACGATCCGTGCTTACTGGATCGCCCGGTCAAGCCGGGCGATGGCAGTATCGTGAGCGTCGATCTTTCCGAGGAATACTTGAGTCGCTGCCAACCGAAGGCGCGGTAGAATGAGCGCCCGATCGCAACGCAGAAAAACGAGGTCACCATGTATCCCAATGTCAACCTCTTCATCGACGGCGCGTGGCGACCGGCCATCAGCGGCAAGACGCTGTCGGTCCTCAATCCGGCGACCGGTGAGCCGATCGGCACCGTGGCGCATGCCGAGAAGGCCGACCTCGATCTTGCGCTCACAGCCGCCCAGAAAGGCTTCGAGACATGGCGCAAGGTCTCGGCCTATGACCGCTATCGCCTGATGCGCAAAGCTGCCGACAATCTGCGCAGCCGCGCCGGCGATATCGCGACCGTGATGACCATGGAGCAGGGCAAGCCGTTGGCGGAGTCAAAGGGCGAGACGCTGGCGGGCGCCGATGTGATCGACTGGTTCGCCGAGGAGGCGCGCCGCACTTATGGCCGCACCGTGCCGGCGCGCATGGACGGGGTCTATCAGCTTGAAATGAAGGAGCCGGTCGGCCCGGTCGCGGCTTTCACGCCGTGGAATTTCCCGATCAACCAGGCGGTGCGCAAGATGTCGTGCGCGGTCGCGGCCGGATGCTCGATCATCATCAAGGGCCCGGAAGAGACTCCGGCGGCCTGCGCCGCTCTGGTCGACGCGTTCGTGCAGGCCGGCATTCCGGCCGGCGTGGTCAACCTGGTGTTCGGCGTGCCGTCCGAGATTTCGTCCTACCTCATCCCGCATCCGATCATCCGCAAGATCTCGTTCACGGGCTCAACCGCCGTCGGCAAGCAGCTTGCGGCGCTCGCCGGCGCGCACATGAAGCGCGTCACCATGGAGCTTGGCGGCCACGCACCCGCGATCGTGTTCGCGGATGCCGACGTCGATGCGGCGGCGAAGATTCTCAGCGCCAACAAGTATCGCAATGCCGGCCAGGTCTGCGTGTCGCCGACGCGTTTCCTGGTGCAGCAGCCGGTCTACGGGCAGTTCGTCGACAAGTTCGTCACCGCCGCAAAAGCCCTCAAGGTCGGCGACGGGCTCAAGGAAGACACCCGCATGGGTCCCCTCGCCCACAGCCGCCGGCTCGACGCCATCGAGGGTTTTGTCACCGATGCAGTGGCCAAGGGCGCCAAGGTCGAAACCGGCGGGCGGCGCATCGGCAACAAGGGCTATTTCTTCGAGCCCACCGTGCTCACCGGCGTGTCCCGCGAGGCGCGCATCATGAACGAGGAGCCGTTCGGGCCCGTCGCCGTCGTCAACGCCTTCGACACCTTTGAAGAAGTGGTTGAAGAGGCGAACCGCCTGCCCTACGGCCTCGCCGCCTACGCGTATACGCGCTCGACCAAGACCGCCGAAGCGATCGGCCACGCGATCGAAAGCGGCATGGTGTCGATCAACCACCACGGCCTCGCGCTTCCCGAGGTGCGCTTCGGCGGCGTCAAGGATTCGGGCTTCGGCAGCGAAGGCGGCGCCGATGCGCTCGATGCCTACCTCAACACGAAGTTCATCACGCAAATGAACGCGTGACTCGCTGTAGGGTGGGCGAAGGCGGCCTCGGGCATCGATTGATGCACCGCGCTGGGTTCCGCCTTTGCCCACGCGGTCCGGCCTGTCGACCGCGTGGGCAAAATCGCCCCCAGAAGCATCGCAATTTGCTTTGCCGTGCCGGCGATTTTGCCCACCCTTGTATTAGCGCGAATCGGTATGGTGAGCACGTTCCGCGAGGAACGGTCCGGCCCAGGCGGCCACCCGGGCCGGACCGCCGATCGTCGGATCGTTGCCCACCA
>Ga0070734_10003099_pt1 | contig 18264 bp, 17 predicted proteins | sample Coa_R1_8_FD_66444 | JGI IMG/M metagenome (GOLD analysis project Ga0070734, IMG submission 66444) | Surface soil microbial communities from Centralia Pennsylvania, which are recovering from an underground coalmine fire - Coalmine... | ecosystem: Environmental > Terrestrial > Soil > Unclassified ... | reverse complement strand
TTAGCGATCTCATTTTTTTGAATGCTAAGTTTGAGGTCATCTGGCGCCTCCTTGGATGCGACGAACCAAGCGAGGTCGCCTTTGCGAAAAATGGTTACCGCCGAAGCAAAACCACAGGACAATAGCTTAGAAGCAGGATCCAACTCATGCGCAGGATAAGAGCTTGCGTATCCGAGAAATATTCCGCTATCTTTGACTGATGCCGCAATATTGCGAAAACTTGCATTAAGCTTGGCGTCACTAAATGGTACCGCTGAGGCAAAAACATAATCAAACCGCCCTCTAAAGCGCTCCATATGCTCGGTTTCTCCCATGTCGGCTATGTAATGTGCTCCGGAGCCTTGCAAAACATTTATTGCACATATATCTGAAGCCTTGAGAAAGTAAGGCTCTTTGCTGAGTAACGAAATTTCTTCCGCGGTACCGCCAACAGCAAGAATTTTCTTTGAATCACCCGAAAAATCAAACCGGTTCCTCTCCTCAAAATTGATAGCTCGATATTCTTCCGGCAAGTATTTTCGGCATCCATAATATACGTGTCCTAGGAGCATTTTATCTGAAACAATGGTGTTACATAACTGCGGTAGACGTTCCATCCAAGTCAGGAATTCAGTAAATTGCGCATCACCACAGTTTTCAAACCCTTTGGTGCTCAAGAAAATAGATTTTTTCTCTTGCTTGGACAACTCCTCCCATTTTTTGTGTGCGTATTCTGGATATTGGGTTTGAGTCTTAAGAAACTCCTCTTTAACCTGTGAAGCCGTTATAAACATTGCCACGACCCCAGGAGTGCCAGGATCCATTGCCCACAAAGAAAAAACCGACATAAAAAGACTAACGATTAGGAAAAAGTATTTCATATTGTTACCATTTTCATTTCAATTACTCCTTTACAAATATTACCCCATGACGAAATCAAGGCAATGGGGCCTGGAATTGAGACGGCTAACCAATTGATTTAGACGTCCGGGAAGTAACAGAACGGAAAATCGGTTTAAGGAAATTTTTTGATTGTCTAGCCTTCATTGGCACAGATGGTGGCCAGGATGAGTATGAGCCACCACAGGTAGGACTAGTTTTATTTTTTTATTCGCAAATAATACCAGGGCGAACGCACAGTAAATAAATTTTATTAAATCACTTTTTTATAATCAATATGTTGACGTAAATTCGATGTTATTAAGACATGAAATACAGCCTTCTTAAACTTAAACCGTAAAATTCATGCGCTAAATGGAGCTATCGCCCGTTTAAGGAGCCAGAAGAATGATTAACGCGTCTTTAAGATGGATGTCAGCGATTATTTCTTCTTTTTCCTGTGAGTCCATTTCATCAGCTTGAACGAAATCTTAATCGCTTAAGCAAAGCGCAGGTTAGACTAAGTGATGTAGGCTTGCGGATCGAAAAATTCTCGGGCGTCGAGGGATAGCCGCTCTCCTTTTGGCAGAGGCAGTGAGATGGCCACAGCGCATAGAGCGATGGTATGCGGGCCGCAGGAAGAAGTGGCCCCATAAAGCTTGTCGCCAACGATGGGTAAGCCGAGATGGGCAAGATGAGCACGGATCTGGTGCATGCGACCGCTGATGGGATGGGCTTCGATGAGCACGTGGTGCGCATCAATTTGTTTGATGACGCGCAAATTGGTGATGGCCGACTCACCTGTTTTATCGACCACCTGTTTAGACACAGGCCCCTTTCGTCTTTTATCGAGATCAACTTTTTTGAGCGGCTCGTTCACAACTAGCTTGGTAAATTCCGGTCGTCCTTCACAGACCGCATAATAAGTCTTATGGACCAGACGTTTTTTGAAGGCATCCTCGAATGCATGCTTGGCAAACTGCGAGCGCGCAAAAATGGTGATGCCAGCGGTTACTCGATCTAAACGGTGGACGGGAAAAACGCTGTGCCCAAAGATCTTTCGAGCCAAATCCAACAATGTCGGTCTGACCACGCCTGGCCCCCCAACGACCGCAATGTTATGGGGCTTAAAAACCGCAAGGTGATAAGGGCCCTGGCTTAATACTATGAGCTTTGATTCCATATCTCTTCTGTCGCCGATCATTATGTCCATTATCAATATCAATTCTAGAATATGACGAAACAAGCAAAAATTGGCATTCTTACCAAAAGGCGAATCCAAAAAAGTAGCCTAAATCACCCTCTTTTACAGGAGAGGGACTAAGAGGATGAGGGCCAACCTATCAGGAAAATTCAGGCGTGAAACCCTGCCGCATGGTATTTTCACAGACGACCTGGGCGTCAGCCAAGTTTAACAGGTATCCTGGCCCACCCGCCTTAATGCCGGTACCACTCATTTTAAACCCACCAAACGGCTGGCGGCCGACGATGGCGCCGGTACATTTTTGGTTGATATAGAGATTGCCCACACTAAATTGTCTGCGAACGTAGGCAATGTTGGCGGGGCTGCGAGATATGAATGCGCCGGTGAGGGCATATCTGGTGTCGTTAGCGATATTGACGGCCTGCTCCAACGTATCGGCGCCCATCACAGCCAAGATGGGTCCAAAAATCTCTTCTTGCATAACCCAATGATTCGGATCGGTAACTGAAACGATCATGGGTGGGATAAAATAGCCACCCACTAAAGTTTCGCCGACATAGCGCACCACGACCGAAGGGTCAGTCTTTAGCTGGTCCATTTGATGGTTGAGTCGCACGAAGGCGTCTTGATCAATGACCGGCCCCATAAAAGTGCTGGGCTCGGCAGGCGAGCCAATAGTAAAGCTCTTGGTTGCGTTGATGAGGCGCTCGAGAAATTGCTCCTTAATCGATCCGATTACAATTACGCGGGAAGCGGCCGAGCATTTTTGGCCCGCGTAGGAAAATGCGCTTTTGACGGTGCTGATCACTGCCTCATCTAGATCGGCGTCATCATCGACAATAATGGCATTCTTACCACCCATCTCGCAGATGACCCTCTTCATCTGGCGCTGCCCAAAAACCATGGTGTTAGCAAGCTTGGTGATCTCATGCCCCACCTTCATGCTGCCGGTGAAACAGATATTAGCTACGTCTTTATGCAGAACGAGCTTTGGACCGATGTCCTCGCCTACCCCCGGCAAGAATTGGACGGCACTTTTTACGAACTGCGCCTTAATCATGCGTTCATAGAGCAAATAGGCAGTAGCCATGGATTGCTCAGCCGGTTTTAAAATTATGGGATTGCCTGCGACATACGCGGCCACTCCCATACCGCAAATAATGGCCAAGGGAAAATTCCAGGGCGCGATCACCACGGTGGGTCCACGGCCCCGGTAGGTTAATAGATTGTCCTCCCCCGCAACGTATCCGAGCTTTCTTTCTCGAAGCTCGGTTTGTGCGCAATGGGCGTAGTAACGGCAAAAGTCGATGGCTTCAGCCACATCAGCATCGGCTTCGGCCCAGGTCTTCCCCACTTCAAGGCATATGGTCGCTGCCAGCAAAAAACGATCTTCAGTGAGAATGTCGGCAAGATTGTGTAGATGTTGAACACGTTTTGCGATGGGCATGTCATGCATCAGCGAATAAGCCGCCATGGAGCTTGCCACGGCCATATCCACATGCAGAGGCTGAGCGAGATGGCATTCTGCGATCTTTAATGACAAGTCGCCTGGGCTCATTTTGTGGATGGTTTGTGCACCAAATTTAGGCTCGCCGTCGATGACAATAGGCACCTTAAAAGACAGTTGCTTACGCACCGTTGATATGGCCTTATTGAAGTGATCACGCGCGTGCGGATGAGTAAAGTCGGTATAAGGAGCGTTGACAAAGTCGCCTGGTATTTTAGCTGCCATCTCGGTGTTGTCGATGGTAGGCGTAACCAGTAGAGCCCGTATATCTTTGTGATCATGGTGGGTTAACTTCAGAAACCCCATTTGCGATGTATTCTCTAACAGCCTGCGCACCAAATACGACATGCCGGGCAGCATTTCACCGAGCGGCACATAAATGCGCACTTGGTGGCCGCGCTTTAAGATAACCTCTCGTTCACCTTCGGCCATGCCGTAGAGCATTTGTATTTCATAGAGATTTCTATCGACCTTGCGCGAGTTAGCATAGGCAATGGCGTGGGCAAGCGATCTAATATTGTGACTACCAAAAGCGGGCCGCACAAGGTGAACATTATCCAACATGACGCGGGACAACCGCTCATAGTTGAGATCGGTTTTGGCCTTGATCTGAAATACTGGCGCACGATGACCAAGCTGCTCCGCCTTGACCATTTCATAATCCCAATAGGCACCCTTAACCAAGCGGATAGTAATGGGGGTCTTTCTAAGTTTGCAGAGACTTATGAGATCGTTTAGATGAGTGAGCGACTCTTGCAAATATGCTTGAACCACAATGCCAAGATGAGGAAAGCTCCTAAACTCATCCAAGCTCGCAATGTCATGAAAGAGACGATAAATAATTTCGTGCGTTTGATAGCTCTCAACGTCGAAATTGACGAAGACGTGGTGCTCTTTGGCACATCTAAGCAACGGAATAACTCGACGTTTGACGTCGCTTACCGAATAATCGACGTCCTCCTCCATGAGTCGACAGGACAAAGCGGAGATCTTTAACGATATATTGGGAGGGTTACTGTCGCGAGCGCCATCAATGGCTTGAGGCAGGCTAACGATCAGTTCGTGATAGCGCCTTTGATAGTCGTCGGCTTCTTGGTCGCTCAGGGTTTTTTCGCCCAAGAGATCGATGGTGAAGGAGAATCCGCGATTACTAAGCTGCGACAGCGGCTTCTTTGCATCCTTAAGGTCGGTGCCAGCAATAAAGCGCCGCGCCATATCAATGACGTTTTTCTTGATGGCCGTTGCGGCAAGGCCTTTCGCAAATGAGAGGCTTGCGGCCTTGATGGCGGTGTTCATTAGACCGGGCAGTTTGTTGTGTTTGCCCAGCAAATATTCTTGCAAATGCTTGGTAATTTGGTCGTCGGTCGTAAGAGCGGGCAGCACATCAACAAAGCGAAACAAATCAACTTTAAATGCCGGATCTTTCATCACCCAGTCCAGCATCTGGCCCGTCCAATAAGCCTTATTGAACATGCCGCTGCGCGCGGTTTCTGCCCCGTTAAAGATTGCGAGGCCTTCGTTAATGATTGATTCTTCAAAATTCATCGCTCGCCTCATAAACAAACAACCGACGCGAGCGATGTAACAAACTAGATCAAAATCTCATGCCATTTTTGGCGCGAAATTCGAACCATCGCCATCCGAAATAGGCGCCAACAGCCATGAGGGGAATGCCGATCACAGGTGTAACTAGAGCAGTGCATAAAACTCCTGCCGCCTCAACGCCCAAAAAGAGGTAGCGTTTATTCTTTTCAATGGCGGTTTTCGATTTCGAGGTAAGCATTCCCATAGAGTTACTCCTTAGGTTGTGTTGACATTTTCCGGTGGGGCTTTCAAATTTGGCATATCGCTGCGCCTGCAGGTTCGGCCGGCTGAAAATTCCAATTATATGTCCGGCCTAGGGCTTCGGCGCATCGATACGCCAAATTTGAAAGCCCCACCGGAAAATGTCAACAGAACGTACTAAGCAATTATTATCTTAAGCATTCTGGCCTGTTGCGACCATATCGGTTTTCATATGGAACGTAAACCATGCAGGAGCTGTCGTCTTCAAGACATATCGCTTCGCAGGTATCATAACTGTCATGGTGATAGGAAAGCTCGCTTGACCCATCATCAGTGGAGATGAGGCGATTATAAGGCCGGTCACTTCCTTCGTCGGCGGAATGTAGTGATGTAATGATATATTCTGGTATGCCGTACTTCCACATGCCTTTGCCGGCTGCTTGCGCGGCCAATTGTTGTTTGAGGTATTTTCGTGACGCGGGTTTGCTATCCATTGAGTAAGCATGAGCAGCGCCGGCACTGATCAATGCGATGGCCAAATCGTCACATTTTGCGAGCAGTCGGCCATAGGTATCTTTTTTGCCTTTGGTGGTGCAATGCCAAAGACCCTCTCGGGCCATCGAGGTGGCTAAGTTCGCAATTGTCAACAGATAGTCCTGTGAGCTATCCAACCACGAATGCACTGGGCCAAAGGTTTCAAGAGCATTAATGCCAACGATGCGGACTCGGCTTTGCCTCAGGTCGCCATCTATTATCTTAAAGGTATCCCCGTCGTTAAAATGAACTGACGTTTCTTCCCCGTTAAGAAGGATTACGCTGGCAGCTCTTTGTACGTCGACGTTGCTAGTACTTGCAAACGCCGAAAAAGCGCAGACCACCACCGACAATGTACCTTTAATCATTGTTTTAAGCATGTTTTTTCCTTTTGAGGCCGAAGGCGTGAGTATGGATAGTCTACCACCAACGTTGGCCCGTAAATCAATTGCCAGTTGACGGTTTTTTGTTTTGCTTTTTGCCCGTATAATTCAATTTAAAACTAAATAAAAATAATGGAAACAAACAATGTTGATTAACATCACTAACCCAATCACCGATTGGATTTTTCCGCGGCGATGCTTTGTCTGCAAACTTGATATCCTTCACGGGAGTATTTGCGACTCGTGTTTGTCCATGTGCAACCCGTGCCCAAATGTGGCGGCAGCGGGCGCTCAAGCTAAGCATGCACTGTTTTTTTACGAGCTTGCTATGAAGCAGATGCTGCGAGAGGGCAAATATAACCGAAAGCCTCATATGGTCTATTTATTATTCGAGTTAATCGAAAAAGAACTGTCAAAGTCGGGGCTGCTTAATGAACTTAGGGACTTTGCACCAGAAGTTGTGACGTTTATCCCAACCCATATCGTCAATAGGATTGTTCGCGGAGCGGATTTGCCCTGGCTATTTGCCAGCGTGGTGGCCAAACGGCTGTCAGTAGCGGTTAAGCCGATGCTTTTGCGAAAGCGCTATTTTAGCCGACAGGTGCTACATCAGAGAAAAGGCGATCGACGGAAGTTAATCTTTGGATCCTACGTTCTAAAGAGCAGTATGATACAATATGAGCGCGTACTGTTGGTAGACGATGTGGTGACCACTGGGGCTACGCTTGATGCGGCCACCAGTGTTTTAAGAGAGTGTTGCAAGAACATATTAACCGTTGCAATCGCCAGAACGCCATAAAAAAACACGGAGTGAATTATGAGTAGGAAAAGAGGGTTAACCATAGGTTTTCTGTTGTTACTGGCTTTGGTGCCAGGCTGCACGAAATCGTGCGAGAAAGCACCTGGTGGTGAAAAAGTAGGCGTCTTTTTTATCGAGCCAAAGGATAACGCCCACGTTGTTTCTCCAGTGCTGGTAAAGTTTGGTGTTATCGGCATGACGGTAAGGCCTGCCATGGAAGACGTTAATGATAAGACGTCAGGGCATCATCATCTTCTAATCGATGACCCGAAGGGTTATGTGGAAAAGGGCCAAGTAGTACCAACTGATGCGACGCATATTCATTACGGTAAGGGCGAAGAAAGCGCCGAAGTCGCGCTATCCCCTGGCGTGCATACGCTGACACTGCAATTTGCTGATGGAGCCCATATTTCCTATGGCAAAGACATGGCAGCCACCATCACCATCACCGTCGACAAGAAGCCTGAAGCAGAATAGAGCCGCCTTGTCACCCGCGGCGGAGTCCGCGGGGGCCAGGTATTGGCAATTCGATGGATCCCGCAGACTGCGCCGCTGGATGACAGTAATCTCTTGTCTAGAGGGGGCGGGAAAGAATTGTTTCTTTTTCGGAATGCCTTCATCACGTTGTTTGCTAACCGGCACAGTAACGATCCGAATTAACGAGGTTAGCTCATGACATTGAAGTTTTCGAAGCGGTGGTTGCACTGGCTTTGCTCGTGCGCGATAGCATTAGGGTTGTCTGCCAGCGCAGCCGCAGGAGATCTTGATCAATATAGGGACGTGATCGGTCAGAAGGCTAGGCCGAAAGATCCACATAAGAAAGTCAAAAAGCCAAAAACGGTAACTCAAGAAAACGTTCGCTGCCACGTTAGAAGACACCGCCATCACGTAAATTACGTGACCACGACGGAGACCAAAGAAAACGTCAGCCGCAATGTGGAAATCGACCAGTCCGGCAGTGACAATGAATGCGACGAGCCAGTAAACAAAGTAATGCCAAACGACTCAGAGCCGATTTGGGCACCAGATACATCCACCGGGCAGCAGCAACAATGCGACCAGCGGCGCAGAAAGATGCACACGAAAAAGCAAACGAGTACGGTGCCGGTAAGAACGGCAGGCGAACGTTGTCGTAAATATTACAAAACTCGAGTCGATACCAACACCACTACCAACGAAAAAACAGACAAAGAAGAGTGGACTTCAAGCAGTGAAGATGATCCGCCCCCAGAAAGCTGCCCCAAAGTAACGACACCAACTGTTCATGCCATCCAAGGCAACGTTATCCCGACCAAAACCCAGGCAACTAAACCGAAGAAAAATCAATAGAGCTCTTGTCCTTAGGCCCTCTCCCAAGGGGAGAGGGAAAGCCTTCGTTATGGTAGCAAGATGCCGGAATCTTCCCATTGCACATTTGGTGTGCCGTCATTGAAATAGGCGCCACCAAAGGCATAGATAGAGCTTTGATCCTGACTAAATACAATATTGCTTTGCACAATGCCGTTATCGAGAGGTATGGTTATTTGGCACTGTGACGACCCGCAGTTGCCCGAGCCATCGTAGGACACCGGATTTGTTGGATCGGAAGCATCGGTTATTGTGATAAAAAAGAATCCATAATCGTCGAAGAAGAGTGAGCTTTCAGCAACTTTAAGATTGCCAAGACCAAAGACGACTGAGGTCCAACTGGAATACTCTAGATCCAAGAAGCCCTGAAAACTAAGGGCGGTGCCATCATCAGCCAACGATGCGCCGGATCCTATGTAGTGTCCCGGGTTAAAGCCAAGCATAGGAGTGATGGAGTCAGCGTAGCTATCGTCATCGCCGAAGTCACTGTCCTCATCGTCGAAGTCGCTATCCTCTTCGTCGGAGTCGCTCTCGGAATCAGTGGCAAAAACAGGTAGCCCAATGCCTTCCCATTGGACATTTGGTGTTCCATCGTTGAAGTCGAAGGAGCCAAATATGTAGACCGAATTATCGGTGGTGTCGATCACCATGCCCTGTCGTAATATGCCGTTGTTGAGAGGGACGATCAGTTGGCATTGGATGCTGCCGCAACTACCAAACCCTTCATAGGTGATGGGATTGTTAGGGTCCGAATTGTCGGTGACTTCTGCTGCGAAAAAGCCATTGTCATCGACGGTTAATGCGCTCTCAAAATAATAGAGCTGGCCGTCGCGGTTCTGCACCGTCTCCCAGCCATAGCTTGATACTGTGGTGTAGCTAGAGTAGCTGCCGGTGGTACCGTCGTCACTGATCCAACTGCCTACGCCTAGATAAGTGGATGGTTGAAAAGAGGTGATCGGTGTGATGGTCTGCGAAAGGCCTGCGGCAGCAAATAATAGGGCCAACACAGAAATGCAGTGTTTCATAATTCCCCCCTAGGAATAGTTTTTATCACTATTGAGTACCGCAGGAAGGTAATTAAATGCAAGAGATATCGTTTTGTCCCGGCCGATGGCCGGGATGCTAGAGATGACTATTTGCCAGTTTGTTCGAGGTCATTGATATATGGAATGAGAAGGATGGTGTCTTCCCATTGGATATTGGGTGTGCCGTCGTTAAAGTAGATGGCACCAACGGAATGGATGGCGTTATTGGGACAATCAAAGTGCCAAGCCTTTTGCAGCGAGCCATTAGCCAAAGCTACCGTCATCTGGCAAGTGGAGGTTCCGCAGCTGCCATAACCGGTATAGGTTACCGGATTGGAGGGATCGGTGCTGACGGTTACGTTGGCGGTGAAAAAGCCCCATTGGTCAATGGTGAGCACGTTTTCATAGAGATAGAGTGAACCATCTCGATATTGTACGGTGTTCCAGCCATTGCCATAAAACGTTACATAGGTCGCATAGCTGCCTTGCGCGCCGGTGTCGTTTAGCCAATAGCCTTCACCGAGGAAGCTACCATCTTGAAACCAGGTGATGGGATTAATAGCAGTATAAGCAGCTGTAGCAAAGAAAAGCGAGATGATCGCATAAACGGTACGTTTCATGATTCCCCCAGGAATAATCTAGATGTTAATTCTCTATCAAGACAGCAGGACTAAAGGCAAATTGGCGATTAGATTTTCTTAATGAACGGCATGCGATGGTGAGCAAATGAATATGCGGCCGGCGGAATGGCAAAAGAACAAGACCATCTTTCTCGCATGGCCATTCGATGAGGCTATTTGGGGACATGATCTCTTGGGTGCGCAAAAAGAGACGCTGTCATTAATAGCGGCACTTAAGGACGAACGTCTCGTAGTTGTTGTTCCTAACGAATCTGAGCTTAAGAAAGTGGCGGGAGCGATAGGAAAGCAGCCGAGATTGTCATTTATGGTCATGCGATATGGCGACATTTGGCTTAGAGATACGTTTCCCATCTTCGTGAAGGGGGATGATGGTCTGACGCGGGCGGTAATTCCTCGCTTCAATGGATGGGGCCATAAATTTTGGTTTCGCGATGACATGGATCTTAGCACGCGAGCGAAATGCGCTCTCGGTGTTGAAAAAATCACGTCAAATCTCGTGTTCGAAGGAGGGGCGATTGACTGCGATGGCAATGGCACCCTGCTTACCACCGAGCACTGTCTGCTCAATAAGAACCGAAATCCAAAGATGAGCAAAGAGGCTATTGGTCGGGAGCTGTCGCGCCTGTTTGGTGTCACAAAGACCATTTGGCTCACCAAAGGTCTAATAAACGACCATACCGATAGCCACGTTGATACTATTGCTCGATTTATTGGCCCTGCTCTGGTGGCCATTATGACGCCGCGAGGTCGAAGCGACCCCAATTATCGATCGCTATTGTCAATAAAAGCGCAGCTAGCGTTTGAGGCAGATGCGCAATCGAGGCCATTAAAGCTCGTGGAAATACCCTCGCCCGGCGCAGTGGTAGACAGAAATAATAAACTCCTGCCTGCCAGCTACCTGAATTTTATCATGGGGGATCGTACGCTAATAGTGCCGGTTTACGGCACTCCCTATGATCAAGAAGCGGTAGACATTTTTAAGCGGCATGTAAATCTCAACGTGATTGGCTTAAGCGCTCGGTCTATCCTTAGCGGCGGCGGTGCGTTCCATTGCATGTCGCAGGAATTCTATAGGTAATACAATGACTGTTTGTTTAGCGGTGGTTCAGAGTGGTTTTGGCGCTGATGTGAAAGAGAATCAAGAGCGGGTCTTTCATTATATAAGAAAGGCCAAAGAACTTGGTGCGCAAATAGTGTTGTTACCTGAACTTCACGACGGTGACTATTTTTGTAAGACACAAGATGATCGGCACTTTGCCAGGGCGGTTACGCTTGATAATTATCCAGTGTTGGAGTTAGTCCAAGCGCTCTGTCAAAAGTTAGAGCTAGTGGTGCCATGGTCCTTCTTTGAGAAATCTGGTCCTCATTTCTATAACTCGCTTGCGATGATCGATGCCGACGGTTCAATCGCTGGCGTCTATCGCAAGAGCCATCTTCCTGATGGGCCTGGCTATCAAGAAAAGTACTATTTTCGACCAGGTGATACCGGTTTTATGGTGTTTAACACGAAATTTGCTCGTGTGGGTGCAGCCATCTGTTGGGACCAATGGTTCCCAGAGGTTGCCCGCATCTTGACACTGAAGGGCGCCGAAATGATCTTATATCCAACCGCCATAGGATCCGAACCACAGACGCCGACATTATGCACGAAAGAGCCGTGGCTTAGAGTAATGAAAGGCCATGCGGTAGCCAACATGATGCCAATCGCTGCAGCCAATCGCGGTGGCGTTGAGGCCGGACAAACGTTTTATGGCAACAGCTTTGTGTGTGATGAGTTTGGCGAAGATATCCTTCGGTTTGACCAAGAGCATGGGGTAAAAATTGCAGCCGTTGATGTCAGAAGAGCAGCGGCTCATCGAGCTTCCTTTGGCTTTTTTCGCGATCGGCGCGCCGATCTTTACGGTGAGCTATTGACCTGATCCGGCGCGCGATGCTTTGTAACGAGTTATCTCGAGAAGTGCGATCTTGAGATGCTCAGCTGGTTGGGGAGGGCCGGATAGTGAGGCCAATCAACCACCACCCGATCAAGGCCGATACCGAGAAGGATAAGGGGCTATCATGGAGCGCGGTCCATTGGCGGGCAGGTTGCTGGCGACGGTAATGGCCATAATTTGTGTTGGCGCCGTTGGCGCTGACCATGAACGCACCTACATAAATCCTAACCGCCATAAAAAGATAGAGCACTGTCACATTTGCTTGTTGCCGGATGACATATTGATACATGTATTTAGATTAATTGGCGATATCAAGAGTGATGCATTACCAGAAGAAGTGGCAGCGAATTACACAATAGATATCGACAACTGGTATCAGACGTTTAATGGAGTGTCGAAGGTGGCGTTGCTGCCACTTGTATGCAAGAGGTTCAACCATATAGTAGAGACGCTGCGAAATAGCTCTGAATTTCCATACATTAGGCCTAAGATTATTATTCCGGTGGACTTAGAAAAAGTACGTAGGACACTAGGACGCATCGATTTTGCAGCCATCGCACCGACTTCTCTTTTTGCCTTGACCGCATCGAGTCTGGCTATGGCTCACTTAAGCTTCGGCAGCCAAAGTTTGCTGATCGCTGAGCTTGTGTTTAACGGCATCACCATTTTGCTGGCGATACCGAGCGTTGCGACCAGTGTTTTTCAGTGCCAGGGTGGTTGTAACACGCGGTTCTTTTTTAGTGCGATTACTGCACTTGGATCGATAGCGTCATTAGTCCTATTGGCTTGCAGTATCTCCAGCAGTGATCGGTGGCTAACCCATCTTTTTGCCGACATCGTGAGCTCGGTTACCGGCGTCAATACTCTTATGGGATGTTGCTGCTATTGCATAAATCACCGACAGACTTACCAGTTACGATAGAAGAGTGCTGTACACTTCATAGTGGAAGCATCGTGAGATGAGGGGGGTAGGCCTCGATGGTAGGAAGCAAAAATACGAGCATCTTATGGGGACTCTTTCTTTTGCGGTTTGGTTTGGGCGCGGGTGTTGCTTTATGGGGCGTCGACAAATTGGTGGCTCCTGAGCACACGGTTAAAATGTTGTCGACGCTATATTCTATAGACATTAGCGCATCCATCGCGATCATTGCCGGCGCTCTTGAATTGGTGTTGGGCCTTCTCATAGTTATGGGGATGTATAAAACCATTACTTATGGCGCGGGGTTGGTGCTAAATAGTATTTCGACTTTGGTTGTCTACTATAATTTAATTACGCCATTTGGTGCCAATCATTCTCATATAGATGCAATTCCGGTGCTGTTTGGTTTTCTCGCTCTTTTTTTATTGCGTGATTTTGATACTAAGTTGAGCTTAGGAAAAAGGAAATCACTCTTTTCATGAACGACCGAAAACGACGAGCAGAAGAAATCGCAGGGCTTGGCAATGTGCGTGTGCAGAAGGTATTTGGTCTTTTCAATTCCATCTTAGTGATGGAGCTTTATTCCAATATTCATAAGCGACTTTATCTCGTGATTGATCAAAACCCCAACACTAAAACTGTGCATGTGCAAAGAAACCGTCCTGTTGGGTTCAAGACCAAATCGATGCTCACCGCCCTGCTTAGCAAATATGCCGAAAGCGGCACGTTGCGATTTTTTTGTTTGGATGAAGACGGCAACAAGATAGCGGGAGAGTTCGTACAAGATGAGCAACAATATACGATCATGATTGAGAGTTCTTTGCAAGTAGCGGTGGGACTCTTTAGAGACTCCGTTCTCCTTGCGAGTATGAAGAAGGGGCTTGCTCCAAGTTTTGAGCGAGGTCTTCGAGAGCACAAGACAAAGCGCCTTGATCTATTGGAAAATGAAAAGGCGGCACTTCTTCATGAAAAGAGAGTACTTAATTATCATAGAAAAGCGCTATTTGAACAAAGACTAGCTCGAGTGCTCAAGGAGCTGAACAAGAAAAAGGCATTGCAAAAAAATGTGATGGGGGACTATCAAAAATGCCAAAGGAGCCTTGAATTAGAAAAAATGGCCGAGCTGATTAAGCAAAACCTTCATCTCATTAAGCGTGGCATTGAATCCGTCGACGTGGTTGATTATGAATCTGGTCAGCCTGTAAAAAAGACGATTAGGGTGGATAAAACGCTTTCACCGCAACAGATGATCGAGAAAATCTTCAACAGGGTTAAGAGAGCGAAACGCGGCATTCATGTTATTGAGCCGAGGCTCCTCACCATCAAAAGCGAAATAGAAAAACTTGAGAACGAAGTAGAACAACTTAAACGAATCGGCCCCGACGGAATCGATCTAGCCGATATTACTGAGGATTTTGGCAGCAAGCAAAAACAGCATAAACATCAGCGATTGCGTCTGCCCTATCGGGTTTATGAATCTAGCGACGGCATTCAGATTTTGGTGGGCAGATCGGCCAAGGATTCCGATGCACTCACCGTCCACCATTGCCGTGGCAATGAATGGTGGTTTCACGCTAAAGATGTGGCGGGGGCTCACGTGGTGGTTAAGAGCATCGTAGATGCACTTCCAGCCACGACGCTATTAGAAGCGGCTCAGCTTGCCATGCACTTTAGCAAAGCGAAATCGGACACCCATGCGACGATTCAGTATACTCGTGGAAAATACGTAAGAAAACTAAAGCATGTCGCCGAAGGCACGGTTGTGGTCGCCCGCGAAAAAACTATCGAAGTCGCGTCGGACCCACAAGCGCTACGCGCAATTCTAGCGAGAGAGCGTGTTAAGTCCGCTGGTTGAGCCAGAGCATGAGGTCGTCGAGGGGCTCGTGTCTTTTGGTCTCGTTATAAATCTCATGCAAAAAATCAGGGTAGATTTTTAGACTGGCATCCACCTTTTGTGCATCCACACACTTAAACCACTGTTCTGCCTTGTGGCGGTCCACGATGAAATCGTTGCCAGCGATTTGAATGAAAAGGGATGAAGAGAGGCTTTGCGCGAGGGTTTTTGTATTTTGCAAACCATAGGAAATCTCATGAAAGGCTCGTATGGACAGATTCTTTACCACTAGTGGATCGTTGTCGTAGGCAACTGCGGCGTTCTCGTCGGATGAAAGAAGACGGCCCTTAATCCCCGTGCCGAGCCGTAGACGTGGAATCGCGCGGGCGACCAGAAGGGATAAATATTTCTTCCATGCTGGCACTGGTATTTTGAGGCCAAAAAAAGGACTGCTGAGGACAATGCCATTTAGCGCTAAATCCAACCTATTGATGGCGCGCAAGCCAACCAGGCCGCCCATGCTGTGAGCCAATAGAAATAATTTACTGTCACCTTTAAGATTATTTGTTATATGGTTTAAGCCAGCAACAACATCGTCTTCATATAAATGAAAACGATCTACATGGCCGCGTTCTCCCTTGGAATGGCCATGGCCACGAAGGTCAATGCAAAATACTTCGTATAGTTCGTTTACTAGGCGATCGATGACATGGGCATATCGGCCGCTATGTTCTCCAAAGCCGTGAAGTAAAAATATGCGAGCCTTCTTGTTTTTAACCGGGTAATGACGGTAAAAAAGTGGCGTCTCATCGTTAGATTTAAGGTAACCGGTCTTGGGGCTGCTTTCTGTTCTAGAAAGAATCATGGCAATTCCTGTAAGGTAGGACAGGGCAAATTAACGCCAATTGAACCAGGATAGGGGGAAGTTTTAATCCGAATTATGAACGAAAAATATGATAGTGAAGATACTCGAATAGCCGATTATGTGGTCGGCAACCTTCTGGACTTTTTTCGCGAGCCGGGGCGAGCACCGCGTTTCTTGGAGGCGGCGGCGATTGCTGAGAATTTGGTTTTGCGCATAGCACATAGCAGAACCGAAGCATTAAACAGACGCTATATATTTTTTGCCAGCAAACTAAACAATAACCTAACTCCAACCACTATTCGGCATTTTGTAAGCGAATGTCTAGAACACGCAAGGAACCACGGTCTTATACCGACCGGCCACAAAAAGTCCCCCGCTAAAAGCATGAGGGTGTTTCGTAAGGCTGCGCAAAAGGAAGTTACCGAGTCTTTGGCATTAGGACACTCACAAGCATCTGCCGTTTTGCGAGCCGCCAATGTCTTGATTGCGGCCAAAAGGACCAGCGATAGAAATGAGCGATTACAGGCAATGGCGAGCACGCATCCGCTGAAGGATAGTTTAGAGCTTTTAAATCTGAACGGTCGAGCGCTTGCAAAGGAAGATATTAAGAATCACTTGCTTAAGCTCAAACAGGCTACCAGCAATCACAATCCAGGCACCGGCGTGCTCTATGGCTTGCTCAAGAAAGCGGAAGCTTTTTCCGTAAGCAGGCTTCATTCCCTCCTTGGCGATGAACTATTCTTTTTGTGCAGACCGCTTGGGTTTTTGGACCGGTTTGCTACGACGCTAATAATTGAAGTGCCGACGAGCGCTCATCTTCATGCATTGACTTACCGTAAGCTCGAAATTCTATCCGCCTTAAGAAAGGATGCAGCCTTTCGCGCAACCAAGACCCTTCGGTTCAAGGTTAAATAAGATGATTGCGGCGATGAAATAAAGCGGAATTCATTTGGCCCACGATGTAACAGAAGTTGCCTGCTGATAAGACCGCCTATGGGCGAGCCTCTTTTAAGAGGCGGATTATCTTATCGTATTTCTTGTCAAACATCGACGCGGCGGCGGCGTTGACCAGCTCATTGATATTAGCTTCCTCTACATTATCCAAATCCATGATGTCGGGGTGGTCGACATTATTAAGGACCGTTTGCAGGCGGACATATTCAAATCGAGGATTTAAGCGAAAGAGTTCCTTTAATATCCAGTGATCCTCTCGAGATGTACCCTCGATCATGGAATCCACCACCAGCGGCGCCCATTCAGCAAGCCCCGCGGTCAGCAATGTATTTCCTTGATGGGTAATCAAAACTGGACGGCCAGTGCCAAGAGAAACCAGTAGAATGCCGCGTGCTTCAACCTGATCTGCTCCAAAAAGCCTTTCTGCCTTGCGATAGGCGAGTATGGATGGATTATTTTTATAAAGCCCACCGTCGACCAAATAATGTGTCGCAAGATCGCCCTGTGCCGATTTTAGATCGATCATTTTTGGGGGGAAGTAGGTGGGAGCGGCTGAGGTGGCTCGTGCGACGGAAGCATTGGTTAGGTTATCGAAACGCGAGGAATCACTTTCAAGTGCAAAACCTAACTTTGCCTCAATGTCAAAAACGGTAATGAGCGTCCTAGTCAAAGACGAGCTAAAGCTCTGTTCGCCAAATATATCATGAAGCATGCCTTCCAGTGGTTTGGCAGTATACATAGGGCCCGTTGCACCACAGACCAATTTGGGGAATCGGCACGACTTGGTAAAGATTGTGCTGGCCTTGTCACGATATAGCTGTTCGATTTCTTTCGCTGACATGGGAGAGCCATTACGGGAACTGGTTAGGAGGAGGGCAATCAATCCGCCCGTGGAAGTGCCGGCGATGACATCGAATAATCGGTAGATCTGTTTACCTGTTTTTTCTTCGATGCCCGCTAACAAATGGGCAAGAATGATTCCTCTTATTCCTCCACCATCGAGGCTCAAAACGGTTATGGGTGTTGTTTCTTCGGTATGGTTGTGTTTGAGGGGCTGGTCTTTGCGAGGGGGTTTTTTATTAGAATCAGAGACATGGTTGGCGCATGCCACGACTAAAAAGCCGATCATCGCCATCATAATAATGTTAAATTTTGAACTTGGCATTAAGACTCCAAGCTATTGTTAAATTGTGATAAAGTTAATATTAAATACTAACAATTTATATGGTGGCCTATCAATGGAAATTTCTCTATTAAATCGTATTAGCGAAGGCTGGGGCAGATTGTTGTAATTGTCAATTCCCGCGCATTCGTGTCATCTTGCGGCTAAGTCCGCGGGATCCAGACGACGTGCAAGTTTCATAGAAGTGAAATTCGGCAGCACAGTGGAATAATTCTATGATCATATTGTTTTTAAGGCGTGTAACTAAAACGAATTGGTAGTTAAGGATCAATTTTGCTGTTACCTAGAGAAGAAATGACCAAGACTTGGGTTCGGCGCAAGGGCATTATAATCAAGAGCCGCCCACAGCCCACGCGGTTTTCATTTGCCGTATGCTTAGCCATCGTGTGTGGCATTGCGTTTGGCTTCTTGGGTGGATTCATCACAGCAGGATTCGCGCTTAATGAGAACTATGGCTCGGTGTATGAGAGCCTATTGACCGAACTAGAAAAT
>Ga0070734_10003097_pt1 | contig 18270 bp, 11 predicted proteins | sample Coa_R1_8_FD_66444 | JGI IMG/M metagenome (GOLD analysis project Ga0070734, IMG submission 66444) | Surface soil microbial communities from Centralia Pennsylvania, which are recovering from an underground coalmine fire - Coalmine... | ecosystem: Environmental > Terrestrial > Soil > Unclassified ... | reverse complement strand
AGCAGTTCTTCCGGACCCACCAGCGTGACTCGTACACCATAATGGCGCGCGGCCAGCAGCGCGCCCTCAATCTCGGGCCTGGGATGCCGGTCTGAACCCATTGCATCGACGGCTATGACAGTTTCCACTGGCGTTTGCACTTAGGCGTTTTCTTTTACCTGCGCTACTTCACGGCCTTTGTAGTAGCCGCACTTTGGGCATACGCGATGCGGCATTTTTTTCTCGTGGCAGTTGGGACATTCCGATGCGGAATGCGCGGTAAGGAAGTCATGTGCGCGGCGACTCGAGGTACGTGCTTTTGAGTGCCGCCGTTTTGGATTTGGCATTGTTTCCCTTTCTCCTGGCGCCGGCACAAGCCTGCGCGCTGATCTTACTTTTTATCGTTCCAATTTCTTGCGAATATCTTCCAGCGCCGACCATCGCGGATCGGGCATCGCCGTCACGCAATCGCAGCTTTCCACGTTCAGGTTCTTGCCGCACTGCGGGCATAGCCCCTTGCAGTTGGCGCGGCACAGCTGCTTCACCGGCAAAGCCAGCAGAATCTGCTCTTTCAACACATCTTCCAGCAGCAGTCCCTCACCCTGATAATAACCAATCTCGGTGTCGGCTTCGGTGATCGCGACCTCATCCCGTCCGGCATCCACGCCCAAAGGCCGGTATAGCAGGTCAAACTTTTCCGCCAGCGCATTATGCACCGGATCAAGGCAGCGGGCGCATTTAACTTCCACTTCCGTAGAAAAGCTGCCTACTAGCCGGATGTCCTCAACCACATTCCGGCCACCGCGGTTTTCGCGAATCAGTTCCGCTCGACCTGCCGACTTCAAAGGCGCAGTCTGAATTTGATCTTCCAAAAGGTCGATTGCTCCGGGCGCAAAAGTCTCGTCAAATTCAAGATTTCGGAGCTCAAGATCCTTTACTTTTATGAACATAAGGGGCGCTCCGGAAATTCAAGTGGCTCTAGTTTGTCGGGGAAACGCTGGGACGATCGGCGACCAATGCCTCACGATCGTTGACAATACCTTTAAGGATAAAGGGCGTCGTCAGAGAGTGTCAAGGAACGGCGCACCGTTGATGGAAGTGTCGCGTACTCATTCCCTCCTCGATCTCAACTTCCAAGCGACTCACGTCATTTATCGCGCCGTGTTTTTGCCCTTTTCCGATCTTGGCTGTTCTCCGTGTCTCGGTGTCTCCGTGGTAGGGGTTGGTTTCCCGATTTCGGCGATGTCGGCGATCCCCACCCCTCCCCCCATCCCCTCAACTAGGATTCTAAAGCGGATACATGAATGCATCCCAGAGACATCCCAGCCATCTGGTTGATCCGTGTTATCAGCGTTGATCAGCGGTAAGGTTTTTCCGATCTTGGCTGTTCCCCGTGTCTCGGTGTCTCCGTAGGGGGTTGGTTTCCCGATTTCGGCGATGGCGCGCGATTACGGCGATGTCGGCGATCTCCCGCCCCCTCCCCCTCCACACCCATCCCAGATCGGCGTGGGTTTGGAAGAGGTCATCCCAAGCCATCCCAGATTGGCGTGGACTTGACGATGTAGGGACTGTTTGGCGTAGGATTCAACGGTCTTCCTTTGCGTCCCTTAGCGTCCTTTGCGGTTAAGCAGGTTTTTGGGGTTTCCGGCTAATTGCTGATTGCCAATTGCTAACTGCTAGATTTTCAAAGACCGTTCACCCACTGCTTTTCCGCTCTGGAGCGAATCTCTAAATTTACCATTTGTTCGCCTATTGAGTCAAGAGGAAAAATCGCAAATTGTCTCAGCCGATGAGAACATCTCTAAGACTGTTCACTGCTTCCAGCAGTGAATCTCGCTCGTTTGGTTTCAAAGGTGATGCTTCAAGGTCCTTGCAAATGTCCTTGATTATCTGCTCAAGCCTACGTCTCCGCTCAGCGGCAACAAAGCCCATCGCAGCTTGTCGGCTTTTCCCGCTTCGAATGAGTTCGCTGACGCTCCAGGCGGTTAAGCGAGTGGTGTCCACGGCATGTCGCAATTCATCCAGTGCAGCCGCATCCGGGTCCGGTTCTAGTCTCAGCCGCTGCTCCAGCCGCGTCAGCTCTGAGGCTACTTCCTTGATATCGAGGCTTAAGTGTTTAGGAGTCATGGCACACCCAAAATGATCTCGGCTGGCGAGATTCTAGCCTTGATTCCTTACAACCTCCCCAAAACATTAATGAGGTTAATGACATAGGTAATAGGTAAAAACATCCTGCCAAATGCCTGGCTGCAAAATGCAAATCGCCCCACAGGAATTTCTCGGCGCTGGCAAACAAGCAAGCTGGCTGGGATAACAGCCGCCCTCGGCTGTGAACCTTAAACCTTGAATGATTGTAGAGCGCAGGCGCCCTCGCCTGCGGAATTTCTTGGTCTACAACTAACCCTAAAAACTGCTCCAGCGATCCACCTCACGTCCGCGACACGCTATCCTGAAGGCGAGCCACGCGCACTGCAAAAGTGTTTCGACAAGGTTTCCGCGAAGCCTGAGGGATCGGCTCCGCTGCACCGCAGGGCTATCCAAAACTGCTTGTATGCTCGGTTGTCCTGAAGAGCAATCGGCAGCGGAGGGTAGGGAGTTCTCTCCATGCGTTTTTGAACATAAGCTGTTTTCCTGATGATATTTGGGGAGGGCACTGGACTTTTTGTTTTAGAGCATTTTCTGAGTTGGTGTATCGACACAGGTCCCGGCTAGAGCAGCTTTAGGATTGCCATAGACCGTGTGGCACAGCCCGGGGCTCCCGACGAGCCCGACTTTGGCTCGACGGGGTGGAGGCGCCCTCGGCTGTGAACCTTGAACCTTGAATGATTGTGGAGCGCAGGCGCCCACGCCTGCGGAATTTCTTGGTCTACACTAACCCTAAAAACTGCTCCAGCGATCCATCTCACTCCCGCGACACCCCCATCCTGAAGGCGAGCCACGCGCACCGCAAAGTGTTTCGATAAACTTTCCGCGAAGCTGAAGGATCTGCTCCGCTGCACCTTAGGGCTATCCAAGAACTGCTGAATGATCGGCTACCCTGAAGAGCAAGCGGGGAATGACAGCAAAGACTTTCTTCAACCGCTCTCCGTAACGGCAAAGTGGATCAATCCCATTGGAATTGACCCACTCGTCGAGATCCGCAGCTCTTAAGGCAGACGGTTCTTCTCCGCCGCTTAAAATGCAGTTATTGCTTTGATGGTTCGGTTAGAGATTGCGAGTTTCAGTTCCGGTAGCTTCCTTCACGGTGCTGGCAAAACGGTCAGCCTGGCCACGCATTGCAGAAACCGTGGTACGGACCTTGTCGCGACCCTGGTTCGCCAGATCACGTGCTGAGTCAGCCAGATCACTGGCCCGTTGTGTGAGATTTTCGCGGGTTTCTTCGCCGCTCATAGGGGCAAAAAGAATCCCCAAACCAATACCAATTCCCAACCCTGCCAAAAAGGATTTCATGCTTAAGACTCCTGGTGAATTTGGCAGCCAGAATTGAGTGCCGCCTGATAGTTAAAGATGCGGATTCACCGCGAAGGTTGCCGCGTAATTCCACTGAAGTCGCGCGCTGCTGGCGCTTGTGCTCTGCTCAGCTCTGGAATCCCACTCTGCTCAGCTCTGGTTGTGCTGAACTGCTTTGCGCACAAAGCATAAGGATGGAACACGGGGATAAGGATTTACAAATTCACGGTGCTCCTATTGAACTTCTTTTAATCCGTGTAAATCAGTGTTATCAGTGTTATCTGCGGTGAGGTTTGGTTTTTTGTGCAAAGCAGTGCTGAACGTCTATTTGGCTTTCGAAAGCTTTTGCCCCGCTAACTGGGCTGCAGGACTCCGCGGATCCTCTTTTTGCAATTGCTGGTAAATCAGGGTTGCCTGCTGCGGATCTGTGCTCTCATACATCTCAGCCAGTTCCAGTTGCGCCTGAGACTTCGATACTGTCACCGTTGGGTGCTCGGAAAGATCTTTGTAAATGGCGATAGCTTCCGGCGCGCGGTTTGTGCCGCGATATATGGACGCCAAGGCCATCTTGGCCAGGGCAGCCACATCTTTGTCCCTGAAATCGGACGCTGTCTTCAACTCTTTCTCCGCGCCTGCCTTGTCGCTCGCCTGCATGAATGCGATGCCGCTCATGTACCGGGCAATTCTTCCCGGAGAAACAGTGGAATATTTATCGGCAATAGCCTGGAACTGCTTTTGCGCGGCTTTGGCGCGATCAGCAATCGTGGGAAATGTGGGTCCCGCATCTTCGGCGGGAGGCGGTGAGCCGGCCGGCAAAATCTGCGCCTCCAGAGTGCGCATGGCTGCCGACAACTGAGTGTTAGCCTCATCAGACTGGCGGCTGCGCCACGTGATAACCCCTGCCGTTAACAGCACGGCCAATAGTGCAAGGCCAACTGTCCAAATCACCGTTTGGCGGTGACCTGTGGCCCATACGGCTGCGCCCTGGGCTGTTTGTGCGAACTTATCTTCTTTCAATTGACGACGGGTATAACCTGGCACTTGGAAAACCTTCTCGGTGGGATAAGTGGCAATGAAACCTTGAGTTTACCAAGCGAACCGCACTACCGTCAAACCAACTCTGCCGCAAAAGCATGCTCTTTCACGGCACGGATCTACAGTGGCATCAGTTTTGCCTTTGGGGTTTTTTAATCCGCGAGCATCCGCGCAAATCCGCGGTAAGCTCTTACCTTTGGTTTTCCCCGTAAATCAGTGTTATCTGTGGTGAGATTTGGGGTTTGTTCTTATCCTCTTTGCCTGTTAGTGAGAGGTTTGCAACCATACCATTGGAGCGGGCTTCCTATTGTTAGGGAAACCCTGGCTTAAAAATTGAATCAGCGCTTCTTCTGAAAGTAGCCGGCGCTAAATTGAGGCAGCCATGCGCAAACTTGGTATCGCAATCGCCGTCATTGTCGTTGTATTGATCGCCGCGGTCCTTATCGTGCCGCACCTGATTGACGTGAATCAATATCACGGACAAATTCAGTCGCAGCTTGAGAAACGGCTGGGACGACAGGTGACACTCGGCAATATGGGCCTGCGTCTGTTCCCGCCGGCGTTCGATGTCGAGAACACAACGATTGCTGAAGATCCTCACTTCGCCACGAATCGTCCGTTCGCTACGGCGGACAAGCTGGCTGTAAGCGTCAAATTCTGGCCGCTGTTGCGCAAGCAGCTTGAAGTGAATTCGCTGGAACTGGTGCATCCCCACATTGAGTTGGTGCGCAACGCGCAGGGCGTTTGGAATTTCGCAACCTTGGGGCAGGAATCCAAGCCGACCGCCGCGCAGAAAGCTCCTCCACAACCCGCCCAAGCTCCAACGCCTACCACCACAACGGGACCACAAGGCTCACAATCTCCTGCGGGTAAGCAGCCAGCGGGCCAGCTCACGCTGGCAAATCTTTTCATCAATGATGGACAGGTGGCCATCACCGATCTTCAGAAACACCAATCGCGCGCAGTGTATGACCATATTGACCTCAACGTGAATGACTTTGCTCCTGACCAGCAATTCAGCATGAAGCTTACGGCGCACCTTCCCGGCGAAGGCAAGCAGGCTATCTGGCTGGAAGGCAAAGGCGGCCCTATTAAAGAAGCTGACATGCTGAACACGCCGTTTGATGGCACGTTGCGGCTGGACCAGGTGTCCACCGGCGCGGCGCAAAAGTTTTTGAACTCGCAGTCGCTCAATGGAATTGATGCGGTACTCACTGGTAGCGCCAAAGTGAAAAATTCTGGCGGCAAGCTGGCTTCCAACGGGACGATAAAAGTGGAGAACGCGCGCATTCACAACGTGAACGTTGGATACCCAATCGCTCTGGACTATGACGTTGCCGATGACTTGACCAATGACGTCATCCAGATTCACAAAGGCGATCTGAAGCTGGGCGCAACGCCCGTCTCTCTGGCAGGCACGGTCAATACCAAGCCGACTCCGTCGCAGATTGATCTCAAACTCACGGCGTCGAATGCGTCCATCGCGGAAATGGCGCGGCTGGCTTCGGCATTCGGCGTCGCATTCGGCAAGGATGTGGACGTAAAAGGCCAGGTCAATGCCGATATCCAGGCGCGCGGAGCCATGGACAAGCCGGCATTGAACGGGCAGCTCTCCGCCCGCAATCTCGATATCAGCGGTAAAGAGATTCCTCAACCGGTCAAAGTCAATGACATCACTCTGGCTCTCACGCCGGAGATCGTCCGTTCCAACGAATTTGCTGCGACGACCGGCTCGACCACGGTCAACGTCAGCTTTGCGCTGTCGCAATACAGCGCGCCCAACAGTTCCATCAGCGCCACCTTACGGGCCCCGAATGCACGCATCGGCGAGCTGATCAACATCGCCAAAGCCGCGGGCGTATCTGCGGTGGACGGAATGTCTGGCGATGGAACGCTCACTCTCGATGTAAAAGCCCAGGGCTCCACGAAAAATATGTCCGCGCTTAACTTTGATGGCACGGGCAAGATCAGCAATGCCACGCTCAAGATGCCTTCGCTGACCAAGCCGCTTCAGATCAAGAACTCAGACATCCGCTTCAGCCAGAACTCAGCCTCGCTGCAAAACATCGCGTTAACTCTTGGCCAGACCAATGCCGGAGGCACGATTACACTCAAAAACTTTGAAGCGCCTCAAGTCCAGTTTGCCTTGAACGCCGACAAAGTGAATGTGGCTGAGCTGCAGCAGATCTTTGCCGCCACTCCAGCGCAACCCGCCAAACGCGCAGGCAATTTCTGGCGCGTTGTGCCTGAAGCCAACGCGCAGGCTAAAGCCGAGCCCAGCATGCTCACCAAGATGACCGGCGGCGGCACCGTCGCCATCGGCGTGATTCAGTATGACGATCTGCTTTTGAACAATGCGCATTCCAACGTGACGCTCGATCACGGCCTGATCAAGATGAATCCCGTCACGGCTGACGTTTACGGCGGGAAAGAAAGCGGCACCATCACCATTGACATGCGCCCGGCGCAGCCCGTGTACAACGTGAATTTGAAGACCGATAAAGTCGATGCCAACAAACTGATTTCGTCGGTTTCCGATGTGAAGCAGACCATCTATGGCCTGCTGGCCTCGAACGTGAATGCCAGCTTTAGTTCTTCTTCATCTGCCAACATCGCGCGCAGCCTGAATGGCAACATGGCCATTAATCTTACGAATGGCAAATTGATGAACCTTGATCTGCTGCATGAGTTAGCGTCAGTAGGTAAATTCGTGGGCAATGGTTTTGGGGCGCCGAAAGGCTTTACTGATCTGGTCCAGCTCACCGGAAATTTCGATGTGAAGAATGGCCTTGCCCAAACAAATAATCTGAAAGCTGTGATTGATGGCGGCACGATGGCCGCTGCCGGCTTGGTCAACCTGGCCGATCAGTCTCTGAATTTGCATGTAACGGCCGTGCTCAACAAAGCCATCAGCCAGCAGGTCGGAGGCACGCAGGTTGGTGGTTTCATGAACACGGCGCTTGCCAATAATCAGGGCGAACTTGTGCTGCCGGTGATCGTCACCGGAACGTTCCAGCATCCGCAGGTTGCGCCTGACGTGCAGCAAATTGCCAAGATGAAGTTGGACAATCTGCTGCCCAGCAGCAAGAATCCGGGCCAGTTGACGACCGGAATCCTGGGCGCGATTCTTGGGAACAAGAACCAGGGTGGCGCGAACGGCCAGCAACCCGCAGGACAGCAGCAGAAGGGCGGCATCGGTGGGATTCTGGACGCAATCGGCGGCAAGCAGCAGCAACAAAACCAGCAGCAGCCTGCAAGTCCAGCCGTCGGCAGCAATCAAGGTCAGCAGCCGCAAGCTACGCCGACTCCTGCTGCTCCCAATCTGGGCGACGTACTGGGGCAGGTGCTGAACAGGAAGAAGAAAGATCAGGCTACGCCAACGCCAACGCCGCAGCAGTAGCTCAGTGCGAAAGGACCTCCAGAATGTACGCGTTCTGCGCTGCGGGATAAGGTGATCCGGGAGCCGTTTGCGCGGCGCCGGTCGTAGGATCGTATTTCCATATACCGACCAGGTTGCCGCCAGGAGAGGTCCCTATAACCGTATGAGTTCTTGAATCGGCAAACAGGGGACCATCCTCAACTGCGTTATTGTCAAAGCGCCGGCCTGTGTCAGAGATGGTGACCGTTGTAGGATCAAAACGAAGCACCGCATTGGTCGGAATTCCCTCTACAAATATCAGGTTGTCTGCCATTGCAATAGAAGCGGGAAACAAATCGGAAACTCCATGACTGTGCACGGACAAAACTCCTGCATTAGAGTCCCAGTCGAAAATGTAGACGTCTGCTCCTGGCCCTGCGGAAAGCTCCTGTTCGCCGATGGCATGTCTTCCATCTGAAGTGAAGCCCATAAAGAGTGAGCCGATCGCCGTCACTCCCGGACCGGGTAAAGATGAAACACGTGTAAAAGTCCCGTTGTTGGAGTTGAAGCGGTAAACTGCCGGATCCTCTGTCGAGCCAGTCAGATTTCTTGCGAACGCAAAATTACCGGTTGGATCAAAGCGCATGATGAAGAAGCTCAGGAGGCCTGGAAAGCTTCCGGGAGGTTGCGGAGGAGCCGGTGTGTCAGGTCCGGCAACCAGAGTGCCATCGGGCTGAATGCGGAATGCATGTTCGCCACGCGCATCAGAAGCAATCAGCCAGTTGCCGGTGGGATCGATCCCGGCGATCTGAATCAGATGTGTTTTCGAAATGTCGGCCCCATGCACCAGGTTACCCGTGTTGTCCACGCGGAACTCAAGACAATTCCCGCTGGCATCGCAAGTAAAGAACCAGGGACCTGCGGCAGCCGATTCAAAAATCGCTTGCGGCAGGGCAGAGCGATCAAACGCTCCCAGGCGCTTTAGGCTGCCATCCGGCTGCACCTGATAGCTTGTCAGTTCATCTGTATCGCTGGTCGGAAAAACTGAATCAGGACTTGCTGCTATTCCTCCCACATAAACAAACGTTCCCTGCGGAACCACTGGGGATTGCGCGGGAGTCGGCCCCGGAGTTGCCATTTGCACGCTGCTGCATGCAGTTAGAACAAGCAGGGTAAAAGTAACCAATAGGCCCGCAATACGCTGGAAGATTTTCGTGCTCATTCTATGCTCCGCTGGTAGATACGACTTCATTAACTACCTGGTAAACATAGATGGCAGAGTAGCTGGATAGGTGGCCAGCAGTTCTGGATGGAAATAGTGGGGAACGTGCGTCCGATCATTTATGTTCCCCACGCTCCTCCGCCTGGGGACTCAACTCTCACCCGCGAGCCTTTTTTCACGTGCACGCTGGTCTTGCCGGGAAGCACTTCACGGCTTCCGTCGCGATGCACGAGCTCGGTCCTGCCCGGCGCTCCTTCAGTCCCGCCTTGCAATCCATATGGCCCGCGGCTGCGGCGATCGGCCAGCAGCGTCACTTCAGAATCGGCCAGCAGTTCGACTTCCCGCACAATGCCATCTCCCCCATGGAACTTGCCCGCTCCGCCGCTGCTTTTCCGCAATGAATATTCCGTCACGCGCAAAGGATACGCATACTCCAGCGCCTCTGCCGGAGTGTTGAGCGAGTTCGTCATGTGCGTATGCACTCCGCTCACTCCCGCCCGGTCAGGACGCGCTCCCATGCCGCCGGCAATCGTTTCGTAGTAGGCAAACGGCTCGCCGGTGCGTTCATCAATTCCACCGATGGTCAAATTATTCATTGTGCCGGACGATCCCGCGGGCACTCGGTCCGGCATGGCTTTGGCCAGCGCGCGCAGCAGCACGTCGACGATGCGCTGTGAGGTCTCAACGTTTCCGCCCGCCACCGCCGCCGGCGGCCGCGCATTCACCACCGTTCCCTTCGGAGCAATCATCCGCATCGGCCGCATTAAGCCCGCCGCCGCTGGAACATCTTCCTGCAGCAGGCACCGGAAGACGTAGAAACAAGCGGAGAAAGCAATGGCATCCACGGCATTGATGCTGCCAGCGACTTGCACTGAACTACCCGTGAAATCGACCGTCACCAGAGGCTTGCCTGCTGCGGCTTTTTGAAACGTAAGCGCTACCGCAATGCGCACAGGCCCCGAACCGGCTCCGTCATCGTCGAGAAAATCCTCCGCTTCATAGCGGCCATGCGGGACCTTGCTGAGAAATGCCCGCATCAGCTTTTCAGAATATTCCTGCAACTCGTCCATCACCTGCTGCACGCGCTTTAGGCCATAACGCTCCGTGATCTCCAGCAATCGCGCTTCACCAGTGTGGCAGGCGGCAATCTGCGCGTTCAGGTCACCTTCGCGTTCTTCCGGAGTTCGCACATTATTGAGCAGCAGGCGGAAGACATCATCCTGCAACTTGCCTCCGGCAATCAGCTTGATGGGAGGAATGCGGATGCCTTCCTGATAAATCTCGCGGCAGATTCCCATCGATCCGGCATACGTTCCGCCGACGTCGGCATGGTGCGCCCGCGAAGCCACATAAAATGCCGGCTTCACCGCGCGCTTGTTCTTGCTTGTGCCGCCGACAAAAACCGGAGCGACCAGCGTGATGTCCGGCAGGTGCGTGCCGCCACAAAAAGGATCGTTCAGGATCGCTACATCGCCCACATTCAGCGTGAGCGTCTCCACAGCGGCCCTGACGGACATGGGCATGGATCCCAGATGCACTGGCATATGATCGCCCATGGCGACGACTTCTCCCGCGCCGTCAAAGACCGCGCAGGAATAATCCCGACGTTCTTTGATGTTGGGAGAAAACGCTGTACGGCGCAGGGCAGCGCCCATCTCTTCCGCAATGGAGTGGAAAAGACTTTTGAAAATTTCCAGTTCAACCGGATCGCGCATGATTATAAAACCTTACCACTGATGACACTGAGAACACCGATTTCCACTGATCTCATCTGATCTGATCCAGTTCGATCTATGACAATCAGTGTTGAGTTTACGAATGAGGGTTTCTTATCAGCAGGTCGGCCGCCACAAACACAAAAAACACGACAGCGATGACTCCATTCATGGTAAAAAACGCCGCGTTCAATTTGCTGAGATCGTCTGAAGCGACCAGCGAGTGCTCATAAGCCAGAAGCGCCGCCACCACAATAACTCCGATGATTGCCAGCTTCCCGAGTCCGAATACCACGACCAACGCAATGAGCAGGGCGAGCATAACCACATGCAAGGTTCGCGCGACGATGAGAGCCTTGGGAACGCCCAGCGCCTGTGGAATCGAGTTGAGCGAATTGGCGCGATCAAATTCAATATCCTGGCATGCGTATAACACGTCAAAGCCGCCCACCCAGAACGTGACTGCCGCCGTAAGCAGCAGAATGCGCGGATCAAGCGAGCCACGCACCGCGATCCAGGCCGCGGCAGGGGCAATGCCCAGCGCGAATCCCAGCACAAGATGCGACCAGCGAGTGAATCGCTTGGTATAGGAATAAAACAGCACCACAGCCAGCGCCACCGGAGACAGCAGCAGCGTTACACGATTGAGCTTGGCCGCCCCGATGATAAAAAGCAAGCAAGCGACCACGACAAAGACGGTCGCAAATTTCTGTGAAAGCGTGCCGGCGGGAATGGCGCGCATGGCCGTGCGAGGATTCGCCGCATCGATCCGCGCGTCAGCAATTCGGTTGAATGCCATGGCAGCAGAGCGCGCAGAGATCATGCATAACACGATCCAACCCAGCTTGGCCGCGGTGGGCATTCCTCCGGCCGCAAGCATGGCCGCGCAGAGAGCAAATGGCAGAGCAAAGATGGAATGCTCCCACTTGATCATCTCCAGCGTGGTTTTGATGTTGGTGAGAAGGGGCACAGAGTATTTTATTCTGAAATCCCGAGCGGAGCGAGGGATCGCTATAGCCAAAAGAAACTTTGAGTCAGCGATAAAATGCCGACAAATTCGTACTTAGGTGGATTTATAGTCCCTCCAGTACCTGGATGAACATAGGGATTCCTCGCTTCGCTCGGAATTTTAGAACTGCAGCTTAGGCCACAAACCCCTGCTCACCAATCAACGGCACAAAGCGGCAGCCTTCCAGCGTGCGTACCGTGGTGCTGCCATCCGCGTGCCGCTGGACGAGTTGCAAAACTTGCTGGTCGGCCTCTCCTACAGGAATCAGCAGACGTCCGCCGACAGCGAGTTGCTCCATGAGCGCTTGCGGAATACGCGGAGCTGCGGCCGATACGATGATGGCATCGTAGGGCGCGGCTTCCGGCAACCCTAGCGAGCCGTCGCCGGTTACGATTTTTGCATTGCGATAGCCCAGCCGTTCCAGTGTTTTCTGCGCCGCCTCAGCAAGCGACGCATATCGCTCCACGGCAAAGACCTGGCTTGCCAGTTCCGCAAGCAGCGCGGTCTGGTATCCCGAGCCGGCGCCAATTTCCAGGACGCGGTCTTCCGGCATGATCTCCGCTGCCTGAATCATGGCGGCAATCATGTAAGGTTGTGAAGTTGTCTGCTTTTCTGCGATCGGAACGGGATGGTCGGCATACGCTTCATTCCAGTTTTGCCGGCTCACAAATTCATGCCGCGGCACTTTGCTCATGGCCGCGAGCAAACGCTCATCGCGGATACCACGCTGGCGCAGCTGGCTTTCCACCATGGAGAAGCGCTCAGCTGCGAACGGCTGTGTGCCATTCCCGCTCATGCGTTACTTTTTCCGCCTGCGTATGTGGATGTCAAATCCCAGCACCCCGTTCTGATCTCGAACAGCTACGATCGACACGTTCTTATCGAAATTGTATTCCACCTGAATCACCGTCTCTGCTGATTGCGTGAGGCTGGTGACGTAAGTAAACGTAATGTTATTGCTGATCTGCTGTTCAATTGTGACGCGCGCGCTGGGATTGTTTTCTGAGCCGATAAACTGTGGATCAATTTTTACGCGGCTCGCGCCGAAGAGACGCTGCACGCGATCACTGAAGGTGGCATTGAGCGCTTCACCCAGGATCGCGTTGGAAGCCGACGCCGTATCATTCGTGTTCACGCCCGGCTGGCTCGCGGTGTAAACATTTTGACCGCGTGTGCGTCCAAAGGCCAGCAGCGCGATGATGTCAGAATTAGCCAGCGGCGGATCAGAGCGATACGTCATGCTGATTCCCTTGCCGCCTATCGCCTGTCCATGCAGTCCGATCGTTACGTCGTAGCCCTGCACTCGGGTAGACATGTCAAGGTTGATGACAGGTTCGATGGTGAGCGGGTTGCTCAAGGTAATGTCACCACGCTCCAGCTTATATTTTGTGCCATTGAAGAAAACATCGCCTTCAGCAATGTTTACCCTGCCCACAATGGCCGGGCGTGCTGCGGTTCCGCGGACACGCAGGTCAAGGTCGCCGGAAAGTTTGGCGAGCGAAGTTTCCACCTGCAACTCTGGCGTGGAAGTGATGTGCATATCCAGACGCATGTTGTCCAGAAATGGATTCAGCGTGGAGATGATGGGCGCTTTTTTGCTTTGCGCCAGATAGTTGGCAAAATCAAAATGCGGATTCATGCCAAACCGGGTGATCAGGATGTCCCCGGAGAGCAATGAACTTTTTGCCGACCCGGTATAGCGCAGCGTCGCATCAGCGGACGAGCTTACGCCCGGCGGATAGCGCAGCCGGACGCCACTGCCTTTCGCGGTCAGATCAAAATAGATTCCGTTGCGATAAGCTAAAAATCCGCCGACATCCAATTCCCCGCCGCCGGTGTGCGCCGTGAGCTTTTCAATCTGCATGCGGTCCTGGGCAAAAACCAGCGAACCAGTGATGTGGCTGAGTCCATTTGGCAGATCGAGCAGCGAGGCGGACGCATCTTTCAGCTCAAGTCTTCCGCTCAATTGCGGGCGCGCAGAGGGTCCGTTCACGTTCACTGTAAAAGTTGCCGGACCATTCGCCAGCAGGTTCGGATTAAATGCCTGCAATAGTTTCAGGTTGAACCTTCCGCGCGAACGCAGGTCAAGCATGTGTTCGCCCGTAAGCTGCACAGTGCCTTTTGCGGAGAGGTCTGTTTCTGTTCCTGTCAGGTGAAACTCGTCTACCTTCAGCGATTCATTTTCCAGCCCAAAATGAATCGGGCCATCATTTTGCAGCTTCACGTTCTCAACATCGGCGGAGAGTTGAGTCACATTGCCGGTAATCACCAGGCTGCGTGGCCGCTTCATAGGGCCATGGATGTCAATTTCACCGGCAATGGATGAGTGGCCCGTGATCTGTCCCTGGAAATAAGCGCGAATCAACGGGTCAAAGTCGAGATGCGAGAACTTCAAAGTGATCTGCCCCGGCCATTGATTACGAAGGTGGACTGAACCATCCAGGTTCAACTCTGCGTTTTCAAAATTCGAGCGCCCGCGCAGTTGCACATTTTCGCCATGCGTCTCCGCCAGAATCGTGAGGCTGCCAACCGTCTCACGGTTCAGCACAATATTGCGGAGATCGATTTCACCATTGATGACCGGCGCATCTTCAGTGCCGGAACCGGTCAGATGAAATCCGGCCTGCCCTTGAACGGAGAGGCGCGGCAGATCAAAGCGCTGAAAGTTGGCGAGCTCAATGTTGGCGCCAGTAAGATCGAAACGATAATTCTTGTTTCCCAGGTCGTAGGCCACAAACCCGGTAAAACGCGCGCCATTATGCGCCAGCTGAATATTTTCCAGCCGCGCCTCACTTCCGTTAACGCGCAAGTCGCTGGAAAAAGTCTTGAAGGGTTCGCCATAGATCGTTAATTTGGCGATTTGCAGCTTGCCCGTGCCTTGCAAATTTCGAAGCGTGCCGGCGGCTTGCAGGTCAGCGTTCGCCACGCCAGTGATTGCGTAGCTGGTTCCTCCAAGGGCCTGCATATCTGCCACATTTTCATTCTGGACATGAAGCGTGACATTGAGTTGACTTGTGTTTTCGTCGAAATTGCCCTGACGCAACGTTGTAGTCGCGGAAAATCCCAGTTGGGCCGTGCCACGACGCAGTGTTCCACGCTGCAGAGACAGCATTGAGGGCGAGTATGCGACTTCAGCAGAGAGTGCGTCCCAGTGGATTCGCGCAGGCTTGTTCTGCCCGCCTTTAGGCTGCCTGGCTACACGGAATTCCGTATCAAATTTTTCCAGCTCAAGATGACCGCGTGTTGAGAGCGCATCAAGCTTGCCGAAAATGACTCCATTGAATGACGATCGGCCCTCCAGGGTGATTGGAATACGCGTTCCCGGCTCAAGCGCATCCAGCGCGGGTTGCAACTCGCGCAAATCGGTCGCATTCAGGGAAACATGGGCCTGCGCTTTTTCCGATCCCAACGACCCGGTAGCGTTAACGCGAATGGCCCGCGTTGCCAGACTAAGCCCAGCAACGTCGAGCGTGCGGATATCGCCATGGTAGGTGGCTTGCAGTTGTGCGGTGACTGGAACTTCTTTGGGTGAAGGAGCTGCGGGCGGAGCTACATCCAACTTCAATGCTGAGGTCGCGCGCTCCAGAGGTCCTGTCCACGACGAATTGATGTCACCGGAAATGCTCCCGGCCAATTCAATCCTGTCCAACGGCATCTTTGCCGAGGAAATTGCCGCGGCAACCTTGCTGGCCTGAACGCCGGACAAATGAAGCCGCGTGGTTCCCTGTTGCGGCAACGTTTTCTTGCCTGCTGTCGCAGAGGAATTCCAGTTCGAAACTTGTACATCGCCCTGCACAGTGCCGCCGAATGCATGCGCGATCAGGCGGGAGAGAACGATTTTGTCTTGCGTTACTGAGTACGGTGAGGATGCGTCAACCGACGAGATGCGCGCCGTCGCATCATGCCATTCCATGTCGCGAACACTAAGGTTTCCTTGCGAAGAATAGCGATTGTTTTGATATGAGCCCTTGCCCTTCAACTCGGCCCGGCCGGCACGAAGCTGCCGCCACTTTGCCGTGTTCCCCACCTGAGCAAGGTCCAGCGAAGCCTGATATTGCAGCGTGAGTTCCGGATTGCTGTAATTGCGTAGCGTTCCACTGGCTTCAACTTTTGAACCGCCTACCGCAAGCCTGAGCGACTTGATTTCCGTTTCGCCGGAACGCAGGATGAAGCTGGCGTGTAATTCCGCTTGCATTGGCGGCGCATTTCTGTAGGCAATCGTCAGCGGCGCAAAATCCAAATGACCGTCGTAGGCTTTCTGGCTGGGAACATAATTCATCCCGGCGGAGATATCCTTGCCGTCGAGATCAAACGGGATTTTCTCCTGGTCGAGCATGAGCGTGCCTTGCCGCACTGCAATCTGTTTTATCGCAAGATCGAACAAGTTCTGCGTTGGTTCTTCATCAGAAGTCGCGCCCGCCTGCGGTGAAGGCTGGTTGGTGGTGCCGTCTGGATAAATCAACAAATGAAGCACTACGCGATCAATGGCCACGTTCTCAAGGGAAATCTTGCGGGTGAAGAATGAAATGATTTTTACATCGACCCCTATGCGATCAGCGTGCGCGTAAGGAACTTCGCCGGCCGCCTCACGTCCATGGATCGTCACGTTGCGGGCTTCAAAATGAAGCGTGGAAAGATTCCAGGTAAACGATTCAACTTCAACCGTTCCGCCCGTCATCTGCCGCAGTTCGGTGATCACTCTTTGCCGGACAGTCTCGCGGAAGGAGCCGCTGTTCAGATAGATCAAGAGACCAGTCACGATGACGGCCAGCCCAAGAGATGTAAAGATGACAAACCGCCTGAGTTTGCGCTTCTTCGCCGGCGTAGGGGGCGGCGCAATGTCTACATCGGTTTTGCTGCTCATGGCGTCCCAGCGTTCGTCGCGGCCGCCGGCAACATCCGCTCAATATGGGCCTGGGCGCGCAAAGTCTTCAGCCAGCTATTCAAAAGCTCGTCAATGCGCTGCTCCGCAAGTATCTGCTCAATCTTATCTGACACCTCTGAAAGTTGTGGCTCGGAAGCGTTGCGCTTGCGCACCTCAGGTAAAAAACGGTCTTGATAGTAGGCGGCAATTGCGTCTTTATCGATGCGCACCAATCCGCGAAAGCGAAGATCGATGAAGCGAAGAATTCGGAATTGCGATGTAAGTTGTTCTTCCACGTCCTGCTGCGTCAGGCCGTAGCCGGCAAGGATGGTTTTCCAGTTTTCATTCGTCGACGCGCCAGGAATGCCTTGCCGCAACTCTTCAATTTTTGCCTTCAGCTCTTCCGGCGCAGGATCCAGCATGTTTGGATTCACGATCTGCTGATCGAGCAGGGAGCGGTCAATCAGGCGCTCCAGGACTGCCGTTTGATCAACAGAAGTCAAACGCTCAATGGGTTTAGATTGCAACAGAAATTCCACCCGCGTGGCTTGATCAAGCTCGCTTTCCAGAATCACGTGCTTGTTGACGACCGCCACCATTCGATCTACCACCTGGGCCTGCGCGATTCCCGCAAGAAGGAGGACAATTACGAAATGGCGGCGCGCTCTCATCAGAAAGTCTGTCCAATATTGAAAAAGAAATTGAAATGCTTCAGTACCTGTGAAGAAGGGACAGCCGGGAGTTTAGGCGCAGAGATGGGAAATGCCGGCGGGTTGAGGTTATATCCCACGTCAAAACTCACAGGCCCGATCGGAGTACGGTAGCGTGCCCCGGCACCTACCGCGTGCGACACATAATTGAAGTTGCAGGTTGCCGCGGCCGGATTCAAGCAGAGACTCCGGTCAGGCTGAGAAAACTTAAGGATGCTGTTGGCCATATCGCCGGCCGTGGAAAAAACGTTCCCCATATCATGAAACACTACCGCGCTTAAATTGTTGCCAACATAAGGAAGCGGCAGCGGCGGTGTACGCAATTCAAGGTTATTCAGGAAGAGAGCTTCACCGCCCAGGGGGAAACCGCTGGTAAGGTCGCGTGGCCCCGCCTGATTGATGCCAAATCCGCGGTGCGACGTGCTGCCGCCGGCGAAAAAACGCTCAGGAAGCGGAGCAAAGTCAGTGGAAGAGAAAGGTTCTTCCACGCCTATGCGCGTGGATCTGGCAAACACCCAGCGGCGCTTATGAAATTGGTAGTAGCTGGAGTTCTGGACCACCACGCGCGTGAAGTTTGTCTGCGAACCAAATATCCCGGACGCGACGCCCAGATCAAGCGAGTTGAACGTTCCCTTGAGCGACTCGATAGGGTTATCGCGAGTATCGCGGATGTAACTGAAATCCGGCATACCCACGCGCACAGCTTGAGAAAACAGCGGCACCAGATTGGGATCAATGACCAGATTGCTGGTGCTGACGCGCCGGTAAATGAGGCGATATAGAAGCGTTGTGGCGCGGTTCATCTCTTGCCGGATCGACGCCGATCCTTCCAATCGCTTTGAGGTGAATGTGCTCACGTCATTGGTTTGCTGGTAAAAGGCCGTAAAATCGAGCGTAAGTTTTTGCGAATCGAAAAGCCGCGGCGCGC
>Ga0070734_10003096_pt1 | contig 18274 bp, 19 predicted proteins | sample Coa_R1_8_FD_66444 | JGI IMG/M metagenome (GOLD analysis project Ga0070734, IMG submission 66444) | Surface soil microbial communities from Centralia Pennsylvania, which are recovering from an underground coalmine fire - Coalmine... | ecosystem: Environmental > Terrestrial > Soil > Unclassified ... | reverse complement strand
AGCCCGTGCGCGCCAGCCCGAAAACACCGACTGTCTTTCCTGCGAAGGCGGTGGGGACGATCACAGGCCTTCTACCTCAGCTTCAATGTTGAAAGGCCGACCAGCGCGAGGACGACCGCAACGATCCAGAAGCGGATCACGATCGTCGGCTCGCGCCAGCCGAGCTGCTCGAAGTGATGATGGATCGGCGCCATGCGAAAGACGCGCTTTCCCGTGAGGCGGAACGAGATCACCTGCACCATGACCGATACCGTCTCGAGCACGAACAGCCCGCCGACGATCGCCAGCACAAATTCATGCTTTGCGGCAACCGCGACGGCTCCGAGCGCGCCACCGAGTGGAAGCGAACCGGTATCGCCCATGAAGATCATCGCGGGCGGTGCGTTGTACCAGAGGAATCCCAGCCCAGCGCCGACGAGCGCGGCCAGAAAGACGGCGCACTCGCCGACACGAGCTACGTAGTGCAATTGGAGGTAATCGGCGAATTTGCTGTTGCCGACGATATAGGCGATGAGGACGAAGGTGGCGGCAGCGATCATCACGGGCACGATCGCAAGTCCGTCAAGACCATCCGTGAAGTTGACGGCATTTGCCGCGCCACAGATCACGAGGCCGCCGAAAACCACAAAGCCGATTCCAAGCGGGACCAGAATCGTCTTGAAAAAGGGCAGCGCCAGCATGCCCGACAACTCGGGAGCCTCCATGCGCATGATCGCGTAGGTCGCGATGAAGCCGACCGCCAGTTCATAGAGCATGCGCATGCGGCTGCTGAGGCCGTCCGAACTACGCCTGGTCACCTTGTAGAAGTCGTCAATGAACCCGAGCAGGCCATAAGAGAAGGTGACGAACAGGACCACCCATACGTAACCGTCCGTGAGGTCGGCCCAGAGAAGCGTTGCAATCACGGTCGGCAGCAAGATCAGCAGCCCGCCCATGGTTGGCGTGCCCTGTTTCTCCACGACATGACGCTGGGGACCGTCGGTCCGGATGGGCTGACCCCTGCCCTGACGCTCCTTGAGCCAGGCAATCAGTTGCGGTCCGATAACGAAGGCCACGAGAAGCGCCGTGATCACCGCTCCTCCGGAGCGGAAGGTGAGATATCGAAAGAGCCGCAGCGCCGAGGATTGATGGGTGATGAGCGCGAGAAAATAGAACATCTAGACCTCGCGCACTTTCAGCGCCTCGACGATGAGGCCCATCTTGCTGCCATTGGATCCTTTGACGAGAACCGTGTCGCCCTGCCGGACGCTGCGCGCTACGGATGGAAGCAACTCCGTCGACGAGGGCGCGTAAGCGCCCTGCTTCTGCTTCGGCAGCACGTCCCAGAGCGACTTCATCATCGGCCCGCTTGCGAAAACGAGATCCACATCGGCCTCCTCCAGAGGCGCGAGCAGGAGCGCGTGAAGCCGCCGTGCCTCCTCCCCCATTTCGAGCATGTCACCGAGAACGGCGATCCGGCGTCCCTTCGCCTTTCCGAGAACGGATAGTGCCGCCGCCATCGACGCGGGATTGGCGTTGTAGCTCTCGTCGATGACCCTGATGCCGCCGGCATCAAAGCGCGCGCCGCGACCCTTGAGCGCTGAGAATTCCTTCAGTGCGGCCGCTGCATCGAACACATCGCCGTCAAGCAGCATGACGGCCGCGAGCGCGGCCACGGCGTTGGAGGCGATGTGGCCGCCCGGCGCGCCGATCCGCGCATGAATGGGCTTCCCGCAAATGTCCGCCCGGATGGTTTGACCGTCCGCGTCGTCCACCGCTTCGAGGAGGCGCGCCTCGCAATCCTGCGCCCGTCCGAACCGGAGAATGCGCGACACGCCGACCTGGCGCGCGCGGGCAACGAGCCGCTCCGCCTCCCGGACATCGGCGGGAATGAGTGCGGCTCCTCCCGGTGCGAGCGATTCGAAGATTTCAGATTTGGCGTCCGCGATCGCCTCGCATGTCCCGAAGAACTCGATATGGGCCGGCGCAATGGTCGTGATCAGCGCGACATGCGGCCGGACCAGCGCATTCAGGGCGCGGATTTCTCCATAGTGATTCATTCCGATTTCAAACACACCGAAGCGCGATCCGCGCGGCAGGGATGCCAGGCTCAGCGGCACGCCCCAATGATTATTGTGCGACGCCGCCGAGGCATAAGTCGGCCCGATCGCGCCGAGCGCAATGCGCAGCATTTCCTTCGTGGTGGTCTTTCCGGCGCTGCCTGTAACGCCGACAATCTTCGCACTCGTCCGTGCACGGCTCGCATGACCGAGATCCTCAAGCGCGCGTTGGGTGTTGGCGACGATCAGAAGCGGGGATTTGCCGTCGAGTCCTTCGGGGCGGCGGGTAACGAGCGCCGCCGCAGCACCGGCCTCGAAGGCGGCGCCGACGAATGCGTGTGCATCGCGGTTTTCGCCTTTCAGCGCAATGAAAAGATCGCCCGACTGGAGGGTTCGCGTATCGATCGAGACGCCGCTCGCGACAAACGCAGCCGTCGCATGTCCGAGCGTTGCGGCTTCCATCTCGGCAGAGGTCCAGAGGGCCGTCATGGCCGCACCTGCGCGTCCCGCGCGGCCCGGATCGCTTCGTCGCGATCGGAAAACGGATGGACCGCGCCAGCGATGATCTGACCGCTTTCATGTCCCTTCCCGGCGATCACAAGAAGGTCGTCGGGTTCGAGTCTCGCCACCGCATGGCGGATGGCTTCGCGCCGATCGCCGATTTCCGTTGCGGCGGGTACATCGCGCAGAATCTGGCGGCGAATTTCCGCCGGATTTTCACTACGCGGGTTGTCATCGGTGACGATGGCGCGATCGGCAAACTCAGCCGCGATGGCGCCCATCAGCGGACGCTTACCGGCGTCGCGGTCGCCGCCGCAACCGAATACGACCCACAGCGCGCCTTTGACGTGTGGCCGCAGCGCTTTCAAAACGGTCTGAAGAGCGTCCGGCGTATGCGCGTAGTCGACATAGATCGGCGCGCCGGAGCGCGCACGGGCAACGCGTTCGAGCCGACCGGGCGCGCCAGTGAGTTTCGCAAGCGCGCCGAATACCGAAGCTTGATCTTCGCCGAGTGCGATGGCGAGCGCTGCAGCGACGAGCGCGTTCGACGCCTGGAAGAGACCGGCGAGCGGGAGCGCCACGGAATGCGTCCTGCCATGGAATGCAATTGTCAAAAGCTGGCTGTCTGCGCGCGGCTCGCGCCCGATGAGTTTCAGATCCGTGCCGCGTTCGCCGACAGACAGGACCGAAAGGTCGCGCGCGGCCGCAGCCGCCCGAAATTCTTCCGCGTAAAGCGCGTCGGCATTGACGACGGCAGCCCCGCCTTTGCGCACAAGTGCCGTGAAGAGCCGCAATTTCGCCGCGAGATAGGATTCGAAACTCGGATGGTAGTCCAGATGATCGCGCGTGATGTTGGTGAATGCACCCGCCGCGATCTCGACGCCGTCAAGCCGATACTGATCGAGCCCGTGACTCGACGCCTCGAGCGCAAGACGATCAATACCTTCGCCTTTGAGACGCGCGAGCAGCCGATGCGTCTCGATCGGGTCGGGCGTCGTATGTGAGAGCTTGATTTCACCGTCCGGAGTCACGACTCCGATCGTGCCCATGCTCGCGGCGCGGCGACCGAGCGCGGACCAGATCTGCCGCAGGAACACGGTGACCGAGGTCTTGCCGTTCGTTCCGGTCACCGCCGCGACAATATCGGGCTGTTCGCGATAAAAGGCCTTGGCGATTTTCGAAAGCCGCGCGCGCGGATTGGCATCCTCGATGAAGCGCACGCCGAGAGCGCGTGCCGCCGGTGCTGCCTCGTGGCTACCGAGCACAGCCACCGCGCCGCGAGCGACGGCATCCCTGATGAAGCTCGCTCCGTTTGTCTTGGCGCCGGGAAGGGCCGCAAACAAAAAGCCGGGCTTCACCTCGCGGCTATCGCTCGCGAGGCCGGTGAAGTCCTTCACCGCCTCCATGGCTTTTGCGCCCACCTTATTTGTTCCCAACTCTCGCTTCTGAATATGGTCCCATTATGAATTCTCGCGGGCGACCTCGATCCGTTGAGGGATGCCGAGGAGCGGCGCGATCCGCGCCACCACCCGCCCGGCCGCAGGCGCAGCGGTATAAGCGGCAAGTGCAAAGCCACCGGTTTCCTTCGTGCCGTGGGGTTCGTCCAGCATGACGAAAACGAGATAGCGCGGCGCTGCGATCGGGAAGACGGCGCAGAACGACGTCACGAGCTTGTGCGCCTCGTAGCCGCCATGCGCCCGGGTTTTCTCGGCCGAGCCGGTCTTTCCGCCCACATCATAGCCCGGCACGTCCGCGCTCCGGCCTGTTCCGTTGGTAACGACATAACGCAGAAGCGCGCGCATGGCGGCACTCGTTTCCGGCTTGATCAGCTGCTCGCCGCGCGCATCCCCGGATTGTTTGAGAAAAGTTGGAACGATTTTCCGCCCGCCATTGACGACCGTCGCCGCCGCAGCGGCAAAGGCCAGCGGACTAACCGAGATCCCGTGACCGAAACCAATGGTCGCGGTCTCGACCATGCCCCAGTGATCCGGCGAGGGCGCAAGCGGGCGCGCTTGTTCCGGCAGTTCGGTGCGGAGCGGAGTGAGGAGCCCGAGGCGCGCAAGGAAAACCCGCTGGCGCGCGCCGCCCGAGCGCAGAGCGATCTGGGCCGTCCCGATGTTGGACGAGCGCGCGAGCACATCCTTCGCGGCGAGTGTTGCCGGCATGTGCTCGGCTTCATGAATGGTAAAGCGACCGAGCTTGAACCCCTGCCCGATCGGGAAGACCTCATCGGGATTGGTGGTGTGATCCTCGAGCGCGAGCGTGAAGGCGAAGATCTTGAAGATCGAGCCCAGCTCATAGACGTCCTGCGCGATGATGTTGCGCTGGGAGTCGGCCGGGCCCAAGGCGCGGTCGTTGGGATCGAAGTCGGGCAATGAGATGAGCCCCAGAACTTCACCGGTATTCACATCGAGCACCAGGCCGCCCGCAGCCTTGGCGGCGAATGTCGCGCGCGCCTTCGCGAGCTCGTCGGCAAGAATGAACTGCACGCGCATGTCGAGTGAAGTCTCGACCGGCGGGCTCTGGTCATTGCCCTTGAGCTTGCCGTCGAGCCCGAGCTCGAGGCCAGACAAGCCGTTGTTGTCGGGATCGGTGACGCCCAGGACCTGCGAGGTCGCCCGCCCACCCGGATAGAAGCGCTTGGCACTGGGTTCGAATTCGAGTCCATCGAAGCCGAGCGCCCGGACATGCGCTTCCTGTTCGGCAGAAATCTGGCGCGCCACGAGCACGTAAGGATGCCTGCTGTCGAAGAGCGCGAGCAGGCGGCGTTCATCGGCGCCGGTGGCCGCTGCGAGCACATGAGCGGCTTCACGCTTGTCTTCGAACGTGTGCGGCCGGGCATAGAGATCGCTGACCGGAAGATCGCGCGCGAGCAGCGCACCGCTCCTATCGAGGATGTCGGCCCGGGAGACAACCTCGGCAGCACTCGCGGTACGCGCGTCGCCCTTTTTCAGGAGCGCAAGATCGACGAGCCTGACCTCGACGAGGGCGAAAGCCGCTGCGCAGAGAAGCGCACCGATGACGATGCGGCGCTGCTGGAGAGTCATCCCCCCGTTGGTCATCGACGCTATTTTCCTATCGCGTCGGAAACGCGCACGACCTTTGGCGAAACCGGCGCGGGGATATCCACGCTCGCCTGCTGCACCTCGGTGTTGCCGAGAGGCGCATCCTCATGGCGCGGCAGGAGTTCGAGCGCGGAGAGTTGCAGCGTCGCGCCGTCATTCATGCCGAGCTTCGCCTGGGCCATCGCCTGCACGCGAGAAGGCTCGGCCAGCTGTTCCCACTTCGCTTCGAGCACCGCGGTCGCAGCACGGTCCTCGGCGATCTGCCGGTTGGTCGCGCGCAGTTCGATTCCGGCGAGCCGCGTCTGCTCCGAGATGCGGTAGTTGGCGAGCACGGTCATGCCGATGATGGCGACACAAAGGAAATTGACAAGACGGACCAGCATGGCGGCTCCTTATGCTGCAAGACGTTCGGCCGCGCGCAAACGCGCCGACCGGGCTCGCGGGTTGCGTGCGATTTCCGTTTCCGCCGGCACGCGCGGGCGGGGGGTGATGAGGCGGAAGCGCGCGGCGGTGGCGCGCGGCGCATCGGGCGCATGCCGCGACGGCCGCCGCGAAACCTGCGCGCGTTCGACGAAGAAGTGCTTCACGATCCGGTCTTCGAGCGAATGGAATGAGACGACCGCGAGCCGGCCTTCGGGTTTCAGGATCTGCTCCGCGGTGGAAAGCCCGCGCTCGAGCTCGCCGAGTTCGTCGTTCACATGGATGCGCAAGGCCTGGAACGTCCGCGTGGCCGGGTGAACGGCGAAGCGTTTCGCGGCCGGGCCGAGCGCGTCGGAGACGAGATCGGCAAGCGCACGGGTGGAAGCAATCGGACGCTTCTCCACTATGGCGCGCGCGATGCGGCGTGCCTGACGTTCCTCGCCGAAGCGGGCGATGACGTTTTCCAGCGTGCGCACGTCGACGCTGTTGACGAAATCGGCCGCGGTGGGACCGGATTTCGACATGCGCATGTCGAGCGGGCCGTCTTCGCGGAAGGAAAAACCACGCTCGCCCATGTCGAGCTGAAACGAAGAGACACCGAGATCGAGGACGACGCCATCGCTGGCCTTTTCGGCGATATCCGCCATCCGTGAAAACGGAGCTTCGACCAAACGAAGACGATCGCCGAAGAGTTCAATGAGCGCGCGGCCGCGTGCAATCGCCTCGGGATCCCGATCGATTCCGAGCACGCGGCAATCGGCAGCTTCGAGGATGGCGCGCGTATAACCGCCGCCGCCGAACGTGCCGTCGATGTAGTAGCCGCCGCTCTTCGGCGCGAGCAGCGCGATCACCTCGGCGAGCATGACCGGGCGATGCTCGCTCACAGCGTCTCTCCGTTCTGGCGGGCGCGTTCGCGCTCGTATTTGTCGCGGATGCGCTTCAGCCGTTCTTCCTCGACCGCGATCAGGCGCTCGGCATCCCAGATCTGGAACTTCTGCGAGAGCCCGACGAACGCGACCTTTTCCCTGAGACCTGCGAACGCGATCATCGCATCCGGCAAGCGCACCCGGCCCTGTTCGTCGGCCGGCAGCAGTACGATGCGCGAGATCACTGCCTGCGCTTCGTCGTCATGGCCGGGCGAGAAGATCGGATCCTGCGCGGCGAGCCGCTTATGCAGATGGGTGACGAGGTCCTGCCCGAAACCTTCGAGCACGGGCTGAAAGACCGACGGGCAGACGTAGACACCTTCGGTGTTCTGGCTCGAAAGGTACTGGCGGAAGGGCGCGGGAATGCACACCCGCCCTTTTGCATCGAGCGTGCCCATGACCGTCGACATGAACGGCTGGACTGACATGGCCGGACGCTGCCCCCTCGCATCCCGGGGCTTGGCGCGGCCGCAAGGCCACTTTCAGGGACGCTCAGGTGCCCACTGGGATGACATGGGATAGCATGGGATCACAATTTGGTCAAGAAATTTGCCTGCTAAACAAATGGGTTGCATGGCCCATGCCTTGTGGTGCGGCATCTAAAGCTGGTGGTTGGAGCGAACGAAAGAGAAACACCCAAAGCTGCTTTGAGCTGCGCCGCAAGGGCCACGTGACAGCGCGATCGACGAGGGGCCAGCCTACAGCTAATGCGATTCGTTCCTGGAACTCGTAAGCCACCCTTCGCAACCGCAAGAAAACGCCAGGCGTCACCTTTGCAATTTTCGCTGATAATTCCCTGACAAACAGGGAATTTGTGCGGTGCGAAATCGCGCGAGGCGTCATCTTCATGGAGGGCTGCAGCATCAGGCCAATGCGAATAGCGTATCGAGCATAGAATGTCAACGCGTTTGGCAATCTGCCATGCAGAATGCGAAAAGCGCGCCGCCTCGCGATGAACCCAGTGTGAACCGCCGCTTCAGCGCTGCTTCAAAGCCCGTGTGCGAGGCTCGCGTCCATAGGATCAGACGGGATTACGACCATGAGCAACACCGAAGTCCTCGCCGCACGGAAGACCGCGATCAATCTCGGCCTCTGGTTCACGATGATCTTCTTCGGGCTGACGCCGATTTTCCTCGGGCTCTCGCTTGCGATCGCGCAGTCGTTTCACCTGGTGCATTGAGCATCGACCTGTCATTCCCGGCGCGCGCTTTAGCGCGCGAAGGGGATGACAGGCTGTTTTCAAAATCCGTGGAAGGTGGCGAAGTTCGCCACTGGCTCGCGCTCGGAGACGAGCGCATTCACCGGCGCCGAAGGATCGGCGTAACCGAGCGACAATCCGCAGACGATGTATTGGTCGTCCGGTACCGACAGCAGGCGGCGCGTGACCGTCCAGAAGCTGTTCCAGGCGCCTTGCGCGCAGCTGTCGAGGCCGCGCGCCTTGGCGGCAAGCATGATCGATTGCAGGAAAATCCCGAGATCGACATAAGCCATCCGGTCGAGGTCCTTGTCGACCGTGAAGATGAGTCCCACCGGCGCATCGAAAAATTGATAGTTGCGCCCCCATTGGTTCCAGTTCGCGCGCTCGTCGCCCTTCGGAATTCCGATCAGCGAGTACATGTCCTTGCCGAGCTTCCTCATGCGGCTGATGTAAGGCTCCTTCCGTTTGCTCTCGCGCGGAAATTCCGCACGATCGTCTGCCGGCCGGGTGTCGCGATGGGCGAGCACGGCTTCCTCGAGCGCGCGCCGCACCTCGCCGGCGACCACATGCACTTTCCAGGGCTGGACATTGGTGCCCGAAGGCGCGCGCGAGGCCAGGTTGAGGATTTCCTCGATGAGGGCGCGCGGCACGGGTGCGGGTAGAAAGGCACGCATGGATTTACGCGCCAGCAAAGCTTCGTCGACGAGCAAGTAGAAATCTCCTCCGACCATTCCCTCATCAAAGCATTGCGTCAGATGGCCTGTAAGCCGGGTTCTGTCTCCGGCCGAAACCGGAGGATGACCATTCCTCTGGGACGTTCGTCGCCGAACGCCTCACGCGACCGACCCGGACGACGATCCGGAAACGGATCATGCGCCGTCCCTATTTGGTCTTGCTCCCGGTGGGGCTTGCCGTGCCGTTCCCGTTGCCGGGACCGCGGTGCGCTCTTGCCGCACCGTTTCACCCTTGCCTCTCCCCGAAAGGAGATCGGCGGTTTGTTTTCTGTGGCGCTATCCCTGGGGTCGCCCCCGGCGGATGTTATCCGTCACCGTGTTTCCGTGGAGCCCGGACTTTCCTCTCCCCTTCGCACCTTCGTGCTCACGAGAGCGGCCATCCGGCCATCTGACGCGGGCGGGAGGATAGCACGGGCGTTTGGCGCAGCCCACTCGTGGGTGCAGGTCCGCTCCCGCCGGCGCTCAGCTGAATGCGAACTCCACCGCGGCCGCTGCGTGCAGAGCAGTCGTGTCGAAAAGCGGCACGGATGAATCCTCTGGCTTCACCAGGAGCGGCAGCTCGGTACAGCCGAGGATAATGCCTTCAGCCCCACGTTCGACCAGCCGCGCGATCGCGGCGCGGTAATTCGCGCGGGAGGTATCGAGGAATTTCCCGCGCACGAGTTCTTCATAGATGACGCGGCTCACTTCGCGCGCATCCTCCGCTTCCGGCACGATCACGTCGAGGTCATAGCGGCTCGCGAGCCGGCCACGGAGAATGTCGTCCCGTTCCATCGTGTGGCTCGAGCCCAGAAGGCCCACGCGTTTCATACCAAGAGCCTTGATCGCGTTTCCCAATGGATCGGCGATGTGCAGGAATGGAATCCTTGCTTCCGATTCGATTGCCTCCGACGCCGTGTGCATGGTGTTGCAGCACATGACGAGGAAATCGGCGCCCGCGCGCTCGAGACCGGTAGCCGCTGCCGCCATGCGCGCATTCGCCTCGATCCATCTTCCTTCAGCCTGGAGTGGCGCAATCGACGCAAAATCGAACGAATAGAGCAGCGTCTTCGCCGAGGCGACGCCGCCGAGCCTGTCCTGCACCGCACGGTTGATGAGCCGGTAATAGACAGCGGAGGACTCCCAGCTCATGCCGCCGATCATGCCGATGGTTTTCATGAGACCAGCTTACCGACGCCACGGAAGGCGAGCCATCGCTCCGGTGCATGGCTGCAACGTCAGGCGGCGGGGCTCACATCTTCGCGAGCAGATTGTCGAGCGTGCGTGCGCAGTCGATGTCCCAGAGGCCATCGACCTTCGTCGGACGGAAATGGCGCTGGAACGCGGTGATCACCGTCGAGAGCGGCGTGTCGACATCGGGCGCAAGCCCATAGCCGAACAATCGCAGATCTTCGCCGACGGCGTTGCCGCCGGCGTGCCGGGGCGAAGCCCAGAGCCCCAGGCCATATTCGGCGAGATGCGCCCAGGGAAAGAGTTCGCCGGGATCGGTCTTGCGCGCCGGCGCGACATCGGAATGGCCGATGATGCGCGAGGCCGGAATGCCGTGACGCGAAACGATCGCGCCCGCGAGATCGATGAGGACTCCGATCTGCGCGTCGGGAAAAGGAACGTAACCGAACTCATGACCGGGATTGACGAGCTCGATGCCGATCGAGCGCGCGTTGACGTTGCGCTCACCCGCCCAGAAGGAAACGCCCGCGTGAAAAGCGCGAAGCTCTTCCGGCACGTGGGCGTAGACCGTGCCGTCGCGATCGATGGTGTAATGCGCACTCACCTTCGCGGCCGGATCGGTGAGGCGTGCGAGCGCGTCTTCCGCAGTGCGCATGCCGGTGTAGTGCAGGACGAGAATGTCGATGTTCGCGTCTTCGGGCCGCGCATCGTGATTGGGTGAAGGCCGTTCGACGATGTTCATGCGCGTGTATTCTCACACATGATCGTGTCCGCCGACACGGCCCGGTCGCCAATAGCCTTCGGCGGCAATGTGGCGCTTGTCGACGCCCCGTTCGATCAGCCGGTGACGGAGCGCGCGCACCATGTGCGTCTCGCCGATGGTGTAGGCGTGGACCGTACCGTCCGGCAGCGTCAGGGCGTCGAGCGCGGCGAGCAGCGGCGTGCCAGCGCCCTTCGGAGGTCCGAAGCGCAAGACCCATTTGAGATTGATGCCGTCGCATGTTTCGAACGGCAGCTTGTCGGCTTCGCTTTCGATCTCGAGCAAAGCGACGGCACGCACGCCCGGCGGCAGGCCTTCGAGCATGGCGAAGATCGCCGGCATCGCGGTCTCGTCGCCCATGAAGAGATGCCAGTCGGCGTCGAATTCCAGAACCGTGCGGCCGCGCGGGCCTGCTCCCACAATGCGGTCGCCGTGGCGTGCCGCCCGCGCCCAGTCGCCTGCGGGGCTCTCACCATGCAGGACGAAGTCAACGTCAAGCGTCCGCGCGCGCGAATCGTGGTCGCGGATAGTGTAGTGGCGACAGACGATCGTGCCTTCGAACGGGAGTTCAAGCACCAGATCCTGCCCGCGTCGCCAGACGAGTTCGTCAAGGTCGGTGCCCTCGAAGCGGACGCGGATAAAACGCGGTGCCAGCTGGATCTTCTCGACAACCGAAAGCTCCCACGCGCGCCGGCCCTTGCGCGCGAGCATCGCCTGAATACCGCCGAACAGCCCCGGCGCGCGACTCTCTCCGAGGCTCATCAGACGAAAATCCGGTAGGCGACGGTTTCGCCGTTCGCGCGCTTCAGAAAAAATTCGGCGCCGGTGTCATGTTCCTGTACCAGCGCTTCGAACACGCGAAGAGCGTTGCGGATGACTTCGGCGTAGGACGCGGCCTCGGTTTTCTCCTTGAGCCGCTGCAGGCGCTCCATGGCCTGGGGCGGCATCTCGAGCTGCACGCGCGTGGTGTTGCGCTCGGAATCGGTCCGAACGTCTTCGCCGCGGTAGCGGTGATGTCTGTGTCTGTGCATGTCCTGTTCCTAAGCCGAGCGTTGTGCCGGCGGCAGGAGCCGCGGCGGCTCATTGAAGTGATGGAAATCGAAATGATCGGAGCCGCTGCGCCAGGCGAGATAGAGACTGCCCAGCACCAGCGCGCCGATCACGAGATAGAGATGGCTCGCGACCATATCGGCCGCGACGAGAACGATCGCGGCGAGCGCCAGGACCGCGACGACCAGCATCACATTGACCGACCCGTCTTCGTGGTGATCTCCGCCTGTCGGCCGCTCAGGATGCTCGCTGAAGCGCCGGCACATTTCCGCACGAAATTCTTCGCGCTGCCGGTGCCATTCCTCGCGCAGTTCGCGGCGCTTCGCGCGCCATTCCTCGCGGCGCCTGCGCCATTCGGCGCGCGCCTTCCGCCATTCCTCGCGCTTGCGCTCATATTCGGCGCGCGCCGCGGGATCGGCGTGTTCGGGTTGCTTTGGCTCATCGATGGGGAATTCATCTCCGATGCCAACACCCAGCTTTGCCATGGATTTCTCCTTTCGGCGTGGTAGCGATATGTATATTTGATGTCTTATTGATGATTCAAGCTTGCACACATCAAATTTTGATGATGTTATTGTTTTTAAGAATTATTCGCAAGTAGGTACGGGATGGCCAGCGAAAAACTGCCGCCGCAACCGATGCTCCCGCATGGTCTGGCGGGCCGGTTGTTCGGCTGGATCATGGAGACGGTCGCCGCCTCCAATTACCGGTGGGTGGCGGACCAGCTCGGACCCTTCAAACCGCGCGTCTATCTGGAGATCGGCTTCGGCACTGGCAAGCTTGCCGAGATCGTCGCGCGCGAAATCAGGCCTTCAGTGATCTGTGGTGTCGATCATTCCGAGCTGATGCATCGGAAAGCCTCGCGCCGGCTGAAGCGCTTTCGAAAGAAGACCGAGATTGACCTTCGCCTCGGCACCGATGCCATGCTTCCCTGGGCCGACCATTCCTTCGACGCCATCGTCGCCTCGCATTCATTCCAGTTCTGGAGCGATCCCGTATCAACACTGAAGCGGCTGCGCGCTTTGATGACGCCTGACGGCCATCTCGTTTTCGTGTTGCGCAATCACCGTCAGATTTCGAAGAGTGTGCGCGCGTGGATCCCCAATCCGATCACCAAGGCCGGCGACGAACTCAATGACCTCTCAGAGGCGCTGAGAGATTCCGGCTTTTGCATCATCCGGCAAGAACGCCTTCGCTCCGGCTCGGACGGGCTCATTGCCGCGCCACAGTAAGAAGAGCTCCTGCCACCGAAGTTCCCGCGACGCATTTCTGTAACGATCACAATCGCGAAGCGTTCGAGATTGCTCGTTGCGGAGTGGCTCGGGTTGGGAAATCATCGGCCGTTGCGACGCGGGCAACCTCAAGGAGAAGCGAATGAGCGGCGAAGTGATCTGGTACGAATTGATGACGAGCGACGTCGATGGTGCGCGCAGGTTCTACGAACCTGTCCTCGGCTGGTCTATCGAGAAGAGCTCGAACGCACCGAACGGCTATCGCATGATCACCGGATCCAGAGGGCCGGTTGGAGGTACAATGCCGTTGCCTCCTGGCGCCGCTAACATGGGGATGCGGCCTGGCTGGTTTCCGTATTTCCAGGTCGCCAACGCCGACAAGGCGGCGGACGCGATCAAGGCCGATGGCGGCGCGATCCACATGCCCGGGACGGACGTCCCCGGCGCGGGACGCTTCTCGTTCGTCGCCGATCCGCAAGGCGCCAATATCTATGTGATGACGCCCACCGGCGCACCCGGCACAGCGACGTCGCACCAGCCCGGCGTGCCCGGCTATGGCGGCTGGCATGAGTTGCACACGACGGATTCCGAAAAGGCGTTCGCGTTCTATGCAAAGCATTTTGGATGGGCAGCCGACGGCGTGCACGAGATGGGTCCGATGGGCGCTTACCGGCTCTTCAAGATCGGAAATGTACAATCGGGCGGGATGATGAACGACTCCCGGCTGCCGCGGCCGCAATGGATGATCTATTTCAACGTCGATGACATCGATGCCGCGGCCAAGCGGATCAAGGCCGCGGACGGAACGATCCAGCACGGGCCGCAGGAAGTGCCGGGCGGCGGATACGTCATCAATGGAATCGATCCGCAAGGCGCGGTGTTCAATCTGCTGGGGCCGAAGAAATAGGCAACGCGCCGGAAGCCGGCCGTTCGCTCCGCGCGTGAATGGGATTCACGCGGATGGCCCGTCGGGCCACAGGGCCGCAGAGATTGCAAAACGTGTCATGGCCCGCATGCGCGGGCCATGACATGTTTTTGCTTTCCTTGCGGGCCCGCATGAAACCTACCGCGTGAGCCCTTTCTCCTCGAGCACCTGAGCGTAGGCCTCGTTGATGGCCACGAGCTTTTCGGTAGCGAGTTTCACATATTTCGCCGGCACGCCACGGCCGATCATGCGATCGGGATGGTTCTCGCGCACGAGGAGGCGGTAGGTGCGCTTTATCTCGTCCTCGTTCGCGTCATAACCGATGCCGAGAACGACATAGGGATCGGCGGCATCGCGGAAATGCGTGGCCCGGATGCGCCGGAATTCGTTGGGCGCAAAACCGAAAATCTCGGCCACCCTCTGCAGGAAGGCGAGCTCGCCCGGATGGAGCACATTGTCTGCCTTCGCGATCTGGAAGAGCCCATCGAGGATGTCCTCGAGCATGGCAGGACGGTCTGCGAAAATCTTCGCAATCTGGCGGGCATACGTCTCAAAGCCCGCGGTATCCCGGCGCGCGAGATTGAAGACGCGATTGACATGCGCCTCTTCCGCCGGCGCGACGCGGAAGAGGCTCTTGAAGACCTCGACCTCGTCGTCAGTGACGACGCCGTCGGCCATTGCCATCTTGGCCGAAAGGGCAATGACCGCGATGGTGAAGACGGTGCCCGGATCGGCACCCTCCTCGAGCCGCTCGACCAGGAAGAGACCCGAGACCGCGTTCACGAGCGCGCCGATCGGCCCGCCGACAAAAATGCCGGAAACGGCGTCGGAAAGTTTGCCCCAGATGCTCATGGTGTCGGCATAACATGGTGACGCCGCAGGCTGCATCCCGAAATCGGCGTTGCGGGATTGACCCTCGGGTTATCGGCGTTTGCCCGCTTCGGGCCCACTGCCTCGGCGAGCACGTTCCACTTTCGCTACTCCCACGACACTCCTGCCAACTGCAGGTGGTCTTCACGCACGCGTTCCCATCAACCCAATATTCGGCAGCACCGGAACGCGCCCCGCAAGCAGTGTCCGAATAACATTTGTAGGCAGGAAATCTCTTGTCCAGCTTCTGCATGTTTGTCTCAATCCATTTCCGGGACGAGACGAGGATTTCGGATGCTTTCACGCGCGCCGCAGCGGACGATCAAAGACCGCGTTCGCGACAGCAAACATTGGGACCGCTACACGCCGCGGGCGGGCGACGTGGTCGTCGCCACGGCGCCGAAAGTCGGCACCACGTGGACCCAGCGCATCGTCAGCATGCTGATTTTCCAGTCGGCGGCGCCCCTGCCGATCCTGGCGCTGCATCCCTGGATCGATTGCCGTTACCAGATGCCGATCGAGGCGATGATCGCGACGCTGGAAGCGCAGACGCACCGGCGGGCCATGAAGGCGCACCTGCCGTTCGATGCGATGCCGGTGTACGACGAAGTGAAATACATTCACACGGCGCGCGGCGGGCTCGACGCCTGCTTCTCGTTTCACAACCACTTCCTGAACTTCACGCCGGGCGCGACCGGCTCCATCGCCCGCATTGCGGAAGAAGATGGCGAGGCCGTCGTGATGCCGCCGCCGACACCCGAAGATCCGCGCGAATTCTTCCTTTCCTGGATTGCGGACGAAACACCCCCCGGCACGCCGACGGCGGGTGCGATCTTCGATCTCGAGCGCAGCTATTGGAGCGAGCGCCAGCGGGAGAACCTTCTGCTGGTGCACTACAATGATTTGAAAGCCGATCTCCCGGGCGAGATGAAACGCATCGCGGCGTTCCTCGACATCGACATACCGGACGCACTCTGGCCGGAGCTCGTGGAAGCGGCGACGTTCGACAAGATGAGGAACGACGGTGCGTCGTTGCTTCCGGGGATCGAGAGGGCGGTCGTCGGCGGCCATCAGACCTTTTTGAACAAGGGCACCAACGGGCAGTGGAAAGGCGTGCTGAAGCCGGAGGATATCGCGGCCTATCGCAACCGTGCGGCGCAGGAAATGCCGCCGGGATTGAACGACTGGCTCGAGAACGGCCGCAAGGGCGGCGACCCGAAGGCGCGCGCGGATTGAGCCCGGCTGAGCGTTTCGGGCCCGCGAGGCGGGCCGGAATTCAAAAGCGGTGGCTGAGGCCGCAATAGATCTCGACGCCTGGTGCGTTGCGGTCCAATCCAAAATTCACGCCCCCATCGAGTTGGAGACCGGGAAGTGATCCGGGAATCCAGGACGCATCGAGATCGGCGGTGAATTGCTGGGCGGAACCCGCAGGGTCGAAATCGGTCGATTCCCAGAATTCCGCTTCGAGAGTGACTCCCTCGCCCACTGTGCGCGAGAGCCCAATGACACCGGTCAGCGCCGGATGATAACCACGGCCGGACGCGTTCAGGTTCACGTCCATCTCCGGCGTCGTCTGGAGCGACCAGCCATCGCCCAATGTGGCGGCGATCGGCATCAGGAGACCCCCTTCCACCGAACCGTTTCCGATCGGCCGCTGGGCGGTGGGGATTTTGAGGAAGGGCTCCAGCACCAGAGCAAAGTCGCTGCCGCCATTGCCGATGGCGGCCCATTTCGCACGAAGAAACAGATCGCCGACACTCTCGTAGGTTCGCATCTCGCCGGTGCGCGTATCGTGCCTGCGGAGGATTTCGAGCGGCGCGAGGCTGGCTTCGACGTCGAAATTGCCGGTGACGCCGTATTTCAGGGTCGGGTCCGCTACGAAGTAGGTATCGGTCGTGATGCCGTGCAGATGCTGAAAGGTGCCGTCGAAGAGAGCACTCTCCAGCTGGAAATGATTCGCGTCGACCGTGCAGGCCGAATTGTTCTTGCCCGGCCGGTCCGGGCAGAGATCGCGCAGGGAGTCGTCGGCGACGGCGACACTCGCGCGTAACACCAACGGGAAGAGCAGCAAGCGGGCAAAGCGCATCCTGCCCAGACCATAGCATTGCCGTTTGAAGGGTACCGCCGCCGGATCGTGCGAACGTCAGACCCGCCGGACGGTCCGCGTGGCCCGATCAAGTCTGGCCACAAGTGCGCGGGCCATGACACTCTGTCTTGATGGATGTTCGCGGCGGCGCACGGAAATGGCGGTTCTACATCGACCGCGGCGGCACCTTCACCGACGTGATCGCCGAAGCGCCGGACGGCGCGCTCACCGCGCACAAGCTGCTGTCGCAGTCTTCCGGATATGACGATGCCTCGCTCGAAGGCATCCGGCGAGCGCTCGGCCTTGCGCCGGGTGCTGCGCTCGCCCCAGGGCGCATCGAGGAAGTGCGCATGGGCACGACGGTCGCGACCAATGCACTCCTCGAGCGCAAGGGCGAGCCGACGCTGCTCGTCACGACGAAAGGCTTCGCTGACCAGCTTCGCATCGGCTACCAGAACCGGCCCAAGCTCTTCGCGCTCCGGATCGACCTGCCCTCGATGCTCTATGCGCGCGTCATCGAAGCCGACGAACGGATCGATGCAGAAGGCCACGTGCTGCGAGCCATCGACGAACCCGCACTCGAAAAGGATCTGCACGCCGCGCGGGCGGAAGGTTTTCATTCGTGCGCCATCGTCTTCCTGCACGGGTACCGCTCGCCCGAGCACGAGAAGCGTGCGGCGGCCCTCGCCCGCAGGGTTGGATTCGCGCAGGTCTCGGCCAGCCATGAGACTGTCCCGTTGATGAAATATGTGTCGCGCGGGGATACGACCGTGGCGGACGCCTATCTTTCGCCGGTGCTCGGCCGTTACGTCGAGACAGTCGCGAATGCGCTGGACGTGCGCGGAAAGGGCCCGAGGCTGTTCTTCATGACCTCCAATGGCGGACTTGCCGCGCCTGCCTATTTCCGCGGAAAGGATGCCATCCTCTCGGGACCGGCCGGAGGGGTCGTCGGCATGGCCGAAACCGCACGCGCGGAAGGTTTCGCGCGCACCATCGGTTTCGACATGGGCGGCACCTCCACCGACGTCGCTCGGTTCGACGGCACCTACGACCGGCTCTACGAGAGTGAAATCGCGGGCGTGCGGTTGCGCACGCCGATGATGGCGATCCACACCGTCGCGGCCGGTGGCGGCTCGATTCTTGATTTCGACGGCACGCGCTTCCGTGCAGGACCGGATTCAGCGGGCGCCGATCCGGGGCCGGCGGCGTACGGTCGCGGCGGCCCGCTCACCATCACGGATGCGAATGTGATGGCGGGAAAACTCTCGCCGAAATATTTCCCGCGAATCTTCGGTCCC
>Ga0070734_10003095_pt1 | contig 18276 bp, 13 predicted proteins | sample Coa_R1_8_FD_66444 | JGI IMG/M metagenome (GOLD analysis project Ga0070734, IMG submission 66444) | Surface soil microbial communities from Centralia Pennsylvania, which are recovering from an underground coalmine fire - Coalmine... | ecosystem: Environmental > Terrestrial > Soil > Unclassified ... | reverse complement strand
CGACAATTCCCGGGTAAGTTGATGCCGGTGGCGCGTGAAGACCTCCTCCAGGGTGGCGGCTCGGTTATCGTGGAAATAGGGGCCGCCCTGGCTGATTCCGCGGAGCGATGGCGGATTGAACCGGGTATTGCCGGCCTCGTCCTTCAACCCAACATCGTAGGTCCCTTTCGATGTGTACTCCGGCGGCGTGTGACAGCGGTTGCACGATTGATTGTGGAACACCTCCTGGCCGCGCTGAACGGATGCTGGATCAACCCGGCGCGCCAAGGGCGTTGGCGGAGGCAGGGTCCGTACGTACGCCGCCAGGTCCGTCACCTGCTGCTCGGAGGGCTGGGCGCCGTGCAAGGTCGTCACGATCGATTTGCGGATCTGGCTCTCCAGGTTCGCCATGCTGCCGTTCCAGGCATACGGGGCGGTGTCGCGCGCGCCCAGCAGAGAGAGCACGCGTTTCGGAGTACCAAGCGAGCCGTCGCCGAGGGTGTCGGCGAGCAGGCCGTTCGTGTGCCCGTCCGTGTGGCAGCTGTGGCAGCTCATCCAACCGTCGTGAGACAGGCGGGCATCGTAAAAGAGCAGCTCGCCGCGGTCGCTGGCGGATAATTCCGGCTGCGACCCGAGAGGGACATTGGCCGTCACTGTCCGGTTCAGGAGATCCAGGACTGAGACGGAATCACCGAACTGGTTTGCCACAAACGCCCGGCGGCCGTCCGAACTGAGCACCACGGCGGTGGGCCGCCTGCCGACCGTCACGCGCCGCCAAGGAGCTTCGCTCTCTTTCCCCAGGGCCACGTCTCCCACGCCGGCCAACGCAACCACAACGGTGCCATCCCGGCCAACCGCAACTCCCGCCGGGTCCCCCGCGGCATTGCCCACGTCGCCAAGATAGTGCACGCGGCTGGCAGGGAGCAGGTCGGCTTGTGGACTCAGCACCTCGGTGAGCCGGAGCACGCGCAGGTTGTTCGTCATCAGGTTGCCCCAATGAACATCGTCGAACGTGGCACCGGCCCGGCTGTTCAGGGCTTGGTGCGTGACCCATAGCTCTTTGCCATCGTGGCTGAGCGCCAGACCGCGGAGGTTATGGGCGGGAAGGGTCCGCACCGAATCCGCCTTTCCCCGCCCGATGTCCAGCACCGCCAACTGCCCGCCGAAGGCGTCTGCTACCACGAGCTTCCCATCCGCTATCAGCAGCTCCTCCCGCGGTGCAAAAGGAAGCGATATGGTTCGAACGATGTGGGGCGGGACCGTCGTGAGATCGATCTCGGAAACCTGGCGTGCCCACAGCGAGGTGACGAAACAGCGGTCGCCTTCCTGCGTGATCTGCACACGGACCGGGATCGGAGGAACCGGTAAGCGGTGGACGACATGCACCGCTGATCCTCGGCGGGACAGCACGATTAGCTCGCGCGCCGCTTCATCCACCGCCAACAGCTGCCCACGGGGAGAACTCGCGAGGTCCACCAAGCTGCGGCCCACGGCCAGCTCGGCAGTTGTTCGCAATGTGACCGTATTGACGGTGCTGATGCTGCCGCTACGGCGGTTGGCAACGAACAGGCAGGAACCGTCGTCCGCCAATGCCAGCGCCGCCGGCTGGCGCAAGCGCGGTTCGGCGGGTTCCTTCGCAACGGCGCGTGCCGGACTCTCCGTATCACCATGCACGAACATACAGCACAAGCCGAATCCTGCAAGATCATTGAGCCCGCCGAGGAGCAGGCCACCCACGAGCAAAACACCGATGATGATCCGCACGGTCGCCTCTCCCTTTATCAAGGCTTTCCCTTCGCCGCTTTTGCCTCCAGAGCGGCCTGCAAAAGTTCGACCGCTTTGTGGAGCTGCGGATCTTCGGGCGGACGGTCCTCGGTGCCGGCCGGCAACTCCGCTTGCTCCTTGTGCCGCAGCCAGGTGAGCACGGCTTCACGCTGGGCATCGGTCAGGGGCACGAGATGATCTGGCTGGACCGGCCAGCTCTTGTCCTTGATGGCACGCTCCATGCGCGCGGTGCGGAGGACCAGCGCTTCGCCACTCTCCGGCAAGGGCACAACCGAATTGACGCCACCATCGCACTTCGTCGGCTCGCCCACCACGATGACGCGCCCATTGTCCTGGAGGGCGGCAATCACCGCTCCTTGTGCGCGCTCCGCACAATTCTTGTCCACCAGCACCGCCAACGGCCAATCGCGGCAAAGGCACTCGCGATCGGCTCGGAATTCCTGGACATCGCCATGTGCATCGCGCACCCGCCACATCAGGCCGCCGTCCAGGAGTCCGTCGGCAACAAGGGCCGCGTGGTGCAGGACACCCTGGCCGACGCTCATGCGGAAGTCAAGCACCAGGGCCCGGCACCCCTCGGCTTGAAGTCGGTTCTCGAGCTTCCGCAGCTCGTGCAAGGTACTGGCCCGGAGCGAATTGACCCACACGTAGCCCACCGCCGTGGCCGGATCGATGCGATAGGTCCAGGAATCGTCCGAGCCCCGGCGATATCCCAGGAGCGTATCGAAGGGAATCACCGCCCGAGTCAGCCGATAGGTCCGGCTCTGGGCGGCCCCGGGTTTACGGACCACGATGGTAACACTGCTCCCTTCTTCGCCGCGCAACCAGTCCACGATCTGCTTCATCTCGACCTGATGCGTGCTTTTGCCTTCCACCTCGATCAATAAATCGCCTGATACGGCCCCGGCTTTGCGCGCCGCCCCGCCCCGAAACGCATTCACGATCTGAGGCAGGTGCTCGTCGTTGTTGATGGCCAGCTGAACGCCAATGCCGACATAGCGATTGCTGCTCAGCTGATTTGCCACCCGGGCATAGTCGGCCGTGAGCAGTTGCGGCTCACCCGGAATCTTTTTGAACAGCCCTTCGAACAAGGCGGTTTCCCATTTCGCATCCGGGCCGTCTCCCGTCCTCGGCCAGATCGCCGCCAGCAAGGTCGCCAGTTGCTCGGCATTCTCGATCGCCGCAGCACGGCGTTCAAGGTCGGCCGGCGGCGGGACTTTGGCCGCATTCAGAAGAGCCGTGGCCCCCGCCATAATCATGTCCGAGCGGGAACATGGCTCCAGCTGGTTTTTCTCAACCAAGTTCATGATGGCCCACCAGCGCCGGGACACGGGGCTGGGATCGTACACGGACTTTTTCGTGTCGTCTTTGGTCGCGCTGCCGGCGGGCGTTTCTGCCTTCGGCGACTCCAGGCTTGCGACGGCCTGGGACAACGGGGGCGAAGTGGGCAATCGCTTGGCGGCGAGCCCCTGGCGGAGAAACAGGCCTGGCCCTACGACGAGAGCGCCCAAGGCCAAGAAAACGGTCCAGGTGGTTTTGAGGGTGGTCATGGACATGCCTCCTAGAACTGCTTTGCTCAAGGCGATGGCTCGGGCCGAGAGAATGCCGGTAAGCGTCGCTCGTCCCGCGGCCGTCAGAGTCGCGGCCTGGACGGTTGAGGTCATCAAGGATGCCGGCACCGGTGCAGTCAGGCCCGCCCCGGACAGATCGACGCCGCGTCGGACCAGGTTGGCCCGCAGCCGTTCCCGTGCCCGCGCCAGCCGGATGGCGACGGTTCCCTTGGGCCAGCACAGTTGCCAGCTGGCCTCCTCATACGTCATGCCCTCCAAGTAACACAGGATGACCGGCGCCCGATACTTTTCCGGCAGCCGGCTCACTTCCTCGTCGAGAACGGAACGCAGCTCTTGCCAGAAGATATCCGGCGCGGGGTTGGCGATGGGCATGGTGGCTCCTTTTCTCTCGTGCATCCGGCGCCGCGCCCGCTCGGTTCGAGCCTGGAGCGCCGTCCGATAGGCCACACCATACAGCCAATGGCCCAGAGATGCTCGCTTCCGCACCGAGCCGGCCTTGTGTACCAGCACCAGGAAGGTGGCCTGGAACGCGTCCTCGGCATCGTGAGAATTGCGCAGCATGCGGCGACACAGGCCGAGCACCATCGGTCCGTGCCGGTGGACCAAGGCTTCGAAAGCCGCCTCATCCCGCTGGTCGACAAAGTTCTCCAGCAGCACGGCATCCGTACAGACTGCGGCGAGCCGGCTCGCCGCGACCTTGCGAAGATAGCGGACCACCGAGGTCAATTGTCCTGTCGCCATGGCTTGGTTCTCCTGTTCGGGCTCGTGCCGTTTCTTCATAGTGTGACGAAGGCGGGCGGCGCTTTCAATTTTTTTGGGAAACGAATCCGAAACTGGTGTAAGATAACGGAGTTCTCCCGTTTACCGAATCCACGATCGGAGGAAGTCTCCCGTGAACACCACCCCACCAAACGGCCTGTCGCGCCGTGAACTGATGCAGAGATCAGGGCGGCTGGCCATGGCGTCCGCCTTTGCGGGCATCACGCTGCCGAGCGTCTACGCAGGAGAGAACAATACCATCCAGCTTGCCCTCGTCGGTTGCGGCGGCCGGGGCACCGGTGCGGCCGGCAACGCCCTGTCCACCCAGAAGGGCCCGACCAAGCTGGTCGCGATGGCCGATGTCTTTCCCGAACGGCTCAACTCCAGCTATCGCCGGATCCAGCGGCCCTTCACCGCGCAGGTCGATGTCCCCGAAGATCGCCGGTTCATCGGCTTCGATGCGTACAAGAAAGCGATGGATTGTCTGCGGCCCGGCGACGTGGTAATTCTGGCCACTCCCCCGGCGTTTCGGTGGGTCCATTTCACTTACGCCATTGCCAAGGGACTCAATGTATTCATGGAAAAGCCGGTCACGGTGGACGGACCGAGCACGCGCCGAATGCTCAAGCTGGGTGAAGAATCCGAGAAACACAACCTCAAGGTTGGCGTCGGCTTGATGTGCCGGCACTGCGTGGCCCGCCACGAATTGTTGGATCGGATCAACTCGGGGCAAATCGGTGACCTGATCCTGCTCCAGGCTTACCGCATGGGCTCGGCGTCCAGCAAGGCCTACACCGGTCCGAAGCCGGACAATATCAGCGAGCTGCTTTACCAGGTGAAACAATTCCATTCCTTCCTCTGGGCCAGCGGCGGCGTCTACAGCGACTACCTGATTCACAATATCGATGAGTGCTGCTGGATGAAGGGTGCCTGGCCTGTCCAGGCGAAAGCTTCCGGCGGCCGCCAGTACCGGGGCAACAAGATCGACCAAAACTTCGACACCTATTCCGTCGAGTACACGTTCCCTGACGGCGCCAAGCTCTATCTCCAGGGCCGAAACATCTCCGGATGCGCCACGGAATTTGCCAGCTACGCCCACGGCAGCAAAGGCTCGGCCGTGATCTCGAAGGCCGGTCACACGCCCGCGAAATGTTGCCTCTACAAGGGCCACAATTTTGTGAGGGGCGATCTGGTATGGCGATTCGAGCCGCAGGAGCCCAATCCCTACCAGCTCGAATGGGAAGACCTCATGGAAGCGATTCGCCAGAACAAGACCTACAATGAGGTCAAACGCGGAGCCGAGGCCAGCCTGATCACCGCGATGGGCCGGATGGCTGCCCACACGGGCCGGGTCATCACCCGCGACCAGATGCTCAACTGCGAACACGAGTTTGCTCCCGACCTCGACAAGCTAACCATGGATTCGCCCGCGCCGCTGCAACTGGCTGCCGGCGGCAAGTATCCGGTGCCGGAGCCCGGCATCAAGACGAAACGAGAATTCTGACCTCATCGTTCTTAGTCCGTAGTCCACTTGCTACGGACTACGGACTAAGAACTACTCTTGAATTGCGATGATGGATCAAGAACCATATTGCGATTATCGCATGACGGTGCGGGTGGAGTTGCCCAATCATCCAGGTCAATTTGCGCGTCTGGCCACGGTTATTGCTGAAGAGAACGCCAACCTCGGAGCGATCGACATCGTCGAAGCCCGGCGCGACAAGAAGATTCGCGACATCACGTTTGACGCCCAGAGTGAAGCCCACGCCCAGCGCGTGGTGGAGCGGCTGCGAACGCTGCCTCAGGTGCGAGTGCTGTCGGCTTCGGATCGCGTGTTCCTGATGCACCTGGGCGGCAAGATCCACACGCGCAGCCGAATCCCGATTCGCACCCGCAATGCCCTTTCCGTCGCCTACACGCCCGGCGTGGCTCGTGTTTCACGGGCCATCGCCGACGACAAGAGCAAGGCGTACGCCTTCACCACGAAAGCCAATAGCGTAGCCGTGGTCAGCGATGGCTCCGCGATCTTGGGATTGGGCAATCTCGGCCCGGAAGCAGCCATGCCGGTCATGGAAGGGAAGGTGATGCTCCTGAAGGAGTTCGCCGACATCGACGGTTGGCCGCTCTGCCTGGCCACGCAGGATACCGAAGCGATCATCCGCACCGTCGAAGCGATTGCCCCCACGTTCGGCGGCATCAACCTGGAAGACATCAGCGCCCCGCGGTGTTTCGAGATCGAAGATCGGCTCCGGCAATCGCTCGATATTCCGGTGATGCACGACGATCAGCACGGGACTGCGGTGGTGGTGTTGGCGGCTCTGCTCAACGCGCTCCAGGTCGTGGGCAAACAGCTTAGCCAAATCAAGGTTGTGGTGAATGGGCTGGGAGCGGCCGGGACGGCTTGTTGCCGCATCCTCCTTGCCGCCGGGGTGGGCAACTTGATCGGCTGCGATCGCAAGGGGGCGGTGCTCCATGCGGCGGGGGAGGACCTGGAAAAGGCCCGCACCGACGTCCGGAGCTGCATCCGCTTCGATCAGCCTTTCCTCACGCTCCGCGAGGCCCTGCGGGGTGCGGACGTGTTCATCGGCGTGTCGGCCGCCAATGTGCTCACGCCGCAAGATTTGCAAATCATGGCCAAGGATCGGATCGTTTTTGCGATGGCCAATCCCGATCCCGAGATTGCTCCGCAAGATGCCGCACCCAACTGCCGCATCCTGGCGACGGGGCGTTCCGATTATCCCAACCAGGTCAATAACCTGTTGGCTTTCCCGGGGATTTTCCGTGGGGCCTTGGATGTGCGCGCCCGGCAGATCAACGAGCCGATGAAGCTGGCGGCGGCGCGGGCGATTGCCGGCGTCATCCCGGAGGACCACCTGTCGGAGGATTACATTGTGCCGAGCGTGTTCGACCGGCACGTGGTCCGGGCGGTGGCCCGGGCAGTGGCCGAGGCAGCCCACGAGAGCGGCGTGGCGCGGCGGCGGGTGCGGGATGGAAACCGTCGCTGAACGCGGACCTCCGTTCCATATCTTCTCCCCATCCCCATACAGCATTCGGCCATACAAGCCGGACGCGCCAGCGAAGGGAAGCCGAAATCCTTCGCTGGCGCGTCCGGCTTGTGGGTTGCCGAGACCCGCTTTCGCTGGCACGGATCGTTCACTGATACGGACCATCCGATTCCGGCTTGCACTTTCGCCGGCCCACGTACCATAATAAAGGCTTGAATCCACCCATGCATCGGATCATCCCAAGGCTTTGCCCCGATCCGAGCCGGCAACGATTAAGGAGTTTCACTGATGGCTGGCACATCGCTGCGCCGTTTCCTTATTCTGGGCATCGCCCTCTTGGCCTCGGTTGGCTGGCCAACAGGAGCCACGAGCTGTCCGTTTTGTAGCATGCAGGGACAGACCTTGATCGGCGATGTCAACCAGGCCAGCATGGTCCTGTTTGGCACCTTCACCAATGCCAAGCTCGACGCCAGCGGCGACTTTGGCCAGGGTTCGACCGACCTGATCATCGAAGCCGTTATCAAGAGCCATGAAATCCTCGGCGACAAGAAAGTTCTCACCCTGCCCCGCTACGTGCCGACCGACAAAAACAGCCCCACGAAATTCCTGGTCTTCTGCGATGTGTTTAAGGGCAAAATCGATCCCTATCGTGGAGTGCCGGTTCCCACCGACAGCGACATGGTCAAGTACATCAAAGGTGCGTTGGACGTAAAGGACAAGACTATCGCTGTCCGCCTTCGCTATTATTTCGATTACCTCGACGACAAAGACACGGAAGTCTCCAATGACGCCTACAAGGAATTCGGCAATGCCGATTACAAAGACTACCGCGACATGGCCAAGGAGCTGCCGGCGGACAAGATCGCCAAGTGGCTGGATGATCCGAACACGCCCGCTTTCCGCTACGGACTCTATGCTTCCATGCTCGGCCATTGCGGCACGGCCAAGCACGCCGCCTTGCTCCGCACGATGCTCGATGATCCGCAGAAGCGGGTCAGCACCGGCGTGGATGGTATCCTCGCTGGTTACACGATGCTCCAGCCGAAAGCCGGCTGGGACTATATCCACGCGATCCTGAAAGATCCGTCCAAGGAATTCATGCTCCGCTATGCGGCATTGCGAGCGGTGCGATTCTTCTGGGACTCCCGACCGGACGTGATCAACAAGGAACAGCTGGTTGGGGGTGTCTGCGAACTCTTGGGCCAAAGCGATATTGCGGATCTGGCCATTGAAGATTTGCGCAAATGGGGCCGCTGGGAGATCAGCGACCGCATTCTCGACCTGCAGAACAAGAAATCCCACGACATCCCGATTATCCGCCGTTCGATCCTCCGTTTTGCCCTCAGCTGCCCGGACAAGAAAGCCATGACATTTGTGGAACAATGCCGCAAACGCGATCCGGAGATGGTCAAGGATACGGAAGAACTGCTCAAGCTGGAGACGGGCAAAACCTCGTGAGCGCTTAGCCAACGACCCGGCTGCGCCGCTCTGTGAGGATGGTGTCCCGCCAGACCCCTTGGAGCTGGGCAATCCGTTCCCGATGGCCGATCTCACGGAAGCCGCAGGATCGCTGCAGCCGCCGGCTCGCCTCATTCTCCGGAAAGGTCGCACCTTGTAACATCCAGATGCCGTGCTGCTCCGACTCGGCGATGGCTGCCAGCAACAATTGCCGGCCGATACCCTGCCCGCGGGAAGCCGCGCCGACATAAATACTCACCTCGGCGACTCCGGCATAGCACCGGCGGCGGGAAACCGGACTGAGTGCAGCCCAGCCGACGATCTTGCCGTCCGCGCGGCCAACGAGTCGGGCGAACGGATGATGGCCGGCGTCCCACGCGTCCCAGGATGGGGCCTCGACTTCGAAGGTGGCCTGGCCGGACGCAATCCCTTCGAGGTAAATGGTCCGCACTTGCTCCCAATCTGCGGGCGTCATGGCGTCGATGTGAAAACTCATCCGTACTGCCTACCTCACAAATCTCATACACGGCCCAGTTCATGCTATCCGTTTAGCGGCGGTTCGCAGAACCGCGTCGTGATGTGCCCCGCGCGGTTCTGCGAACCGCCGCTAAACGGACACAACCAACCGGATCATGAATGATGACCACAGTTCCAGACATCTTTTTTCGTGTTCCTAATCACGGTCCACTCACCGAGTTCGTGTCCTGGATGCGGTACAGTTTCGTAAGCGTGCGCAAGATCACGCTCTTCCGAGCAACCGCCGGAGTCGCCATGCACATCTCTTCCAGGCTATTCTTGCCCAGCAATTCATACTTCGGCCCCGCTTTGATGACAAAGGTGTCGCCATCCTCGCTCAAACAGAAGATCTTGCCATCACACGCCCAGGGCGAAGCCGTGAAGGCGTTCGCCTTGGGGTCGATCCGCTCCTTGGTGTAAACCTCTTTCCCGGTCCGGGCATCGAAGCAACTGAGAAGGCCACGGTCGTACAAGACGTAGAGATAGTCGCCGTACACGAGGGGAGAAGGATTATACGGGCCCGCTTGCTTGTGGTACCACACCACGAACGCATTGCTCGTTGCGCCATCTTTCAGGGTGATGTCGCCGGTGGCGCCAGGGCGGATTGCGTAGATCGGGCGGACGGGGTCCATCACGTAACCGGAGCTCACATAGAGCAAATCCCCCTTGGCGAACGGCGTAGGGATCACGATCGACGACATGCCGCCGATTTCCCACAACAGCTTGCCGTGAAGATCGTAGGAACGCACCTTCTTTTTGCCGCAGGTGACGATTTCTGTTCGCTGTGGATTTTCCCAGACAAACGGCGTGGCCCAGTTGCTTTTTTCATCACGATCGACGCGCCACACTTCTTTGCCGGTCGTCTTGTCGAAGGCGACCAGATAGGACTGCTTCTCGTTATCAACGAGCACGTAAATGCGGTCCTTGTGCAACACCGGAGAGGCAGCCGTCCCCCAGCCGAAGAACGTGGGGAAGGCGCCGAGCTTGTGCGACCATAATTCCTTGCCGTCCATGTCATAGCAAAAGAGACCCACGTTGCCGAAATAGGCAAAGACACGCTCCCCGTCGGTGATCGGCGTTTCCGAAGCGTACGTATTCTTCACATGGTGAGGACTTTCCGGGACGCCCTTGTGCGCTTCGCGCTCCCAAAGAACCTTTCCCGTCGCCCAGTCGATGCAGTACACCATCCAGCGATGCACGTCCTTGGGCGGGGTGAGACGATCGCCACCGAAATAAAGCCCCTTGATCGGCTTCTCCGGCTGGCCCTCACGGATCACGGACGTGAGGAAAATCTTCTCTCCCCAGACGATGGGCGAGGACCAGCCGCTTCCGGGGATCTCGGTTTTCCAGACCACATTGGTGGTGGCGCTCCAGGATTGGGGGCATCCGTTTCCCTCGGCGACACCCGCCTGGTTGCCACGGAACTGTGGCCAGTTGTCCTCGGCGCGCAGGTGGGCCGACGGCGGCAAGCTCAGAAAGAGTGCAAGAACTACGGCTGTTCGCATACATTGCTCCATTCTCTGTCGCCCAGCGCATGAATATCCTTCGCCAGAATCACATACGTCGGTTCCGCATAGCCATCGTGGGCGTGGGTTTCGAGCAAGCAGTAACCGAGCCGTTCATAATAAGCACGCAGCTGTGCCAAGGCAATTCGTACGCCCAGCCGCACCTGGCTTAGGTCGGAAGTTCGTGCCCACTCCTCGACATGGGCGATCAGCGCCCGGCCGATGCCACGCCGGCGATACGCGGGCAGTACCGCCAAGCGGGAGAAGGAAACGTGATCCTCCGCCGGCTCATAAAAGACGCAGCCGATCGGCGTCCCGGCGAGAAGGGCCACAAAGACCCGGCTCGACGACATCCTTCCGCGAACCGTTTCCTCGGTCTCCGCATGCGCCCCGGAGGGCGGGTCCAGCGTTGCCCGATATTCCTCGAAGGCAGCGTGAATCAGCGCAACAATCGATGGCACATCCACATCCGTTGCCTCGCGCAAAACTAGATTTTGCATGCGCGCCATCCGTTTCAGTCGCTCTTGCGCCCATGAGATTCCTTCACCTGCCAGGAGTCGTCGAATAACCCGGCCCGCACGACCTGGGCGGCAGCAGCCCCATTGGCTGTTGGCTTCACGATCGCATAATCGCCCAGCCGCGGATAAAGCAGCGCGTTTGTGCCTCGAAAATCCGCCGCATGAAACGTGTGCCCGGAATTGATCACGATATAGCGGAGGTTGGTCGTCAACGGACTCGGGTAGATCAGGATCGGAACATGCTCGGCCGAGCTGTAGGTTTGGCCGCCGAGCTGGATCTGTTCCTTGGTCCACCGGAGCGGCAAGCCGTCCAGCACTTGAGCGAGGAGGGAATTGGAAGAAGGATCACCGAACAGGACCAGATGTCGGCCGGCGATATCCTCTTCCGTGACATCTTGATCCTCCTTGACCGGCAGATCGCCACGCATGTACTTGCTCCATTCTTCCTGAAACCGCGTCAAGCTCTCTTCCGCATATTTCTGGGTCCCCTCATGCCAGGCCGGCCCGGTGCCACGGACACAGAGAAAACTGTCCAGGAAGGCATCATCGATGGGGCCCTGGAGTCCAGAAATTTTTTGCAAATGGCGCACCCGCTCGGTGAGGAGCTTTTGCGGGAGCACCGCAGCCCAGGCCCCGGCTCGGCGTTCGAGGTAGAGATGGTACGCGCCGGCACGGTTGAGCCAGGGCCGGGCGTGGAGCGGTTGGCCATCGATGGTTACCAGGCAGGGACTCGGCGGATTGGCCGGCAAACTCAGGTGTAGGGCCTGCACGTTCGCCGTCTTGACCGTGAACCCGGTCTCCGTTTGTTCCGCATCGACCAACGTCCGCTCGTAATGGCGGTCCAGCCCGATGATTTCCACCCAGGCACACGATGGATATCGCAGGCTATACGTGACGAAGTGGACCCGTTTGGGATACGCCTCGCGGCCCTTGGCGACGAAGGGGGCATAGGCTTCTTCCGCTTTTTTCCTCCACTCCGGAGGGAAGCTGTGAGCCAGGCCAGGGGCCACCAGCAGCTTCATGGGAATATGGAGCGGCTCCAGCCGGGCTTCGATGTTCCGGGCCGCCTGTAGCTGCGGATCCTGGTCGCCGCCGTAGGCCACGACCGGGACATCGAATGCGTTCTCGGCATAATCGACCGCATCGTAGATCCGTAAACACGCTTCCTGTTCGGGCGGCAACGGGTTCGGCAGATTTTTGATGTAGCCATGTGTGGTGGTGAAGCCAGCTCCGGGTCCCACAACACACCAGCGGCTGGGATGATGGAGACCCAGATGCCAGGTGCCGGCACCACCCATCGAGAAGCCGCGCAGCACCACTCGTGCCGGATCGAGCAAGAACTCCCGGCCCAGCATCCGTTCGGCGGCCGTGAAATGATCGATCACTTCGAAGACATCCGTTTCGCCTGCCCAGCGATACGCATTGTTTCCCCGGCCATAGATGTCGAGCTGCACAAAACTCTGATCCTTGGGCGCTGTTGTCTGACCACCGTGCTGCTGGAGGAATTTTACCTCGGTGAGGCTGGCATCTCGGCCATGCAGAACGACATCGACCCGCCACTTCTTGGTGCGATCTTTCCCGTAGGCGGTCGGAAAGGTGACCGCGTAGGGCTGGACCGAGCCATCCACGCGCGACCGGTAGGCACGGACGATGGCATGCCCGGTCTGGTGCAGCCACGGAGCTTCGCCCTGCGCCAGCTGGTTGGCGCGCAAGAGTCCGCGATCCAGTACCTCGATCGTCCAGGCACCGGCGTCCTTGTGGTAAAACTCCTCATGCTGAACGATCCAGGTGGCAGCCTTGTGATAGATCTCGACGTCCGCCAGGTACGGATCATGGACTCCCTGCCGACGCAGGGAATCGATGATTTGTCCGAGCTTTCGGGTTTTGCCGGCGATGTCTTTGCGCGTGGCTTCATCTGGCGCGGTGGCAGGCGGCGGGGCATAATTTTGGGCCATGGCCTGGCCGGCGAAGCTGAGGAGGAGAACGGCAATGGTGGAATGGAAGGGCTTCATGCGGAACAAGGCCTTTCTATTCGGGGCGCGACCACGGGGCATGCTCTTGACTGACCATACCGCGAGAGGGAGGAGCGGGCAAGAGGGCGCCTAACTTGTAAAATGGATGCGCCAAAACGCGATGAGTCGGCACACGGAATGCAAAGCCAATCCATGATTGTCCTTGCTCGAGAAGAGGACCGAGGGCTACGATACTCGGTAGAGCATAAGGGAGCCCGTGCCATGTTCAGCATCCGAACTCATCAGGGAACACGCCATTGTGACGGCCTGACACGCCGTGAGCTGTTGCAAGTCGGGGCCATTGGATTGGGCGGCCTGACGCTGCCGGGATTGCTCCGCCTCCAGGAGGCATGCGCACGCCCGGCCGGTAAAGCTCGGTCGGTCATTGTGCTCTTTCTCAACGGTGGGCCGTCGCATCTGGATATGTGGGATCTCAAGCCACAAGCGCCTGAGGAAATCCGTGGCACATTCCGGCCCATTGCGACCAGCTTGCCGGGCGTCCAGATCAGCGAGCACTTACCCCGGATGGCTCGCCTGGCCCACCACTACGCCATCCTCCGCTCCCTCAACCACAATACGCCGAATCACCCCGCCGCTTCCTACTGGATGATGGTCGGCAGCCCCATGCAGCGGAATGCGCCTCAGGTCGTCACCATGAGCCGGGAAGATCGGCCACATCCCGGTTCTGCCCTGGCCAAATTGCTGCCTCCACCTCCCGCCCTGCCCTCTTTCGTTATGGTTCCGGAGGCGATTTCGCCGGTTGGGCCCGAACGTCCCGGCCAACACGCTGGTTTTCTCGGTGCCGCCTATGATCCGTATCGGGTCAACAGCGATCCCAATTTGCCCACGTTTTCACCCGGCGCGCTGGGCCCGGCACAGGATGTAACCGTCCGCCGGCTGGAAGACCGGCGGACGCTGCTGAATCAGTTGGACCAGCAGGCGGCCTTGCTTGAACGGAACTCTACCGCCCAGATCCTTGACCCCTACTATGCACGAGCTTTTGATCTGCTCTCTTCCGCCGCGGCCCAGCGTGCCTTTGATATTTCCGCCGAATCGGACCAGACGCGCGACCGCTATGGCCGGCATGTCTTCGGCCAGTCGGTCCTGCTGGCTCGCCGGCTGGTGGAAGCCGGCGTGCGGCTGGTACACGTCAACTGGGTCCGGCATGACAACGGCAAGGGAGGCCAGGGCTACGATAGCCATCGCGACCATCTGGAATGGGCGAGGACGGAATTACTGCCACCCACCGATGCAGCCTTTTCGGCTTTGGCGGAGGATCTGGCCGAACGCGGATTGCTCGAAGAGACGCTGGTCATCATGATGGGCGAATTTGGCCGAACGCCACGCTTCAACAAGAACGGCGGCCGCGATCATTGGCCGTCCTGCTTCAGTGCCGTGCTGGCCGGCGGCGGCGTGAAGGGCGGCCAGGTATACGGTGCTTCCGATCGAATCGGAGCGTACCCGACCAGCAACCCCGTCACCCCCCAGGACTTGATGGCTACCCTGTATCACTGCGTGGGAGTCGATCCGCACACGGTGATTTACGACCTCCAGCACCGGCCCTACGTCCTCGTCGAAGGGACGCCCGTACACGGGCTCTTGTAAGGACCTGCTTCATGGAGATCTTCGTATTTTTCTTTCTCACCGCGTTCTCTGCGCGCAAAGGCGCAAAGAACGCGAAGTCAGAAAACGCAGCACTCACTCACGGCTTGGAAAACACGCGGTCGTCGAGCTTGTTGAAGATCTGGATCTCGGTCATTTCATAGACCATGTTCTTCTTCTTATCCTGGTAGACTTCCCCCTTGGTTGCGCGTTTGTAGCCGGGAAGGAGGAGCCGCTGCCCCGGCACGGTGCGGGCATTCCCGCTGGGGCCCACGAGCGCCGCCGCCATGGCTTGGCGCTGCGGATCGGTGTCTTTCAAGGCATGGAGCAGCGCCGGGTCCGGCTTGCCGTCCCGAAAAGCAACGGCGGCAAGGGCTGCCCGCACTTCGTGGGCCACCGCTTCGTCCGGAGCCGAGGGAAGGTAGGAAAGGAGCACTTCGGCCGCTCCCGCCGGTTTGCGCATCGCCAGGAGCCGAATGGCTGCCAAGGTGATGGCCGGATCGGGACCCTTGCCGATGGCTTCAAGACATTCCTTCGCCAGGTCGGCCACCTCCGGATCCGGGTCCTTCCGCGCTTGTGTGAGCAAGGGGATAGCCACGGTTCCCTGGGCCACGAGCTTTTCCTTCGCTTTTTGGCGCGCCTGGAACGATGGATCGCTCAGGCCGTGAATCAGCTCCTTGATCTGTTTGCGGGCCTCGTCGGTCAACGTCTCCTTGCGCACCGTACTCAGGAGAGCCGAATCGTCGCTGCCCACCTTGGCTGATTTGAGCGTCTGTTCCTCTTTGCGGGCGGGGTTGATCTCCTGGTAGTCGCTCAAATACTCTTCGCGCTTCACGGTTTGGTTCGTTGATGGATCGCGCCGCTGGTGCTCGGTCTTGATCAAGAAGCCGCTGGCTTTGTCAAAAAACAGGGTGACGTCCGGCCGGCCTTTGGCAGCGACCTTGATCGCAACCGCCGGTTGCTCCTTGACCTGGGCATCCCCGACGAGCGAAAGCGTAAAGCTCTTGTCCTTCAGCAGGGGCACCAGGCTGGAAACATAATCCACGTAAGCCGACAGCTCAAAATCGGCATAACTGGCGGGATCGTCCTCCTGGGTACGCTCGAAATCGCGGATCCAGGACTTCGGGCCGTTGAGGACGCGGATGAGGATGACCCGCATGCCGGCCGCCTCGGTATCGACGGAAAGCTTCACCTGAGTCGGAAGCTGGGTGATGAGCTCGCCGGTGAACTTGGCGCCCTCGATGGGGGATTCCTTCACGCCGGGGTCGTAAAACGTGCCCTGGATCTTGGCTTGCATCGCCTGAGCACGGTCGAGGTTGGCTTCGCCGCCAGCGGCCTGAACTGCGCGGGCGATGATCGTTTGGGGTTCCTCGCCAGGCCGCGCCACACTGACCATCAGCACGAGCACAAGGCTCGAGAACATGGGCTGTCGCATGGAGAACCTCCAAGATCCCGAAACGAGAAACTTGCTGCCGCCCGCCGCGCAGCTCAGCAGCCAAGAGAACCTACTGTTCAGATTATACGACGGCAGGTAAGCAGCCCAGAAGCGACGTTCTCAACTGAAGTGCTCGCTTTATCGCTGAGTCCTGCGTAAAATAAAGTATGAAGTTTATGATCCCTCTTCTCTCTTGGCATTCGCCCAGACACATCCTTGCATCTCACAGCATTGCCGATCGGGGCAGTCGACAGGGTTCGTGTGGCTCGGTCCAGGAGCGAGAGGATCAGAAGAAAGAGGTGCAACAATGATGCGACAATGGTGCTCGATTGCGCGAGTCGCCGCTCTGGCGACAGCAGCACTCTTGTTCGCGGCCGGACCCAGCCTGGCGCAGCACGGCGGACATGGCGGCGGACATGCGGGCGGTGGACATGCGGGTGGTGGGCATGCCGGCGGTTTTTCCCACGGTGGCGTGGGGGGCAGTTTCTCTCATGGCGGGTATTCCCACGGCGGCGTGCATGATGGCTTTCACCACGGTGGCTTTGATCATCGCGGCTTTTACGGATTTGGCCTGGGGTTAGGCCTGGGTTATCCGTGGTATTGGGGCGGTTACGGTTACTACCCCGGTTACTACGATAGCTGGTACTACGGCGACTACGGTGCACCTGCGTACGCTCCCGGCTATTACGATTACTCGGCGGCGCCGGATAGCTACGCCAACGCTTATAGCTACCCTGCGGTTCAAGTCCCTCCACAAAACCCCTCGCTTGCAACTGCCCCACAAAACTTTACTCCGCCCAACGAGAACGCTGTTTACGTCCGGGTCAAGGTGCCCCCGGATGCGGAAGTGTGGTTTGAAGGGGAGAAGACGACCCAAACGGGCCCGGTCCGCTTCTTCGAATCTCCCTCGCTCACTCCGGGCCGCAAGTATGTTTACCACATCAAGGCACGGTGGACGGAGAATGGCCGGCAAGTGGAACAGACCCGTGATGTTCCCGTCTACGCTGGCGACAAGTTCAGCGTCGACTTCACCAAGATGGAGCAGAATCCACCGGCGAAGCCCAATCCTCCAGCGGGATCATGAGACGGCTGGCTACCGTTCCGCGCAACCAACGGTTCGCATGGGGGTCAGAATTCAACATGACCCCCATGATCTTTTGAGCCTCCTACCCGAGCACATCTGAAACCGTCCCCCACTGGTCCCCAAAGATGAACTCACGCAGTGGCTTCCGCTGCCGGACGGCAAGATCGCGCTGCTGATATCTCTCCGGTAACGTATTCGGATCGGCAGCGTAGCCAATCGCCAACCCGGTCAGCGGCTGGACGCCCTCCGGAATATGGAACAGCTCCCGAGCCTTGTCCGGCACAATCCCGATCATCTGGTGGACGTACAAACCGCGGGCCGTCGCTTCCAGGCACAGATTTCCCGAGGCGAGCCCCAGGTCGTGGACAGCGGCCGCGTTGGCCTGGCCGTTGCGGGTGAAGCGGAGGTTGGTGCAGCCAATGGCCAGTACCGGTGCCGCCTTGGCCCAGGCCTGGTTCCCTTCCACCAAGCAGGCGACGAGCCGGTCAAATTGCTCGGGGTTTTCCTTGGTGGCCACGATGTAGCTCCACGGCTGTTCGTTGTACGAAGACGGTGCCCAGCGTGCCGCCTCGAAGAGCGACTGGAGGTCCTCCTTTTTCACGGGCCGATTCGCGAAGCCGTAGGGGCTCCAGCGCCGAGCAATCAGCTCTTGGATAGGATGGTCCGGCGTCGCCTGTTTGTTGGAATTCATGTTCCATACCTCCTCGTAGGTCACAGGTCGGCGTGATCGCGCACATTGAGTGGTCAAGCACGCCGCAAAGAAAGAATACGTCGCCAATGGCTGGACGAGTATGAGTTCGACCCCGGTAAGTTGAGGAAACACCCCCCGCCCGAGGTGAGCCATTTCGCTGTCCTTAACCGTGCGAGAATCGCTCTCTTCGGTACGATTATACGCGACACGGCAACGCGCGATGATCTCAACGAATGGGGCGTAACCGCCCTTCCGCTAGGCGGCGTGGGCGAAGAAGGCCTCACCAGCAACCCGTTGGCGATGCGGATAGAGGCGATCCCTTTCTCGTTCGATGCGCACCTTTTGAAACGCTTCCC
>Ga0070734_10003094_pt1 | contig 18277 bp, 18 predicted proteins | sample Coa_R1_8_FD_66444 | JGI IMG/M metagenome (GOLD analysis project Ga0070734, IMG submission 66444) | Surface soil microbial communities from Centralia Pennsylvania, which are recovering from an underground coalmine fire - Coalmine... | ecosystem: Environmental > Terrestrial > Soil > Unclassified ... | reverse complement strand
ACGAGAGGCCGTGGCCGTCCTTCGGAAAGTGAGAGGGCACCCAATCGAGGATGACACCGAGGCCGGCCTGGTGGGCGGTGTCGACAAAATCGCGGAAATCATCGGGGGTCCCGTAGCGCGACGTCGGCGCGAAGTAGCCGGTGGTCTGATAGCCCCAGGAGCCGTCAAACGGAAACTCGGTGACAGGCAACAGCTCGATATGGGTGTAGCCCATCTGCTTGACGTACGGGACGAGCTGGCCGGCCAGCTCGCGGTAGTTGAGCCAGCGCGGGCCCAACTCCGGGTCCGCAATGCGCTTCCAGGATCCCAGGTGGACTTCATAGATGGCCACCGGCGAGTCGAGGCTTTGCTGATGGCGCCGGCCGCGCATCCATTGACTATCGCGCCACTGGTATCGCTCGAGGTCCCAGACGATGGATGCGGTGTTGGGCCGCATCTCGGCAAAAAACGCGCAGGGATCGGACTTGGTGGCCATGTATCCCTGATAGCTCGTCTTGATCTCGTATTTGTAAAGCTCGCCATCTTCGAGCCCGGGAATGAAGATCTCCCAGACGCCGGAGCTGCCGCGCAGGCGCATCGGGTGGCGGCGGCCGTCCCACTGGTTGAAATTTCCGATCACGCTGACACGCTCGGCATTGGGCGCCCAGAGAGCAAAGCACACACCGCGGACACCATGATGCTCCATCAGGTGCGCACCCAGCTTGCGGTAGAGGCGGAAATGGTTGCCCTCGCCGATGAGGTGCAGATCGAAATCCGTCAGGACCGGCGGAAAACGATAGGGGTCGTCGATGTCATACTGGCGTCCGTCGGGGAGGCTGATGGATAGAGTGTAAGTGAAAAATTCAGGTTGGTCGGGAAAAACCGCCTCAAACAGCCCTTCGGGATGCACGCGGCGCATCTCGTATTCGGTATGATCCCGCACAAGGAGCGCGGAGACTGCTTGCGGCTGAAAAGTCCGGATTACCAGGACCTTGCGGCCCCGGCAGTTCGCCGGATGGATGCCCAGAACGTCAAAAGGCGCGCCATGGTAACCGCGCGTAATCGCGTTCATCGAGGAGGCGTCCAGCAGGCCTTCACTTTCCGATTCCACGAGGTCTTCTGGTTTCATAAGCGACCTGTCAGGTACCCTTCGGGTGCAGTCCTATGCCGAAACTCGCCCGGCGGCGTGCAATGGTATTAAGATTAGAATCTAACAAACTCATTCGAGAAGTTTCACCACAGACCGGGAGGCGAGGTGATGGCAGATACTCTTCGCCGGAGTCGGTATCAGTTCCAACAACGCGTCCTTAGTGATGCCTGCGCATCGTCATGCTCCGCCGGCATCGGAAAACCACGAACTGCCGGCGAGGCAGATTTTTCCTCGGGGTCGCCTGATGAGAATTGCCCTGCTTAGCTGGGAATCGCTACATTCGATTGCGATCGGAGGAGTGGCGGCACACGTCACGGAGCTGGCGGCCGCGCTCGAACGGAAGGGTCATGACGTGCACGTCTTCACCCGCATGGGCCCGGGACAGACGCCTTATCAGCGAATTGAGGGGGTGCACTACCACCGCTGCGCGTTCGATCTGAATCGTGACTTCGTTCACGAAATCAATGGCATGTGCCGGTCTTTCGTGCATCACCTGTTTGCAACCGAGGATCATATCGGAGCCTTCGATATCGTGCACGCGCACGACTGGTTGGCGGCGAATGCGATGATCTGGATTCAGCAAGGCCGCCATCGGCGCGGAATCCTGACGATCCATTCGACCGAGTATGGGCGGTGCGGCAACAACTTCTATGGCGGCCAGTCGGGGCGCGTTCGCGACCATGAGCGCGGCGGCGTCTACCACGCCGACCGTGTGATCACGGTTTCGCATAGCTTAAAACACGAAGTGGACTGGATGTACCAGGCTCCGGAGTGGAAGGTGCGCGTCGTTTATAACGGCGTGAATCCGCATAATTATGATGGATTCGTCGATCCGGCCGCGATTAAAGCGCACTATTCCATCGGTGCGATGGATCCAACCGTGCTGTTCGCGGGGCGCATGGTGCAACAGAAGGGGCCGGACCTGCTGACCGAAGCGATTCCGCACCTGCTGCGGTATTACCCGCGGGCCAAATTCATCTTCGCGGGCGACGGAGACCTGCGCGGGGCTGTCGAACGCCGAGCCCAGCAGCTTGGGGTGGCACACGCAACACGGTTCGTGGGGCATCAGGGCAACGGGTCGTTAGTCAATCTTTACAAGGCGTGCGACGTGGTTTGCGTACCGAGCCGGAATGAACCGTTCGGGATTGTGATCCTGGAGGCCTGGAGCGCGGGCAAGCCGGTGGTCTCTACCAGAAACGGCGGACCGGAGGAGTTCATCTGGCACGAAGTGAACGGCCTGAAGGTATATGCCTCCCCGGATTCGATCGGCTGGGGGCTGGGGACGCTGTTCACGAATTTCGAGTGGGCGCGCTGGATGGGACACAACGGGCGGCTCGCTGCCGAAAGCGCCTTCTCGTGGGATCACATTGCGGACGAAACCCTAGGCCTCTATCAATCGTGACTTCCGGTTTGTGGCCGCCAGCGCCACAATGGAGAATTATGACAACCGTTGGTTTACAGGAGTATGTCGAGGGACTACCGAATATCTGCGGATCGGAGTCTGCGGTCGAGGAGGCTCTGTCGCGGTCGGGCCCTCACTATCTGCGGGAATCGGGGATTGACTTTGGACGCGCGCGCGGCGTCTTCGCGAACGCGTTGCACATGCACCAGCCGCTGATTCCGGCAGGCGGATCAGACTTGGGCACGGCGGCGGTCATCAGTAATCTCCAGCACATGCGCGATAGCGGCAGCGACGAGGCGCGCTACAACGCAGGGATCTTCACCTGGTGTTACAAGCGCATGGGCGAGTTCATCCCACAGCTGATTCAGGAAGGCAAGCAGCCGCGGATCATGCTGGACTATTCGGGCTGCCTGCTGCACGGGCTGCGCGCGATGGGGCTCCAAGACGTGATCGATGATCTCAAGAAGATTACCTGCGACCCCAACTACCGGCGCGCCGTCGAGTGGCTGGCCACGCCCTGGGGGCATGCGGTGGCGCCGTCGACGCCGGTGCAGGATTTCCGGCTGCACGTGCGCGCGTGGCAGCATCATTTCGCGGCGATCTTCGGGCTGGATGCGGTGGCGCGGGTGCGCGGTTTCTCCCCTGCCGAGATGGCGCTGCCGAACCACCCCGACGTGGCCTACGAATTTATCCAAACGCTGAAGGATTGCGGCTTCCGCTGGGTGCTGGTGCAAGAACACTCGGTGGAGCAGGTGGAGGACGGCAGCGGGATCCGCCAGCCGCACGTGCCGCACCGCCTGGTAGCGCGGAATTCCAAGGGACAGACCGCCAGCATCACCGCCCTGATCAAGACCCAGGGCAGCGATACAAAGCTCGTCGCGCAGATGCAACCGTATTACGAAGCCAAGGGGTTGTCGCGGATTGATGCCGGCGGGAAATCCGTTCCCCCGCTGTGTGTGCAGATCGCCGACGGGGAAAACGGCGGCGTGATGATGAACGAGTTCCCCTCCAAGTACATGGAAGTGATGCGCGAGGCATCCGGCTCTGATGTGCCGCCGGTCAACGGCACCGAGTATCTGGAGTATCTCGATAGCCTCGGGATCCAAGAAAGCAGCTTCCCGGCAATCCAGCCGATCATGCAAAAGCGCATTTGGGAACGGTTTCAAGGCCGTTCCGGCACTGAAGCGTTGGAGAAAGTCATCGAAGAATTAAGAAAAGAAGACAATCGCTTTCATATGGAGGGGGGAAGCTGGACGAACAATCTCTCCTGGGTCAAAGGGTACGGAAATGTGCTCAGCGCGATGGATCAAGTGAGCGCGTTGTTTGCCGAAAAGACGAAAAACGCGCGCACCTCCGAGCCGCGCTATCGCAATGCGCTTTTTTATCTGCTAACCACACAGACCAGTTGTTTCCGTTATTGGGGCACGGGGGTGTGGACCGACTATGCCCGCGAGCTCTGCCGGCGGACGACGGCGATTTTGCAGCACGATTTTTGAGCGCGAACCGAGGAGGAGGATATTGTGAAATGCTGGTTTTGTGAGAGTGACGCCCGGGGAACGTGCGCGGCCTGCGGCCGGGGTTTGTGCCACCAGCACGCGCACATCCATGATGAAATGACGATTGCCAAGTCGGATACAAGCACGGGCTATGCCAGCTACTATAACGTGTATAGAGCGCTCAAGTGCTCCGATTGCCGCCTGGAATGGAAGACGCACCAGCACGGACATTTAGTTTAGATTCGCCCGCCGACTGGCTGGCGGGCGCCGGCATATTCCTGGAGCGCGTGTGGCGTGCCGTGCAGGCCTTCGGCGGCGCTCTGCGCAAAGAACCGGTCCGTGCGCGCGGCAAACGGCGCCGCGCCGGCGCCGAGCTCACGGCCGTACCACGCCCCTCACCGCCGAAGGAACCGGAAGGATTGCCAGAGACGTACGGCCGGACGAAAGTCGTGGCGATGGTCGTGAGCCCCTACCTGGTTCACGTTTACTGGGACCTGGCTCCGCCGGACGGAGCGCCGAGCGGGCCGGCCAGCCTGCGGTTTCACGATTTGAATGTTGGCACCTCATTCGACGTGAATGTAGATCTCGCCGCGCGAAACTGGTACGTCCATTTATGGAGTCCGGAAAGACGGTATACGGTCGAGCTTGGCCGGGAGCAGGGCGCTGCCTTTACTCCGCTGGCCCGCTCGAATCCGATTGAGACGCCGCGGGCGTGGCCGGTGGCGGAGGTGGATCGACCGGAGCGGGCCCTGGCGGCTGGACGCACGCTCCCGGCTGAACCCGAACCCGGTTCGCCCCCGCGGATGCAACCTGCGCCAACCGCGCAACTCACGAATCCAACGGCGCCGCCGCCGTTGGTTGTGGACTCCTCCGCGAGCGTTCCAACGCTCGTGGGGGGCGCATCGAACGCACCTCCGGCTCCGGGCAGCGCGACCCATACACTGCAGGAAAGGTTGGCGGAGCTGTACCGGTTCCGGCGCTGGCCGGGCCCACCGGTGCTGCCCGACGCCAATGGTCCCGCTGCGGCCGAGTCTACCGCCGCGGAGCCAACGGCGCCCGAGTCGCCGGAAATCGCCGGGCCGGGAGCACTGCCCGATCTCACCGCGCGGCTGGAATCGCAATTCTCTCCGGGCCTCTCGTCGGGCCTGCTTGGAAATCGCGATCGCAGCAAGCCGATCCGGTGAATTCATGCACGGCTACCTGGCCCTGGTGCTGCACGCGCATTTGCCGTTTGTGCGCCACCAGGAGCATGAACAATTCCTCGAAGAAAACTGGCTATTCGAGGCGATCACAGAGACTTACATTCCACTATTCATGGTCATCGAACGCCTGCTCGAAGATGGCGTCGATTTCCGGCTTACCCTCTCTTTAACCCCGACGCTGGCGTCGATGCTCCTCGATCCGCTGCTGCAGTCACGCTACTTGAAAAAGCTCGGCAAGACTATCGAGCTGACCGAAAAAGAACTCGAGCGCACTCGGGACTTGCCGGCCTTTCATCCGTTGGCGCGTATGTACCACGAACTCTTGGTCCAGGTGCGCGAGGCATTTGTGAACCGATATGACCGGAACCTCGTGAGCGGCTTCGAGCGGTTTCAGCAGACGGGAAAGGTGGAAGTGATTGCGAGCGCGGCCACGCATGGTTATCTGCCTCTGCTCTCAGTAAACGAATCGGCGGTACGGGCGCAGATCGGCGTCGGAGTTGAACACTATCGGCAGGTCTTCGGGCGCCGGCCGCGCGGCTTCTGGCTGCCGGAATGCGGCTTTTATCCCGGAGTGGACCGGCCGATGGTGGAACACGGGATTCAGTACACGATTCTGGAAACGCATGGAATTACCCGGGCGGACCACCGCCCGCGCTACGGTGTGTTCGCGCCGCTCATATGTCCATCGGGGCTGGCTGTGTTTGGACGTGATCCCGATTCCTCGCGGCAGGTGTGGAGCTCAGCCGCCGGTTATCCGGGCGATTATGACTATCGCGAATTCTACCGCGATATCGGCTACGACCTCGACCTGTCGTATGTCGGGCCCTATATTCATCGCGACGGCATCCGCACCGATACCGGGATCAAATACTACCGCATTACGGGCAACGGCGAAGATAAAGATCCCTACATGCCCGAGTGGGCGGAGCGAAAGGCGGCCCTGCACGCCGAACATTTTTTGTCGGAGCGCATTCAGCAGGTGCAACAACTCGCGCCCGGCATGGACCGTCCCCCGCTGGTCGTGGCGCCGTATGACGCGGAGTTATTCGGACACTGGTGGTTCGAAGGGCCGCGGTGGCTAGACTATTTGATCCGCAAAACCGCATTCGACCAGCAGACGATCCGGCTGGTCACGTTATCGGAATATCTCGACCAATGGCCGGAAAATCAAGTCGCGACGCCGTCGCTTTCCAGCTGGGGCAGCAACGGGTTCAATGAAGTCTGGATGAACGGCGAAAACGACTGGATCTATCGCCATCTGCATTTCGGCGCCGAGGCGATGGAGAATCTGGCGTCGGCGCATGCGAAGGCAAGCGGTCTGAACGCTCGCGCGTTGAACCAGGCGGCTCGCGAGCTGCTGCTCGCACAGGCCAGCGACTGGACGTTCATGATCAACGCCGGAACGATGGAGGAATACGCCACCGCGAGGACCAAGAACCACCTCCTGCGCCTGCACCGGCTGAAGGAGCAGATCGAAACCGGGAACATTGACGAGAGCGAGCTCCAAAGCCTGGAGTGCCAGGACAACCTCTTCGCCTCGATCCCGGCGGCGCACGAGTTTGCCGCCGGTCCGCGCCCCCAGGACCCGGTGACGGTGGCGGCCGTTTCCACACCCTTGCCTGCCCAACTCAAGATTGTGATGGCCTGCCCGGAGATCGTCCCCCTGGCCAAGACCGGGGGACTGGCCGACGTGGCGGCATCGCTGGCTTCCGCGCTCGCCAAGCTAGGTCATCAGGTATCGCTAATCATGCCGGCATATCGCAGCGTTCTCGCGCACGGCTCCCCGATCCGCGAAACCGGTCTGCATTTACAGGTGCCGCTGGACGGGACGCGCGAAGAAGCTGCGGTGCTCACCACGACCCTAAGCCCGGGCATACCGGTCTACCTTATTGCCGCTGACCAGTACTTTGACCGCGCGGGGCTCTACGGCACAGCCGCGGGCGACTATCCGGACAACGCGCGCCGATTCACGTTTTTCGCGCGCGGCGTTCTGGAATTGCTGCGGCATCTCGGGGCGCCGGACGTCCTGCACGCGCATGATTGGCAGACGGCCTTGTCGATCGCGTTTCTCAAGGCGCAGCCGGAGCGCTACCCCGGCCTGGCGGCGATCCGCACCGCGTTCACGGTTCACAATCTCGGCTACCAAGGTTTGTTTCCGGCCAGCCAGTGGCCTCTGCTCAACCTGGATCGCAGCTTGTTCGGACCACGGCACCTGGAGTTTTACGGGCAGATTAATTTTTTGAAAGCCGGGCTGGTTTTCGCGGATGCGATCACCACCGTCAGCCCGACCTATGCGCGCGAGATCCAGACGGCGGAGTACGGCTTCGGCCTGGACGGCGTGCTGCGGGAGCGCGCTTCGCACCTGTTTGGCATTTTGAACGGGGCCGATTACGATGTCTGGAATCCGCGGGGCGACCGCTGGATTGCCCGTGCCTATGGACCGGACGATCTCTCCGGCAAACGAGCGTGCAAAGCGGAACTGCAGAGGCTCTTTGGCCTAACGGTGTCCTCGGACGTGCCGCTCATCGGAAGCGTCTCGCGGCTCGCATCACAAAAGGGATTCGATCTCATCGAAGCCGCCGCCGAGGAATTGATGCGAGGCGATCTGCAATTTGCGCTGGTCGGCAGTGGCGACCAGCACTACCAGGATCTGTTTCTGGCCCTGGCGCATCGCTATCCGGGAAAGCTTTCGGTGAAAATCGCGTTCGACGAGAAGCTGGCGCATCAAGTGGAAGCGGGCGCCGACATGTTTCTGATGCCTTCGCGGTATGAGCCGAGCGGACTGAATCAGCTGTACAGCCTGAGATATGGCGCAATTCCGATCGTGCGCGCCACCGGCGGGCTGAAAGATAGCGTGCAGGAGTACGATCCGGCCACGCGCACCGGCACCGGTTTTCTCTTCGAGCGATATGAGCCTGCGGCCCTGGTTGCGGCAGTGGGTCGGGCGCTCGCCTGCTACCGCCAGCCGGACCATTGGGCGTCCCTCATGCGCAACGGAATGCAAGCGGATTTTTCGTGGACGCAGTCGGCTCGGGAATACGTGCGGGTGTTCCGGCGCGAACTCGTGTGAAATTCGTTACACTGGCGCCCGGATTCGGGTCCGATCTCTCTTCTCGCGACCGGCTGACGCTGGCATGCTGGGAGCCATGAACTTTGTTTCGGAAGAGACGCGGCGGAATCCATTTCCCGATTACGAACGCATGCGCGAAAGCGCCCCGGTCTTTCAGGACCCGCATACCGGCATGTGGATGATCTTCGATTATGACGGCGTCAAGCGCGCTTTGAACGAGAACGAGGAGTTCAGCTCGAACCTGTGGGCAACCGCCAACCAGCCCACGCCGCAGTGGCTGATTTTCTTCGATCCGCCGCGGCACACGAAATTACGCGCGCTGATCATGCGGGCGTTCACTCCGCGAATGGTGGCGGGGCTGGAGCCGCGAATCCGGCAGCTGTCCGGCGAATTATTGGATCGACTGGGTGACGGCGAACAAATCGATCTGGCCGCCGGTTATTCGGTTCCCCTGCCGCTCATGGTCATTGCGGAGATGATCGGGGTGCCCGCGTCGGACTGGCCGCGCTTCCGCTGCTGGAGCGACATCATCCTGAGGCTGAGCTTCACCGGATTCGACAGCGAGGAAGTTCAGCGGATCCGCGGCGAGTACTCCGCCATGACGGAAGAGATGAAAACCTACCTGCCTTTGTTGATCGCGCAGCGCCGCGCGGCGCCCGCTGACGATCTGCTAACCCGCCTCGTGGAAGCCGAAGTTGACGGTGAACGGCTGTCCGAGGACGAGATTCTCGCGTTCGTGCAGTTGCTGCTGGTCGGCGGCAATGAGACCACCGCCAACCTGATCAACAATGCCGTTCTGTGTTTCATTGAAAATCCCGATCAATTAGGCCGGCTGCGAGCATCCCCGGAATTGCTGGCGCCGGCGATCGAAGAGGTGCTGCGCTACCGCTCGCCGTTTCAATATACGTACCGCGCCACCAGGCGGGACGTGGAGATCAGCGGTCGCGTGATCGCAGCCGGCAAAATCGTGCTGGCCGTCATCGGGTCGGCAAACTACGATCCGCGTGTATTCGCTGCACCGGAGCGATTCGATATTGCGCGCGAGCCCAATCCGCACCTGGCATTCGGGCGCGGAATTCACTTTTGCCTCGGGGCGGCTCTGACGCGACTCGAGGCTCGCGTGGCGCTGGCGGACCTGCTGTCGCGTTTCGAGCGTTTCGAGTTGGCGAACAACGAGCCTTGGCAGCCCCGAAAAGCTTTGCACGTCCATGGGCCGGCGCAGCTTTGGCTGGCCGGGACCGCCAGGTCCTGCACTGCCTCGGCTTCAAGAGGGGAGGTCGCCCGACTTACTTCTTTTCGGTCTCGACCTTGGGGATTCCGAAATGGCCGCCCAAGCCGGCCAGCGAATTATCGCACCTGGCTGCGCACATCCACGTGTTCGAAATTGGAATTGACCAGCGAAATCCAGATCGTGCGCTTATAAGCGAACAGCACGTGCAGCTCGAATTCGCCGCCGTAGCTCATCGGGAACCAGACGCCGTCTGCGAACTTCTGGTAAGCGACGGAAAAGCCCAGCCCCCGCACGTCAGTGCCGAGGAGGGTTTTGACGGGCAGCGGGACACCGTGCGCCAACTTCGTCGAGACGAAAACGGGCTGATATTCCTCGGCATCGATCAGCGCTTCACCCTCCAGCCGTAGCGTTCCTTGGGATCAAACGCGATTCGATAGACGGAGCGGCCGCGATCGGTTTCTTTATCGATGAGCCGAAACTCATACTTCAACTGCTGGTGATACGTAAGCGGGAACAAATCGTCATCGATGCCGTCCCGGGAGTTGCGCTCGTCGTGAAAGTCCTCGGAAAAGCCTTCGACCAGGCCGGCATCAATTCCGTCCGCCTCGTGCTGGTGCTCATCGTAGATGACATATCCGGCCTTCGACAAGTAACGGCCCTGCATCGCGATCAATTCGCGATGAATGCCGCGCGGGGTGGGAGTCACGTTGTATTCGCGAAACTCTTCGCGCATCAGCTTGCCGTTGGTGCGGTGCAGACGGACGCTTTGCTTCTCATGATAGAGAAACTGTGCGCGCGCATCCTGGGTCTTTGCCTGGTTGGAGGCCACCTTCTGCATGATGTCGCGGACGTCAGGGAGTTGCGCGAGAGCAGGCACGGCGGCGAGGAACAGCAGCAAAGCGGTCATACTGGCCCATACGCTGGGGACAGGGCCCGCGGTGGCAGGGCGGTCCGGCGGCGCAGCCCATAGCCTAAGTCCTTGATTTCATGGCGGCAAAAGATCTTGTCTTCCATCACAAATTGCAATATTATTATTACAAATTGCAATATGACGCTCGGCGAGAAAATCCGCTACCTCCGCGAGGTCGAAGGTACGCTGCGCGGGCTCGGCCGCGACCTGTCGCAGCAGGAAGTGGCGCGGCTGATCCAGAGGGACCTGAAAAAATCGATCAGCCAGAGCTACCTGTCACAAATCGAGAGCGGGGCGCGGCCGCATTTGACCAATTCGACGCGCATGCTGCTGGCGCGTTTCTTCAAGGTGCATCCGGGGTACCTGGTGGACGATCCGGAGGGATTTCAGAACGGGCTGATCTCGGATGTGGGCGCGCTGGAGGACAAGCTCGACCTGTGGCTCGTATCGGGCGCAGAGCGCTTCAGCCGCGATCCGGAGCTGCATCATGCGCTACTCGCGGTGGCGCGTCATGCGGATTCGCGGCTATGTCTGATCCTGCTGGGAGAGATTCTGGAAAACCCCGGCCTCGCCGAGCGGTTGATGGAAGTGCTTAAGCCGGGGCACAAGCCCGGGAGGCGTGCATGAACTGGTCGGATTTTTACCTGCTCTGTTTTGTGATCGGTTTCGGCCTGAGCGCGCTGGCGCTGGTGGCCGGCAGCACGCATCTGCATCTGCCGCATCTGCACATTCACCACGGATTGCACGTGCCGCGCGGAGGGTCATCGGTTCCGTGGCTGAACTTCGGCACCATCGCCGCATTTTTGGCCTGGTTTGGGGGCACGGGATACCTGCTCGAACACTACTCGCATTTCTGGGTCTTAGCGGCCCTGGGAATCGCCGTGCTGAGCGGATTGGCGGCCGCCTCGGTAGTTTTCTGGTTCATGGCCAAGGTGCTGATGGCGCGCGAAGCCGCGCTCGATCCCGCCGACTACGACATGATCGGGGTCTTGGGCCGCCTCAGCATTCCGATTCGCGCCGGCGGCACCGGCGAGCTGATTTATTCGCAGGAAGGAACGCGCCGTGTCTGCGGGGCACGCTCCGACGGGAATCAGGTGATTCCGAAAGGCGCGGAAGTAATCGTCACACGCTACGAAAAAGGGATTGCGTATGTCCGGCCGTGGGAAGACCCGGCCGAGGAATTCAACAAGCACTAGCGGGAGGAAAGGTGTTCTTTATGTCGGAGACTACATTGGTTGTCAGCGGCTTAATGCTGCTGGCCCTGATCTTTCTGATGTCGATGTTTGCCAGGCTGTTCCGCAAGGCCGGGCCGCACGAGGCGCTGGTCGTCTATGGGTTCCGCGGAACCCGGGTTATCAAGGGCCGCGGAACCGTGATCTTCCCCATGGTGGAGAATTGCCGCTGGCTCTCGCTCGAGCTCATGTCGTTCGACGTGGCGCCGCAGCAGGATCTCTACACGCGTCAGGGTGTGGCCGTCACGGTGGAAGCGGTGGCGCAAATCAAGGTGAAGTCGGACCCGGAGTCGATCCTCACGGCGGCTGAGCAGTTCCTCACAAAGGCTCCGCAGGAGCGCGAAGGACTCATCCGGTTGGTGATGGAAGGCCACCTGCGCGGGATCATCGGTCAGCTCACCGTGGAAGAGATCGTCAAGCAGCCGGAGATGGTGGGCGAGCGTATGCGCTCGACCTGCGCGGACGATATGAACAAAATGGGGCTGGAAGTCATCTCCTTCACCATTAAAGAAGTCCGCGACAAGAACGAATACATCACCAACATGGGCCGGCCGGACGTGGCGCGGATTAAGCGCGATGCCGACGTGGCCGCGGCTGAAGCCGATCGCGATACCGCCATCAAGCGCGCGCTGGCGGCGCGGGAAGCCGCGGTGGCCAAGGCCCAAGCCGACCAGGAGCGCGTCTTGGCCGAGACGCTGTCGCAGGCCAAGCAGGCTGAGGCGCAGCGCGATCTGGAGGTCAAGAAAGCCGAGTACGCCGAATCGGTGAAGAAGCAGCAGGCGCAGGCGGACAAAGCCTACGACATACAAAGCAATATCATGCTGCAGCAGGTGCGCGCCGAGGAAGTCACGATCCACCAGGTGGAAAAAGAACACGAGGTGAAGGTGCAGGACGCGGAAATCCAGCGCCGCGACCGCGAGCTGACTGCCACCGTGCTGAAGCAGGCCGAGTTCGAACGCAAGCGCATCGAAACCCTGGCCGAGGCGGAGCGGCAGCGGCTCATCACCGAAGCGGAAGGCAAGGCGAACGCGATCCGAGCGCAGGGCGAAGCGGAAGCCGAGATTATTTTCAAAAAAGGCGAAGCCGAAGCCAGGGCGATGAACATCAAGGCCGAGGCCTATCAGGAATTCAACCAGGCGGCGATCGTGGACAAGCTGATCAGCAGCATGCCGGAGGTGGTGAAAGCGCTGGCGGCGCCCCTGGCCAATGTCGACAAGATCACGGTGATATCGACCGGCAACGGCGATGCCGCTGGCCTGAACAAAATTACCGGCGATATGACGAAGATGGCGGCGCAGATTCCGGCGCTGTTTGAAACGCTTTCGGGCATGCCGCTGAGCGAGTTGTTTGCGAAGGTTCGATTGATTGGAGACAAGCCGCCCAAGCTCGACGACAAATCGAAAGGCGCGTCGGCGTAATAACGAAGTGAGCAACAGGAGGATCCCATGGCGCTGTTAGAAAGAGTTTCCACGTTAATTCGGGCCAACCTCAACGACCTCATCGATAAGGCTGAGGATCCCGAAAAAATGATCAAGCAGCTGATTCTCGACATGGAGAATCAACTGCTCCAGGTGAAGACACAGGTGGCGATCTCGATTGCCGACCAACACGTTCTGGAAGGCAAGTTGAAGGAGAACGGCGAGTCCGAAAAGCAATGGATGCGGCGGGCCGAACTGGCCGTCGATAAGAAAGACGACGCGCTGGCGCGCTCGGCCGTGGAGCGCTCGCTGAGCTACAAAAACATGGCGGAGAGCTTCCGACAGCAGGTAGAAGACCAGAAGACGCAGGTGGAGAACCTCAAAACCGCCTTGCTCAAGCTCCAGCAAAAGCTGGCCGAAGCGCAGGCGAAAAGCGATCTGCTGATCGCACAGCACCGGCGCTCGCGGGCGCTCGGCAAAGCGGCGGACGCCGGCATGACGATGGGCAACCAGTCCAAGGCCGCCGCCTTCAATCGCATGAAGAGCAAGGTGCAGCACAGCGAGGCCGCGGCCCAGGCAAAAACCGAACTGGCGTCCGATAGCGTAGAAGATCGTTTCGCCGCGCTAGAAAAGCAGGACGAGATCGACCGCCTGCTCGAAGAGATCAAGGCCAAGCGCAAGGCCGGATAGCCGGCGGCCGGGAGATCTGTCACAAGGAATTGATCTGTATGCACCTGGTAGTGGCGGCGCCCCTCATCGGCGCAGTCGGCGTAGGGATCGCGATCATGGCGCTCACCTTCGCGCTGTTTTACGCGCCGGGGCCCCCGCGCTATACCCTGACGCAAGATGCTCTGACGATCCACGATCGCTTCTACCCGGTCACCTTGCCGGCGGAAGCCGTGGATGTCGGAAGCATCCAGGTGGTAGACTTCACCGCCAACCCGGAATGGCGGCCGGTACGCCGGACCAATGGCTTCTCCAGTATGCATTACCATTCGGGCTGGTACCGCGTGGCCGGCGGGCAGAAGATTCGGTTGTATCGGGCGGATGGCAAGAAACTGGTGTTGCTGCCCCCACGCGGAACAGGCTCGGCCGTAATATTCGAGGCGCCCGAGCCCGAGCGCTTCATCGCGGACTTGAAGCGCGCGTGGAACGAGAGTTAACTCGTCCGCGATCGAAACATTGCCAAAGGCGAATGAGGAGGCCGAGTCACGGTCGAGATGTGTCTATGCGTCACGGAGCAAAGATTGACTCGTGGATTATCGTTGCGGTTCTAACCGGCACCCTGGTGCCTGTGCTGAGCCACGTTTATTGGGCGGGTGGGCTGGTGCTGGCGATCCTGCTGGTTGCCATCTATCCGCAATCGTATGAGACCACGCCGGCCGGCCTGCTGATCCAATCCGGCCTGACCCGCCGCTTCATCCCTTACGAGGCTATTACCTTCATTGGTCCGTCATCGGATGCTCACAGCAGTGTGGCGCTATCGGCGGACCGCATCAAGATCCAATGGGGTCGGTCGTCGGAACTGCTGATCGCCCCGGCCGATGCCGATCGTTTCTGCGCCGATGTTGCCGCCCGCGCTCCGCAACTTTGCAAGCGCGGCCCGAACCTGATACTGTCCTCGATATGAGCGGTAGCGCGACGTCACCGGAGCCGGTTCTGCGGAAAATCTTACACTTCGACTCGCCGGCCGAGGTATACAAAGCCGACGCCTGCGTGATCACGTGCTTCGACGCCCGCTTCGACGCGGCAATCCGGAAATTCCTCAAGGGACACTCCATCACTCTTTACGATCACGTCAAGATTCCCGGTTCGGCCAAGGTGCTCGGCGCGCCCGATTACGAGGCAGACCGCGATTTTGCGATGCGCATGGTGAGGACTTCGATCCGCCTGCACCGCCCCACCCGTTTCCTGCTGATCGGGCACAACGATTGCGGGGCGTATCCGGGAAAGCCGCCGGCGGTGGTCTCCGCTGATCTGCTCCAGGCCGCGGCTTATCTGCGCAAGGCCGAACCGTCGATCCCCGTCGACGCGTACTTCGCGGATTTCGACGGAATCTATGAAGTCGCGTAGGAGCAGGGCGACAACTCCGCCACGGTACAATAATCGAATCCGGATTATCCGAGGAACTACTCTAAAAGCACGGAGCCGTCTGATGAGACATCGGGGGATCTACGCACTTTGTGGTTTGTTACTGGCCCCGGCGGGCTGGACTGCCGAAACCGAGGTTCTGCGCGGATATTCCACCGCATCGGCACAAACCGAGCAGAGCTGGGAAGCAAAGTTTCGCGCGATTCCTGACCCGGTCAATGTGCGTACCTACATGCAGCGCCTCAGCGCGGAGCCGCACCACGTCGGGTCGCGATACGATAAGGCGAACGCCGAATGGATCCTCTCCAAGTTCAAGGAGTGGGGACTCGACGCGAAGATCGAAACATACCAGGTTCTCTTCCCTACCCCGAAAGAACGCGCGCTCGAAATGGTGGCGCCGGCTCGCTTCACCGCGAAACTCCACGAGCCGGCACTCGCCCAAGATCCGACCTCTTCACAGCAGGCGGAGCAGCTTCCCAGCTATAACGCCTATTCGATCGATGGCGACGTGACGGCTCCGCTGGTGTATGTAAACTTTGGCGTGCCGGAGGACTATGAGATGCTCGATCGGCTGGGCATCTCGGTCAAAGGCGCGATCGTGATTGCCCGCTACGGCGGTTCTTGGCGCGGCATCAAGCCGAAAGTCGCCGCCGAACACGGAGCGGTCGGTTGCCTCATCTATTCGGATCCGCGCGACGATGGATACTTCCAAGGCCCGGACTTTCCCACCGGCCCGTTCCGGCCCAGGGACGGCGTACAGCGCGGCAGTGTCATGGATATTCCGGTTCGCTCGGGCGATCCGCTGACGCCGAATGTCGGCGCCACGGCCAACGCGCGGCGATTGCCGCTGAATCAGGTGGAAACACTCACCAAGATCCCGGTGCTGCCGATTTCCTACGGCGATGCCGAGCCGCTGCTTGCGGCTCTGGCCGGGCGCGTCGCCCCCGAGCCATGGCGGGGCGCGCTGCCCATCACTTACCATGTCGGGCCGGGGCCGGCGCGCGTGCATTTGAAAGTGACCTTCAACTGGGACACCAAGCCTCTGTACGACGTCATCGCGCGGATTCCGGGTTCGACCGACCCTGACGCCTGGGTGATTCGCGGCAACCATCACGACGCCTGGGTGAACGGAGCCGAGGATCCCGCCTCGGGCGCATCCGCGCTGATGGAAGAAGCACGCGCGCTGGGCACGCTCCTCCGGCAGGGATGGGCTCCCAGGCGCACCATTATCTATTGCGTGTGGGACGGTGAAGAGGAAGGGCTGCTCGGCTCCAGCGAGTGGGCCGAAGATCATGACCCCGAGTTACGGGAAAAGGCGGCCGTCTACATCAACTCCGACGGCAACGGCCGCGGATTTCTCCAGGTCGAAGGTTCGCATTCGCTCGAGAAATTTATCAATGGCGTGGCGCGCGACGTGACCGATCCGGAGGCCCAGATCAGCGTCTGGAAGCGCATGCAGTTCGGCTATATTTCGAGGCTGCCGCCCAACGCGCCGTCTTCGGAAAGCCAGGAGTTCCGGCAACGCTCCGATTTGCGGATCGGCGCGCTCGGCTCGGGCTCGGACTATACGCCATTTCTGGATCATCTCGGCGTGGCGTCGCTGAATCTCGGCTTCGGCGGCGAAGATCGCGACGGAATCTATCACTCGATCTACGATGATTTTTACTGGTATACGCATTTCGCTGACAGCGATTTCGTTTACGGGCGCGCGCTGGCCCAGACCGCCGGGACGGCTGTTCTTCGGCTGGCGGACGCCGATGTATTACCTTACGACTTTACGAGCCTGGCGGAAACGATCCGCCGCTATATCGATGAGGTGCGAAAGCTCGCCACCGACTTGCGCGACCAAATTGCTGAACGCGACCGGCGCATCGACGAAGGATTCTATTCAGCCGTCGATAACCCGCGCGAACGCCTGCTCCCCCCTCCTCAGGAAACGGTACCCCCGTTCCTGAATTTTGCGCCGCTCGAGAACGGATGGAGCGCCCTGCAGCGCGCCGCCCAGCAATACGACCAGGAGATGGCCAAGGCAGGAGCGAATGGGGGCGCCGCGCTGGCCGGGGCTTCCCTGCGCGATGCGAACAATAAGCTGATCCTGGTGGAACGCGCCCTGACGCTGAAAGATGGTTTGCCGAACCGGCCCTGGTACCAGCACCAGATTTACGCTCCCGGGTTTTACACCGGGTACGGTGTGAAGACCCTCCCGGCGGTGCGCGAGAGTATTGAGCAGAAGCAATGGAAGGAAGCCGAGGAGCAGATTGCGCGCGTCGGCAAAGTTCTGGAAAATGCCGGTGAATCTATCAATAGCGCGACCGCGGCGCTGAAGCGCGTCGCGCCTTAGCTTTCAGCTGCAGGTTCACATGCCCGAGGGAGGCGAACTGGCCCACCAGGCTGGCAGTCCGCGGCGGGCGGCGTTTGGGATCGAAATCGCCGCGCCGAAACAGATCGGTTGCGGAAATCACGGCGGTTCCCATGGGACGGTATTCGTAAGTTCCCTGCGCCCAGGCCAGATCGTCCTCCAGCCAGAGGTAAAACCCCATTTTTTGATGTTACTACCGGCTGACAAGCAGGTCTACGGCGTGGGCCAGTTCCTCGGGCACAAACGGCTTAGTCACGACGCGGCACGAACGAAAGGCTGCTTCCAGGGTGAAATCCGGGGAACTGGATAGATAAAGAAGCGGTACTCGATCAGAGTACTCCAGAAAGTCCTCCGGCTGGTTCGTGACCAGGACGCCGATATTGGACTCCGGCGCAGCCAGTAAACGAGCGGCTTCGCTACGGTCGGCCAGCGTCACCTCGTAACCGTGCCGCTGAAGCACTGCGCGGACCAGCTTGGATACCAATGGGTCCTCCACGACTACGACCGTTCCCATCAAACTAAGACCGTCCCGCGCCGAATCGGAAAGCGATGCAAGTACCGGCATTTACACTTTAATTGTGAGGTGAGTAGCCGTTCGGGTATAGTCCCCACAAAGGGGGAGGGGGTGGGTGAAATGCGGGGGTATGGGCACCCGCGTGGGTTTAAAAGGGATCAAAATAGGGACAAATCAATTGAAATTATTTCAATAGCGAACGCCAACCGCGAAAAACTAGTTT
>Ga0070734_10003093_pt1 | contig 18284 bp, 21 predicted proteins | sample Coa_R1_8_FD_66444 | JGI IMG/M metagenome (GOLD analysis project Ga0070734, IMG submission 66444) | Surface soil microbial communities from Centralia Pennsylvania, which are recovering from an underground coalmine fire - Coalmine... | ecosystem: Environmental > Terrestrial > Soil > Unclassified ... | reverse complement strand
TGCTGGCGGCAACGCCTTCCATCCACACCGTGGACATAACCGGCGGCGCGCCGGAGCTGAATCCAAATTTCCGCACTCTGGTGAGCGCGTCACGGCGCATGGGAAAGCAGGTGATCGACCGCTGCAATCTCACGGTGCTTTTTGAACCCGGGCATGAGACGCTGGCGGAATTTCTGGCGGCCAATCAAGTGGAAATCACCGCCAGCCTTCCTTGTTATACCGAAAGCAACGTTGACCAGCAGCGCGGCAAAGGCGCATTTGAGAAAAGCATCCGCGCATTGCGACTGCTGAACGCAATCGGTTATGGGCGGAAGACATCGGGTCTGACATTGAATCTGGTATATAACCCGCTCGGAGCTTCACTGCCACCACCACAGCAAAAACTGGAAGACGATTACAAAGTGCAGCTGCGAGACAATTTTGGAATCGAGTTTGACCGGCTGTTCACCATTACCAACATGCCGATCAAACGCTTTGCGGAGTTCCTTGTCCGCGAAGGAAAACATGAAGCGTATATGGCGCTGCTCACAAACCACTTCAATCCCGCGACCGTGGAAGGTTTGATGTGTCGCGATCTGGTAAGCATTGGATGGGATGGCCGTATTTACGATTGCGACTTTAATCAGATGCTTGATCTGGAAACACCTGGCGGAAAAAATATCTGGGAGATTGATTCTTTCTCTGAGCTGGCGCAAAAACCGATTGCCACCGACGGCCATTGCTTTGGCTGCACCGCGGGCGCGGGTTCCAGTTGCGGAGGAAGCCTGCAATGATGCCACCTCACGCCATTGAGGTGAGCCCCGCCGATGAATTCAACAAGAAGCTGGTTGAGAATGCGCACCCGCCTGACTGGACCAATCCCAAGCCGGCAGGCCGCTACAACCTGGTTGTTGTCGGCGCCGGAACGGCAGGACTGGTGGCAGCGGCTGGCGCGGCGATACTGGGTGCGCGCGTAGCGCTCATCGAACGCGCTCTCACGGGCGGTGATTGCCTTAACTATGGATGCGTGCCATCGAAGGCGCTGATTCGTTCGGCGCGGGCAGCATACGCGGTGACCGAGGCACGTGAGTTCGGCATAGAAATGCAACCGCCAACCGTGGAGTTTGCCGACGTGATGCGGCGCGTTCGCCGCGTTCGCGCAGAAATTGCGCCAAATGATTCTGTCCAGCGCTTTGCCAGACTGGGCGTGGATATGTTTCTCGGACATGGCCATTTCACCGGAAGGCATTCGCTTGAAGTGGAAGGGCAGCGGCTCGACTTCCGGAAAGCGATTATCGCTGTGGGCGGACGGGCTGCGGTGCCGCCGATTCCGGGATTGGCGGAAGCGGGTTATCTCACGAATGAAACAGTGTTTTCGCTTACGGCATTGCCGCGCCGCCTGATTGTGATTGGCGGAGGACCGATTGGCTGCGAACTCGCGCAGGCTTTTGCCCGGCTGGGCAGCCAAGTGTCCCTGGTGAGCGATGTTCCACGGCTGCTGCCCAAAGAAGATCCTGACGTGGCTGCTTTGCTGGCGCAACAATTCCAGCGTGAGGGGATTGAGCTTATTCTGGGCGCGAAAGTGGAACGCGCCGAAAAATCGGCTGTAGGGAAGATTCTGATCGTCAATCGCGGGCAGAAAAATGAAACAGTGGTAGGCGATGAGATTTTGCTGGCAGCGGGACGCGTGCCCAACGTCGAAGGCTTGAACCTGGAGGCCGCAGGCGTGAAGTATGACGACAAAGGCGTGACTGTTGACGATCAGTTGCGCACGTCCAACAAAAGCATATTCGCCGCAGGGGACATTGGATCGCCATTTCACTTTACGCATGCGGCAGAAGCGCTGGGGAGAATCGCGCTGCAAAATGCGCTGTTCTTTGGACGCAAGCGGGCCAGCGATCTGGTGATTCCTTGGTGCACCTACACCGATCCTGAAATCGCGCACGTTGGGTTGAACCATGAAGGCGCGACCAAGAGCGGAATGGAAACGGAAACGTTTCAGCTTCCTTTCAAGGACAATGACCGCGGCGTGGTGGATAACGACACGCAGGGTTTTGCGCGCGTCCATGTGCGAAAAAAAGATGGCAGGCTGCTGGGTGCGACGTTGGTTAGCCGGCATGCGGGAGAGAGCATTGGCGAGCTGGTGATGGCCATACAGCACAAGATTAAAGTGGGCGAGTTGGGCGCAGTGATTCATCCTTATCCCACAGAAGCTGAGATCATCAAGCGCCTAGGCGACGCCTCACAACGCGGACGGCTGAAGCCGTGGATGAAGCGAGCGCTGATAAAAATATTTCAGTGGCGGCGCTAGGCAGCGCGGTCTCGCAAGGCTTCATCCTTTTGAAAAAAATTCCTGGAACGCCTGAACAATTCGGGCTGGAAGATTTTCTTCCTTTTTCTTTCCCAGCAACTCATGACCTGCGCCTTCGATTTCCATCAGCATCGTTTGCGCCGGAATCAATGCCAGCGCGGCCTTCATCTCATCGTGCGAGCCAAACGGATCGCGTCCGCCATGTACAAATAATGATGGCGTTTTGAGCTGAGGAAAATGCGCAGTCCGCAGCTCCGCTGCTTTGCGCGGCGGATGAAGGGGGTAAGAAAGCAGAAGAAGTCCGGCAACGAGTTGCGGTTGCTCGGCGGCGAGCATGCTGCACTGGCGTCCGCCATAAGAATGGCCGCCAAGAAAGATGCGTCCGGAGGTTCTTGAGCGCAACACATCAACGGCACGACGCAGGCCTTCACGGTCGCGGGCGGCCATGGCTGGAAACGGCGGGCCATGAGGACGCGACTGGCGAAACGGGAGATCGCAACGCAGCACGAGATATCCAGCATCGACGAAAGCATCGGCCAGGGCGATTAGTAACTTGCTCTGGCAATTTGCGCCAGCGCCATGCGTAAGGACCAAGCCGTCGCCATTTGTTTGCACCGGCTCGTGTAGAAAGCCGCGAACGGCAGGTTCAGCCGACAAATCAGAGAACTCACGGTATGTACTCATGGCGCAACTTCCACGCTGGAGAATCGAAGACGTTCAACTTCCTCATGCATCTTGAGTGACGCCTGCTTGCGGTCTGTAAAAAGAAAACTATTGGAAGAAAAAGTCACTTTGGCGATTATGGAATGCTTGCCCAGGAGATTAATAAGATGAGGAAAGAGCTTCATCGTTCCAAAGTAACAGGCTTCAGCAGCGGCAGCACCGTCAGGGATGGCGTACTCGATGCTCGCGGCTGAAACGGGGACCTGCAATTCCACCGCGGGCTGGAAAAGCGAAGAATGAAACGGGAGCACGCGGGCGCCGTCTGAACTGGTGCCTTCAGGAAACAGGAATAGGCGCAAGCCAGCCGCAAGAGCAAACTGGATTTCAGGCTGGATGGTGTGCGTCTCACTACGGCGGGAGCGGTCAACATAAATGGTTCCGGCAAGTGTGGCAATCCATCCGACGGCGGGCCATGCGCGAACTTCACGCTTGGCCACAAAAGCACACGGCGCAATGGCGCTATAAACAAGAATATCGAGATAGCTGAGGTGATTGCTGGCGATCAAGCCCGCACCGGCGGGCGTGCCTGCAACTTCAACGCGGATACCCATGCGCGGAAGGGTCCTGCGCGACCAGCGATGCAGTACTTCTATCCGCGTATGTTCGTGCAATCGTCCACCCAGGCGGCGCAATGAATATTCCGCCAGACAGCAGATGACGCCCCAAAGCAGGCCGCAGCCGCGCACAAGCACGCGGACTATTCGCTTCGGCAATCGGGCGGGAGCAATTTCCATGGATAAGATGCTGGCCTGCCGGCAATCCATAGTCAACTCTATCTGCGCAAGAAAGTCCATGCGTGGGCGTTCTGATAGCGGTCTTTGCACTGGCCGCCAACGGCGGGGTTGCGGCGGAGAGACAAGCGCTGCGCAACTGATAGAATAAGGGGCAAACTGCTAGACTGATTCGCAGCTTGCCATCGCCGATTCAAGCACATGATTCCGCGCGCGGCAGTGGGCGTTCTTATTTTCACAGAAGATGAGGAAGCACCGAATGAAAGCACTGTTCACCATAACGTTATTATTCATCGCCGTACTTCTATGCGGATGCCTGGGATCAAGCAGCAGTTCCACCGCGCCCACTTTGGCTTTTCTATACGTTGTTGGGCAGGGCGACAACGCGATCCACGCCTTCAACGAAAAATCGACGGGTGATCTGTCGCCATCGGCGGTGGCTTTTTTTTCTACGGTCCCACGGCCTGTTTCCATGGCGCTGCACCCTTCCAAGAACTTTCTTTACGTACCAAACGAGACTTCCAACACTGTTTCCGGATTCACGGTTGACCACACCGCAGGCGTGCTTGCACCCATTGGTACCGCGCAGCCACCTACTCCGGTTTGCGGCCCGGGCGTCTGCTCCAATCCAATAGGAGTTGCCGTTAATTCCACAGGCCAATTCTTATTCGTGTTGAACCAGGGTTCATCGCCTTCGATTTCCGCTTCAATTTCAGTCTTCAACATTGATCAGACTCGAGGCCTGCTGAGTCCAGCTTCATTTACCACGCTGGCGGCGGCGAGCCCGCAATTTCTGGCAATCTCTCCCACGCAGGGCTTTTTATACGTTTCGAACGGAGCAGCGGGCAATATTTCAGCTTTTTCCATTGGAGCCAACGGCGCTTTGACTGAACTTTCCGGCTCGCCGGTTTCCCTGGGCGCAGGCGCAACGGCTGCGGGGCTAGCCATTGATCCTAAGGGCCAGTTCCTTTACGCTGCCGATTCCGCCAACAATAAAATCGCCAGCTTCAATGTGGCCGGCGGACCACTGGCGGCGGTTGGATCAGTTTCTGCCGGAACCCAACCTGTGGCCGTGGCCGTGGACGGCACTTCTTCATTCGTCTATTCGGCGAACCAGGGATCGAATGATGTTTCCGCTTTCAAGTCTGCTTCCGGCGCGCTTACGCAAGTTGCCGGCTCGCCTTTTTTAGTGCAACCAACCGGTTCTATTGGAACGCCTCAGCCGACATTCCTGACTGTAGACGTCTCCAACACATTTCTTTATGTCGCCAATCAAGGATCTTCCAGCATTTCCGCCTTCGGCATCAAAGCTTCCGACGGCACGCTGGGCCTGATTACGAATTCGCCTTTTATCCAGTCAATTAAGCCGCTTTGGATCGTTACCACGAAGTAATTTCAACGAATGAATGAGCGTCGCGGCGGACTTGAAAATTCAGGGTGAGCGATGCTCAAGCGGCTTGCTTTTTGCGTTGCCGCGGACGCTCCGCAAGGCGGCGCACTTTCCTGTCCGCATAGCCGGCAAGGCGGAACAACATTATCCCCGCGAACATTATGGCCAGCCATCCCATGCCGAGAATGATCCAGAGCACCATAACCTAATAAGATTCGCTCCAGTGCTGTTGGGTTGGTTTTATCGGGCGTTCGACCGGGAATCAATCCCCTTGTGCACTTCGCTACCTTTCATTACAAAATCAATCTTCTGCAATAGCGCAATATCCGCCAGCGGATCGCCCTTGACCGCGACTAAATCCGCATATTTTCCCACGGCAATGCTACCAACATCATTTTGCATGCCCAGTAATTCAGCGGCGCTGGTGGTGGCTGAACGGATAGCCTGGATCGGAGTCATGCCGTACTTCACCATGTAAGGAAATTCCACTGCCGGATCAATGCCCCAGTCAAAGCCGCCTACGTCCGTGCCAAAAGCAATCTTCACTCCTGCGTTCAGTGCGCGGTGAAACGTATCTTCATGGATCTTGATCATGTCCAGCCAGACTTTTGCTCCGGCAGCGGCACGGCCTTGGGCAACATATTCGCCAACATAAATCGTTGGGACGTAAAAGATCCCTTTTTGCGCCATGGTTTTCAGGTCGGCTTCAGCAATGTAGTTTCCGTGCTCGATTGAATCCACTCCGGCCTCAACCGAATTGTGTACATTAAGCGCCATTGCGTGCGACGCCACTTTGTGATGTTGCCGATGCGCTTCATCCACAATCGCGCGCAGCTCGTCGAGCGTAAAAGTTGGAATGTCATCCAGCACTCCATCCGGACGCACAAAATAACTGCGGTCAGAATAGACCTTGATCCAGTCCGCGCCATAGCTGATCTGCTCACGCACAGCTTTGCGGCCATCTTCGGGCCCATCCACTATCTGCCATGGGGGATGGGCGCAAGAATCGGGTGATCTGGTGATCGGACAAGACGATCCAGGTCAGGACTGCGCAGAATTGCACACGTCCTAAGGTACGTGTCTACTCTGGAACAGACAAGCCTAGCTGCTGGATGGCAGAATCGGTCTACCAAAACCTAATCCTACGTCGAGGACGAGCAGAGAGGTTCGCCATGTTAAATCCTACGAGACACCAGGTTTTGATCGTGGATGATGACGCGGCTGTCCGAAACAGTCTGTCTATGTTGCTGCAAGCATCAGGCTATGAAGTGACCACGGCTGCCAATGGCGTTGAGGCACTGGCGCTGCTGAAAGACGCGCTACCCGCCATTGTGCTTACTGACCTGAACATGCCGAAGATGTCAGGCTTTGAACTGCTGTCCATGGTGCGGGAGCAGTTTCCCAGGCTGTCACTTATCGCGATGAGCGGCAAGTATGAAACCGGGGATGAGGTCCCAGGCGGCGTGATTGCAGACGCGTTTTACGCCAAGGGCTATGGAAATCCCGGAGTGCTGTTGCGCATACTTTCTGAAATGCTCAGCGCGCCTTTAGCCGGCAAAGACGAAAAGCCCGGAGAGCCTCTTATTAACTAGACCGACTCCACGGGCGGCGGCACCTGCAAGTTGGGCATGGGACGTCCGGCAAACAAACGCCGCGTTGGTTTGGCCAGCCAACGGGCCCAGCGCGTTGACCACGCCACACGGGCGCTGTCAGTGGCGATGCCCGTGTCAGCGTACATGCGGCGATAGAGCTTTGAAATCAGGATGAACGCCAGACGGCCCTTGATGGACTTGAGGAATTGCGAGCGCTTCCAGATGACAGGGAAGCTGTAGAACCTGTCCCACACGCGTTGCGTGCGCGCGCGGATTTCATCGGCGGCCATGACGGGATGCGTCCAGAACAATTTTGGACGGATGGCCTGCGGGATGAGCCAGCCGCGCGTGAGTGGAATGCCGCCGATACGCCGCGTGTCATTCTGCATGGTCTGTTCCCATCGGGCAAAGTCAACGGTGCCGGGGAACGGCGTGAGCATAACGAACTGCGCGAATGTAAGTTCCGCTTGCTCCGCCACAGCTTCCGTGGCATCGAACGTGGCGGGACGATCACTGGGCAAGCCGAAGATGAACGAACCGAGAATGTGAATATCATGCCGGCGGAATTTGCGCAGACGGTCAATGAGATTTTGTCCGGCAAGGTTGAAATCCTTGTAAACGTCCTTGAGGCCTTCAGGCGTAACGGCTTCCACGCCGACCAATGCGCCGTGAATGTGAGCGGCTTTCATGGCGGCAAGAAATTCCGCGTCTTCGGCGGCTTCCATGGTGATCTGGGTGAAGAAGACGGTATCGGAAGGAAGCTGCGCGAGACGAGACATCAGCTCAAAGCGCTCCGCGCGGATCGCTTTCAGCTCTGCCAGACGCGCGGCGTTGTTCTGCCGCTTGGCCAGCTCAAGATCCGTCAGCGTTACGGGATAAAAATTATCGTCGGCCAAGGCGATAAAACGGAAACCAATGCGGCGCAGGTTGACGATCTCTTCAATCACGGAATCAGAAGGCCGCTGGCGAGGACGCTGGCCGTCAGTACGCCAAACGGAGCAGAACGAGCAATGCTTGGGACAACCACGGACCGTTTGCACGGAAGCCCACATATAACTATTGGGCGGAAGGAGGTCCCAGCGCGCAGGCAGAAATTGATCGCCTTCAATCCGGCCACCGACGTAAAGCGGATTGGGCTTGCCGTGAGCGCAATCCTGGAGCACGCGCGCCCAGGCCACGTCGCCATCGCCCTTTACCACGGCGTGCGCGCCGCCCAGCTCAGCCGCTTCTTCAGGATAGAGCGTGGCATGAATACCGCCGAAGATAACATACGCGCCACGGTCGCGCGCAATTTTGCCGAGCTCATAGCCGCGCAACGCGTTGCCGGTGTGGATGCCGATGCCCACAACGTCACCCGGCGCGATGGTGAGAGGATCTGTGGTGGCAAGCGTTTCATCCACCAGAATGGGAGTGCCGTAAGAAAGAGGAGTGGCCGCGGCGAGCACGTAGAGCCATCGTGGTGTAATGACCGCCGTTCCAAAAGAGACGTTGCTCGGATTGATGAGATGAACGTTCATGGTGCGATGGGCCACTCCCTTGGCGTGTTGCGACTGATTTCGCCCGGTTACAGTTTTTCCGCCTGCTGTCTGCGGCACGGGAATCTGAAATCAGATGGTGCAAATTTCTTGGCCGGAAATTCCCCCGGATAAGACAGGCCGGAAATTATTCAATGGTGCAGGAAAACAATGAAGGCGGCGCGCCTTGGAAAAGCTTGTTTGCGGGCGCCGGGGATTTCAACGTCCTCTGATCATACGCTCCCGGCGGTACTTGCGCCGGAAAAAGAAAGCTTGCGAGCCGGGCGGCGATCGTTACCTGTGGATTGAAGAGAGAGCAAAATGAATTCTCTCGTCGCGGCCGGTGCTGAACGCTTCGCATAGTTGCTCCTTTGGAACTTTGAGATCCTGTGCCGGGACGCGCAAAGAGTCTTCACTGGGCCATGGAAAACAGGAGACAGGGAGCAGAATGCACATCAGAATCTCATTTTTAAGTGTACGCCCTTTTAGGGGACATATGTACGATGCCGGACAATCGCGCCTTAGTACGTTCGATATGTTCGATATCGAACATAAGCGTTTAATTAAACTGTTATACTGGACAAAGCTTTTGCTGCGCGGTCCGCCTGCCCTAGCCAAGAGAGCTATCCCAGACCCACTTTGCTGCTGAAGCCCGGAAGGATGCATCGGGCATGTCGGGTCGGGAGAAACCCAGGATTCTGTGTGTTTCGCGCTCCGCCTATCAACTCAAGGCGATGCGCGACGCTTTCCCCGCCAGGGAGTATGAGGTGCTTGCGGCCTCGACGCCAGAGGATGCGGTCGCCGTATGTCTCAGCAACCATATTTCCGCAGTCGTGCTCGATTCGGAGTTTTCGACTGAATCCGGCTGGTCAGCGGCGCGGACCTTGAAGATGGTTAATCCGCAGCTGCCTGTGATGCTGCTCTTGAAGAGTGCCGAGGGAACGGTCCCCAATGGAGTGGATGCGGTAGCCCAAACTCATTCCCACATATTGCCCAAACTGAAAGATTTGCTGGATCCGCAGAAGTAAGGCCCTTTAGACGCCGAAAGCCGAAGACTGATGGACTGAAGGCGCTGGCTATGCCGACGTCGATTTAAAGACGGCGATCAACAACGGAATTATTCCCGGTCCAAGGATGAAAGTCGCCACGCGCGCCATGGATGTAACTGGGGCTTATCCGCTCTCAGGATATTCGCCGGAAATTACGGTCCCACACGGCGTGCCCTGCTGCTCGGATGCGTTTGCTGTTCTCCGTGCCTTCCGTATCTCCGTGGTGAAGATTCCGGCGCCGTTGATCGATCCTGCGTTCCTGTGTCACAATTTACATATACCTACCTTGGGAGACACTCACCTGACTGAAAGAAAAGAAACCATTCTGGTTGCGTCCTGGAATCCTGTTCTTGCGGATCTACGGAAAACAATTCTTGAAAAAGAGGGATTTGCGGTGCTTGAGGCCAAGGGCAGCGCCGGTGTCCGCGCCTTGTGCAAAAAGAAAAAGGTTGATCTTGTCCTCATCGGCTATTCATTGCCTCCTTCTGAGAAGCGCAAGGTCTGGGCTGAGGCGCGCAGGGTGTGCAAGACCCCCATCCTTCAGTTGTTTCAAGGCGCGGAGCCGGAACTGATTGAGTCAAACGCATTTGCTCATGAAGCGCAAACGCCGGATGACTTTGTGAAATCGATCAGGTCCGTTCTCCGGCGGCTCAACAACTAAAACTGGGCGCGGCCAATAACAGTGACCGCATCTCGGGCGGGTTGGTTTAAACGCAGTGAACAGGTCGCCAGCGCTTCATTGGCTGCCTAACTTGCAAGCGCGGTTTTTTTGCCGGAAACATCCAAGGGAGCAGAAGCAGCGTTTTCTTCCGCCGCAGGAGTTACATCAGATACCACGCCCAGCATAAGAGGGGTTCCACTGTTGTAGAAGGTCTTCCCCTGCATGGCAACGATTCGTGTGCCATCCCCTTGCCTGACGCGGAACGTGGCCTTGAAGTCTTTACGATGACGCTGTGCCGCCTGCAGTTTGGCAAATACATCTTCCCGATCACCTGAGTAATACATCAAGTCCATCAAATGCCCCAGGCGGACGCGGCTTGCCGAAGGGAAGCCGAGCATCTTGGCAGCGGCCGAGGAGAATGAAAACGTGTCGTTCACAATATCGAGTTCCCAAGTCCCAGCCTGCGTGAGCTGCTGCAGCAACTGAACGCGTTCCTGGCCAATCCTGATCTCCGTTTCCAGTGCTTTGGCTTTCTGCTGTAACCTGGCAGCGCTGCGGCGGCGCTGCATGTCACTGCCGTGTACGGGATAACTTTCCGCCGGATTCACTTCAGTATGCTCGCCGCAAATGCTGAAAAAGAGCTGGCGATGCTCCATACGATCAAAAACGCCGATGGGGTATCCGCACAGGAGATCGAAAGTGTACTGCTCGGAGAGTTCGTTCCAGAGCTCTTCCAGGCGCAGTGTGGCGTCCCGCTTACCTTCCGCCCACAAAAGAGCGACCATCTCACCAAAAGCGACCAGACGGCAGCTGGGTTTTGTGCGGGCGGCGGCCTGGCTTACCAGTGCGCCTACGGTCTCCTGAAATTTCTGTTTATCAGGTCCGCCACCGATCATGAAGCTGGCGAGAGTTTCAGCGGCGTCCAACTCAATAAATAGCCCTGCCTTGACCGCGGAGGAGGCATCTATTTTGCGTAAACGCAGCTCTTCCGCAAGGCCATCACGGTGTGCTTTGGTCGCAAACACGATGGCGGTATCCCCGGACTCCAAAGCCGTGCCGATATGCCGACCCAAGGCCTCAATCAAGGCGGAGTCATTTTCATAGAATTGGACAGCATGGCGGCAGGCATGTTTGATGGGATTCAATTCAACTTCAGCCGTGCGACGCTTAGGCATGGTTAGCCAACTTTCATTGGGAACGCGGGTTCCCCCTAAGACAAATTAGGATGCAAAAACAGAGACGGACCCAAAACTATTTTTGGACCCTGTTTGGCGGTGGGAACACGGTAAAACCGCATCGTCCAGATCGAATTGTATCGCAATAAGAGCCGTTGCTTCCGATTTATCGCCGCTTATGAGCGAGTTCTTTTGCCGGGGGTGAGTACTTGACAAAACCTGCGGGGCTTTAAGCCCCTGAGAAAACCCCGCCTAAGCCGCCCAAAAAGGCGAAATTCAAGCGCACGAAGAACCCCATTGACAGGTTCGATCCAGCGTCTCAGAATATTACCATTCTTGGAGTTGAAAGCAATGTCTAAGCGTATCCTCTCGGTTTCATATGACATGAGTCTGCTGGCAACTCGTAAAATGTTGCTAGAGCAAAAGGGCTATGCGGTAGTGAATGCGTTAGGTTTTAGCCAAGCTCTTACGTCTTGCCGTGCTGGTGGCTTCGATTTGTTCATCCTGGGGCACTCCATTGCACACGACGACAAACAGGCATTGATCGAATCATTTCGCACGCACTGCCCCGCTCCAATTGTTTCTCTTGAGCGACAAGGCGAACCCTCTGTACCGTGCGACTATCACGCATCGCCGGACGATCCCGAAAAGTTTTTAGAGATAATCGACAACATCCTCGCCGGACGCCAAACGCGAGCCAAGCTAAGGTTGGCTTAGCCGCTTAAAAAGCTCGCCTCGCGGTTTTTTCAAAAGAATAAACACGAACTTTTGTGTTGACAGCTAGGGCGAATAAATGGTAGATTGTAGTATTCGGCCCCAGGTGGAGGTGTGTCCTGGGGCTATGATCTTTGACAACATAAGCTACTAGCTGCAAAAGGGCGGTACTTAGTATTTGGTACTTGCAAAGGCTTACGACCCTCTGCCGATTGGGATTGGGATTGGGATTGCGTGGCCCTTGGGTGGCCCAAGGGTGGCCCTTGGGTGGCCCAAGGGCCACCCAAGCGTGGCGCAAGGGAGGCCCAAGCGTGGAATTGAATAAGTGCTTTGTTTGCAATGAAAGTTGAAAAACAGGGGGGCGCGGCGCGCCTGATCGCCGACATCGCGTGAGATCGGAAAAGCAAAACCGCTCAACCCCACGCCAGTTGACAGTTGATCGCTCAACCCCACGCCAATCTGGGATGGTCTGGGATACACCCCTCGCAACTCTACGCCAATCTGGGATGGTATAGGGAGGGGGGTGGGGGCGCCCGCGCAGTTCACATCGGCGCAGATAGTGGTTGCGAATATGCAGCCCTAAAGAAAATGGGCCGATGCGTTATTACACATCGGCCCTAAGTTTGGAAAGCAAATTGTTGTAACAGGAGAGCAGCTTCCCAAACTTAATCGTGCAAAATGACGTTCAGGAGAGAGGTATGGATCGTCAATTTGCCGTTGTAATCGATGAAGCCCATCTGCCGGAAGCGGTTCATGAAAAAGTTGACGCGTGAGCGCGTGGTGCCGATCATCTCCGCCAGCACTTCCTGGCTGATTTTTGGGATCACCGTCTCCGGCGCGGTGCCGTCTTTGCCAAACTGGGCCAGCAGCAGCAGTGCGCGGGCCAGCCGCTTTTCACTGGAATTGAAAAGCTGGTCTACCAGGTCTTCCTGCGTGCGCGCGTTGCGTGCCAGCAGATAAGCTACAAAAACTTCAGAGAATGCCTGCTCCTCATGGAGCACACGGATCATCTCGTCGCGTTCAATGCGGAGTATCGTGGAATCGAGCAATGCCGTGGCTGAAGCCACGTGATGCACTTTAGGCGCTGCTATGCATTCTTCGCCTAGAAAGTTTCCGGCCCCCAGCAGGGCCACCGTTGCCTCTTTTCCGGCCTTGGAGACCACGCTGATCCTGATTCTGCCTTTCTGGATATAAAATACCGCGGTGGCGTCATCTCCTTGAACAAAGATTTCACTGCCCTTTTTTATGTCCGCAATGCTGCGTCCTGGGCCTGGTTTGGCTAAAAACTCCATGGGAGCAAACAGGCCGTTGCCTGGTGCTTTACTGGCTTTTTTCGCGATTCTTGGTGCTTTTGCTGCTTTAGCGGCAACTTCCAGCACCGTCTTGGCTGCCAAAGCTGCTTTGTCGTGCCGATTTTTAATAAGGTTTTGCACTAGCTTAAGGCTACTCCTATGCAGAGTACAAAAGTGTGCTCTATTGAGCAGTTTGCACGATTTATGTCTTTTATCGAACAGATGTCCAAAATGGGAATTCTCTTACAAATCCGTTGGATGATCGAATTCTAAGCGAATAACTACAATTGCATGACGGGCTTGATCGCCCATGGCCATTCCACCGGGCGAAAGCCTTGGTCCACAGAGGACGGGAGAATGGTTTCTGGCCTGTCCCCGCACGCGATACAAATTGCCCCCACCACGCGGATGTCGGTTTCCTGGGTGATATTGTCGTGGCGCGTGCCCAGTGATCCGGCAATGACCGGCCCATTGCACTTCTGGCACGGAAAAGCCGTCAGATGGAGATAATGTGTAGCAGTTTCCAACGCGCCCACAAGCGCTCCATTCCAGGTCATTGGAGGCATCGTCCGGGCATTCACAATCGCGTCTTCAGGCATCGGGGTCTCCTTCTCTTGTGCGACGATTGGCCGGCATTAGAGCCAGCATGGCTGGGCGCCGGGCCACGCGGTGACACCGGCGCCGCTATGAAACACCTTTGTAACCAGTATGGCCCGCCGCCGCTGCATAAGTCTGCCCACAATTGCACACAGGAGTCTTGTCCGGGCCGATTTGTTCAATTGTGGACAGTAATTGTCCCGCTGAAATGTCATGCTTATAAGCTTGATCTTCGGCAGATCGAAGACCGGTCCACAATGGCCCCTGCTCCTATTGCACTTTCCCGGAACGCAAATCATCCACCTTCATGGCTGATCATTATCACGGTCCTGCTCTGCCCTTTTCTCTGCGGAATTGCGCGCGGACAGGCCCCGCCTGATCGCCTCCCGCCATTGCAGGCCGGGCAGGTAGTCGAGAACCTGGTGCGGATGAACTTGCAGCGCGCCCAGGCGCTTCAGGCGTATGAATCCACCAGGATTTACCGCCTGGAGTACAAAGGATTTCCCGGAGGCCGCAGTGCGGAGATGGTGGTCAACATGAAATATCGCGCGCCCGGGACCAAGGAATTTGAAATCGTTTCCCAGAGCGGCTCAAAGATGTTGATTGACCGCGTCTTGAAGAAATTGATGGAAGGCGAGAAAGACGCGATTGATGGGGATAATCAGAAGCGCATTGCCGTAAACCAGGAAAATTATGAGTTCGCCCTCGTCGCATATGAACCCGGCCCGCGCGGCGGGCTGTACGTGCTTTCCGTGGAGCCGCGCACCAGAAACAAATATCTTTTTCAGGGAAAAATCTGGGTGGACGGCCGGCAGTTTGCCATTGTGCGCATGGAAGGCGGCCCGGCCAAAAACCCTTCCTTCTGGATCAAGGGCACGCAGATTGAAACGCGCTATATCAATGTGAATGATTTTTGGCTGCCGGCGCACAACCATAGCTTTACTTCAGTCCGTCTTGGCGGACACGCCGACTTAAGCATTGAATACAAGGACTACCGCATTACTGCCGTCGGCCCGTTCAACAAAGTCAGCGCGGCCTCGGATTCCGGCAGGTAAGCCTAGCCTAATCTCTTGGCAGCGGAACGGCGGCGGCAAACGCCATGGGACGAGGGCTTTCACTCTTATGGTTTTCTTCGATGTGGGCCTTGAACTCGGCGTTGACCTTGTCATTTCTCTGTTTTGTCGTGAGTTTACCCCGGGCGGAAAAACTCTGGCTGCAATCCGAACACCGCCACGCGACCGGATTGCCATCGATTTTTTCTGTAACAATCAATTGAGGCATGAAACCATGTTCTCACAGATCCGCTGTTTTACCTGTGCAATAGAGAACGGCCCGTCATTCTGGGACTTCTGGCGCCTGCCGCTCGTGCAAATGGCATACCGGCACCGAAAACGTCACAAAGCGCCAGGGTCTTTTAAAGGCCGGCGCCGAACATCGTATGTCTGGAATCGTACATCTTATGTCTGATGCCGAACAGACGGCGCGGGAGGGGCCGGGTGTTCACTTTTACCTATGAGATAGGTGCCCATGCCTCACACCGTCATTCTCATGATCGGCCGGGATCGGGTTTTAGTGGAAACCCGCACCCAGGTTCTACGAACGGCCGGATTCAGTGTGGTCCAGGCATATACTCCGCGGCAGGCAATCGATGAGTTTGTGAGAGGGGATTTCGACCTCGTCTTGCTGTGCCATTCAATTCCCAGTGATGACAGGGAACAATTGGTGGGCATTCTCCGGGAGCACACATCGCGTACTCCCATTGTTTCCGTTGCGTCCTTTGACGGCTACTTCGACGGCTTCGCTGACGCCACAGTTGAAAATGATCCCAATTTACTTATTGACAGCCTGCGTGAGGTCTTGCACCGAGGCAGAAATAATTCCGGCGGCCCGCAGGACCCTGCGGGTTGATAACGTCCAAAGAATGTCGGGACTCGCGCTCGGATGAACTCCAGGTCGCGTTTGGCCGGTTCAAATCTCAATTAGAAAACTTTAACAATTCTGCTATTATCCCTGCACAAAAAAGGGGCCCACCATCATGCCTTAGCGGGCGGCGGACGGTGGGCGGCTACGAGCGAATCTCCTTCTACCTGTCTGCCTACGATTGATGGTGCTACGTAAGGAAGTGCAACGATCAAGGGTGGACAGAGGAGGAATTTACACCGATGTTAGGGTGGAATGCAAGCCAAAAAAGGGGCCGCCAAAAAGCCAGAGTCAGAGGCCCAGTTACAACTCGGGCAGCGGGTTCGCCGGCTCAGGGAGCAACGGGGCTGGTTACAGGAGGGCTTTGCCCATGAAGCCGGCCTGGGACGCTCTTTTGCCGGGGCCATTGAACGCGGCGAAAAAGACGTCCGCATAAGCACCCTTATAAAGCTGGCCCGGTCCCTGGGCGTGAGCCTGGCGCAACTGTTAAAGGGTATTGGTTCCTGACAATCCGCGTTTAGCGGCAAAGGGCGCTGCGCTGCCGCTACATCAATATGTTGGTGATCAGGGCTTCCCGCCCATGCCATTTGTCCAGGTGGATTCGCTGCACAATTTCCAATACTCTCATTTCCCTGCTGGCTGCAATCAGGCGATTGCAAACGGAACAATGAGACTCAATCACACCGGGGTTGGTTGCATCAAACCGCAACACAAACGGGTCTAGCGACAACGGTGGCATTCAGGTCGACCTTCCCTGGTTCAGTGTGAACGCTTGGCAAATTCAGGAAGATGGGCCTTATACAGCCGCGTCCCACCCTTTCCGATGCTACAGATCTTTCTTGTTATGTCCATTAAAACGCAATTAAAAATATTAATCACGAAATATTTTTGTTGAAAATTGCGAACAAGCCGGCCTGCCGGACAGAAGAATGCCACGTCGGTTGTGCAATAAGTTTTTTGTCGACCGCCGCTGGGGATTCCGCAAACGTAAGGACGGACCGGCGGAAAGCTGTCGGCATCCATTCACTATTTCGGTTTCTTGTTCTTCGATGGCCCGGCTTCCTCGGGATCTTCCGGCTGCGCCAGCAGCTTGAATTCCACTTCCCGCGAGCGTGAGCTGACGGTTTTGTCGGCGTTGTTTGTGGTGAGTTCCTTGAGCGTTCCGCGCAAGATGTAATAGCCGTCGTCACCCTTGGTTTTTCCCGGACCGCGGCTGAACCTGCCCTTGAATTCATACCAGACGCTGTGCAGCTGTCGCGTGGTGAAAGAAACGTCGTGGCCCTGCACGTCGGCCTTCGCGAAAAACTGGTCCAGAAAAACGCCGTTGTCGCTGTCGGATTCGCCCATCCGTGAGATGTAGCCGGTGACCGACTTTGGATCCAGCGTGATCTGCAGAAACTCGCCTTCCCTGATAAAGCTGTACATGCCGGAAATGTCTTCTGCGGCATGAGGCACGGTGGCGTTGGCGCTATCTTCCTGGGCCGCCTTGTTCTGGCCGCGCGTAGCCAAGCTTGCCTGCGCGTGGCAGACTCCCGCCAGCATCGCCAGGGCAAGCGGCAGCAGGGCCTTTCGGGATAAAACCATCAACTGGGGCATGTAGTAATTAAAGATATAATCTTTCTCAGCACCAGGAACAAGCGAAATGCAGTCGGCCAAAAAAGCGCTTTCCAATGAAGCATTTCCGGCTTCTACCGCTGGCCTGCGTTTTGTGCTGGAACCCGAGCCGTGGCTGCGCATTTTCACGCGCAATATCGGCGACTTATTCCGCAAAGCTCCGCCGCCCGTTTGGGTCAGCTCTGCTCCCGGCAAGTACTGGCCCGATGCGCTGGTGCATCGCCCGGTGGCATGGAGGGCCGCGCGGCAATCATTTCTGGGCCATGCGCTGGTTATCGCCGCGATTTATGCGCTGAACCTGGCATGGCTGAACCAACCTCAGGTGCTGCCCCAAGCGCCGCCGAACCAGACCGTCGTCCATTACCAGGTCTCTGAATATCTGCCGCCGGTCAATACCCAAAAGGCAAAGCCTGAACCTCCGCGGCGCGCGCGTCCTCAAAAAGCTGACCCTGAGCTTGCGCCGCAGGAGATCGTGGTGACCAATGAGAACCACATCAGCACCCGGCAAACTATCGTTCAGCCAAGTTCGCTGGTGGTGAAGCAGGACAATCCTTTGCCCAACCTGATTGCCTCAACGGCGATCCCCGGTGCGCCCATAGCAATGAACCATCCCATTCAAGTGCTGCCGGTAAATGTTCCTCAGATCGCAGAGCCGACGCAGCCGGTAGTGCAAAGCAGGCTGCGACCTCTGCTGTTTCCGCCCGCGGCCCAGCCGGAAGTGGCTGCTCCCGCTGAAGCCCCCGCCAGCCATCGCATAATGCCTGCACTTCCAGTTGAAAGCGCCATTGTGGTTCCACCTTCGCCCGACGTCGCAGCGCGCAAGCCCGACGCTCTTCAGCTTCCCGCGCAAGCGCCGCCACAGGTCGCCGCACCTGCGCCAGAAACAGCTGCAAACCATGCATTGCAATCTATGCCGCTGCCGATGGCCGCTCCGCAGGTTGCGCCTCCTGCTCCCACTGCGGCCAGCCGCAATCTTAGCGCCCTTGGATTGCCCGCGCAGCAAGCAGCAGCCGTGCCCCCTG
>Ga0070734_10003092_pt1 | contig 18285 bp, 16 predicted proteins | sample Coa_R1_8_FD_66444 | JGI IMG/M metagenome (GOLD analysis project Ga0070734, IMG submission 66444) | Surface soil microbial communities from Centralia Pennsylvania, which are recovering from an underground coalmine fire - Coalmine... | ecosystem: Environmental > Terrestrial > Soil > Unclassified ... | reverse complement strand
CGGAGCAAGAGGAAGTCGAAATCCACGACAGCAATACCTGGAAGGACGTTATCCCCTATCTGAATTTAGGCGACCCAGGGAAGGACAACTTCTGGTCCTTTCAGATCCGAGCCGGCAAGAAGGATATAGCACTGAATCAGGAGGATCTTGAATCCGATAAAACGTTCTCAGAATACAATTATCCGCCAGGCACTCTGATCAAAGCGGTCCCGACGCCACACGGCGCCTTCATGAACAAAATTTTGTATATGGAGGCAGGAAAATGAATACGGGTTACCTGACACGCTTACGCAAGGAACAGAAAGCCCTGGAAGATTTGAGCAATAATTCGGATACCTGGAATATCGTTGCGACCTCCTGGGAAAAAGAGGGCGCAAATCCGCCCGCCATACAATATCGCATCCGGCTGGCGGCACGAAGCATTATCGGTATAGATAAACAGGATGAGCCGATCTATGCGTTCGCGCATCAGTTCCGCCTGGAGATCCCATCCACATTTATTGAACCACGCGATGTAGATCCCGCTTCAGGCGATGAACAAGGCGCAGGCCCTTATATTTATGCGGAGACAGCACTATGGCATCCGCAAGTATGGCCCAATCAACTTGTCTGTACCGGCAAATTTTGGTTAAGCAATTTGATCGCCGACTCGCAGTTAAGGCTACTATTGCTGATTGTCACGTACAAAGACTACAATGATGATAAGTTATCTAAACGGGGTGTGGCCGGAGAAATGGCGGCGGAGTGGTGCCAGCAGTATCGCGCCCGCCACCCTAAGGCTTTCCCGCTCGATCAGACGGATGTACCTCCCATAGCCGATCTGGAAGATGAGTTCGAGCAGCGTCTGAATCAATCGGGCAAACGTAAACGACTTGTGATTGGGCCCCGCCCAGATCCTAATTAGGATAGCCTCGATAGTTAAGGAATGGTGGACTATGCATCCGAAGTATACAGAGCGCACTAGGCGTTTTCCGCGTCTGGAATGTTTTGCAACGCTTGATCGCACCAGAACACATACCCGGCCGCTGGTATCAGAGGACCCAATCGTGGTCTTCGGGGACAATGATGTACAGCCCTTTGCTTCCGTGCATCGCTGGACAGGCAATCCACGCTCCAATGCGCCACACATTTATATGACAGCAACCGTAGCAGCCAATCTGCATATAGCGGCGGCGGAGCGCGCCGATCCACCCAATCCAAAGGAGATCTACGGCACGCTATATGGGGAAGTCGGACTCTGGAACGGCGCGTTGACCATCTGGATTACAAGCGCCCTCTGGGTCAGGGCGGCTTCCAGTTCGTGGGCCGAGGTAAAGATTCCACCGGAGTTATATCATAAGGTGTGGGCTCATGAAGAATGGTACTGGCCCAAGAGACGACTGTTGGGCTGGTTTCACAGCCATCCAGGCCATGGGCTAAAATTCTCTGAGATTGACCAGGACAACCAGCTACGAAATTATGATCTGCCCTGGCAGATCGGCCTCTTGCTGGAAACAAAACAGAGAAAGGCAGCCTATTACTACTGGAACGCGGCTAAACGCCTGGCGGGGCCGGGTATTTTCGCATATCAAGAGGTTACCGACTGCATGTCTAAAGAAGAAAAAGAGGTCTACAGGCGAAGAAAAGCTCTTATTTCGATGTCGGGGCGGAGAGAGTTTGTGCTAATAAATGCGACCGAAACCGATAGGGAAATAACGGCCTGCAAGCACAAACCATCACCTTCTGCAGCCGCAACAGACATCCAGGCTAACCGCGAATTCCAGGACTGGAGGCAGATACCGCCCCGTTTTGAGTTTTGCGAGTTAAAGCGAGAGCAAGGGCAGCGCGAGGTCCATGATTTTGCCGAAGTAAAATTGGCGCCTTCTGGAGGATCCTTATTGCTGGATCGCAAATTGGCAGCCGACCTGGTGCGGGTGGTGGCAGAACAGAAGCAGGGGGACCCCGCCTGTTTGTTATGCGGGTACCTGGGGGGAGAAACGTTTACGCATCAAGGAGAACGCTATTTCCTGATCTATGCCGCCGTGCTCGGTTGGGATAAGCAGGACCCGAGGAAGCCAGACCTGAAACTGCAAGGAGCGCTGCAGGCGGTCTGGCGGAAAATGATGGGCCGAATGCCTCCCCTGGCGCTTTTGTGGCAGCGCGCGGATGCAGGTAAACCGGTTGAGATATGGTTTCGCTTGCCGTTGGACAATCAGAGCCTTCTGAAAACTCAGATATATAAATTGGATGCTACAACCCAAATCCAATTTGAACAGTCTTCCCCCTTTGATGGGACAGCCATCTATTCCCTTCAAGAGGAACTACTGATGGGAAAACAGTTTGGGAAGGGAGCGCGCTCCATCCATCGCATCACGGTCCCGCCCAAATCAGGTTAAGAGAAAGCCATGTCGTATAGCAGAAAAGCCTATTATATGGCGTTGTATGGAGCTCTGGGGGCACTGATCGGCTGGGTTTTGGCTGCATTAGAGGCGCCCTACATCAAGGACATGTCGCCCATCCTGCAGAATGCATTGCGGGGGTTGCCTGTCGGCGGACTGATCGGTGCGATGTTGAGCCTGGGAGCGGTTTTTACCGGAGATGCGCCCGAAGGCATCTTTCGTTCGATGTTTGTCGGGTTATGCATCGGAGTATTGGGAGGGGCAATCGGGGGAGCGGCCGCTGAGGGATTCTTTTTCTATGTATTCGATCAGGGCGGGATGTTTCCACGCGCATTGTCCTGGGGGTTGTTTGGAGGGGTGATCAGTCTGGCGCCCAGCATAGCCGCGCTGCTTACAGTGTCGCGAGATCGGCGAAACAGGGAGACGCCTCTGGATGCCGACCATCTTCAAGTGCTGCATAGTATGAATAAAAAGCTCTGGATCGCGACCTTGATCGGCGGTTATATCGGGGGGATGTTTGGCGGTATGTTGATGGAGTGGACCACTGCCCATTCTGTGCCCTGGTTACAGTTGGTCGCATTCCTCACTGTGGGCGCGAGCATTGGCATAGGGCGCACGATGATGCATGGGCTGGTTACCAGCGCTCACTTCACCGGACAGCTTATCGGTTCCGGCGGCAAGTTGATGCCATCTCAAATAGCTCAGGTGATCAAGACGCACAGCCTGGATGGAAACAGCGTGAAACTCCTCGGGGTTAACGTAGATCCTCTCAGCCAGATACGCATGTTTCCGGCATCCGAGTGTGTGGGAGTTCATGCTCGTGTCTATCCTAGATACGGACGCCTCTGGATCGTAGCCGTAGATGGCGACCTCTTTACATTGGAAGGCCAGAGTACATTGGAAGGTCTGCTTCTCACCCAACCCCAGATGCTGACCGATGGCATTCGATTGCGAATCGGCAAAGCCATTCTTACCTACCATGAGGAAGTGGAGAGGGGGTGAGACGGTGTCTAATATTTCTCTATCTTTCCAGCGTGTTCCACGGCACGGTCTGCACATCGCGGTTCTGCTGACTGCGCTGCTCTTGAGCGCTGCTCCCCTTTCGGCAAAGATCGTCGATTTGAAAATAGATAAGCTTCAGTTTCCCAAAATCAGGTGCCGATTCAGAGTCGTGGATGCCTCCGGCCATGCAGTCACCTCTCTCACCGATCAGGATTTCACTCTTCTCGAAGAAACCCTTTCGGGCGTATCGCGAGTGAAAGGGGCGCAATGGAGTCTGCCGGGGCAGACCCCGCTGACCGTCGCGATTGTGGTGGATTATAGCGGGAGTATGCTCCAACCAGCACGCCCCGGGGATCCCACTCCAAAATGGCAGGCGGCGAAAAAGATCGCTCTGGATCTCGTGAAACATTTCCAACCGGATGACAGAGCGCTGGTAGAAACATTTACAACTATCCACAATCAATCCTTGCTTATTTCCCCCCCCAGTTCTCCAAAGTCCAATACTGGCAATCCTCCCCAATTGCAAGATTATATCGAACACATGGAGGGGCCGCCGAGTGACGATGGCGAAACTCCGATTTGTGATGCGCTCGAACAGGCAGTCGCTGTGCTTGCCAAAGAGCCGGGGAAACGTATGATCTTCCTGCTGACCGATGGTCAACAGAATGCCTGGGATGTGCCGGGGGCGCATAACAATTTTGACAATCTGATAAGAGAGGCGAAGGCACACCAGATCCAGATCATTGCTTGCGGCTATGGCGACCCCAGTCATCCTAAAATCGATTCATGGGATGGATTGGATATGGCTCTCTTGCATCGTCTTGCAGAAGAGGGAACAGACGGCCATAGCACATCCTTGGATCAGGAGCAATGGGTGGCCGATTTCTTCAAACGCCGGGCACAAGAGCGACGCGAAGAGTATGAGGTGACATTTGAAACCTCCCGCCTGAAACAGGATGGAACTGACCGCAGAGTGACCCTTTCTGCCAATGCCGATAGCAAGGTACGCAAATATTACCAGGCACCCGGCGTCGTGCCGGCGGAGCTTGATAGAGTCTCAGTCATCGCTGCCAGTATCTGCCTGATCCTGATTGTTGTGTGCCTATGGCCTACCTGGCGCTCGCTTGGCCTACCTGCTGCGCGTATGATGAGGGAAGGTGAAGATGCCTCATGAAGTATCTGCCGCACAACCGTCCTATTGCGTTTCTCCTGATTACGCTGAACCTTCTCGCTGGGAAATCAACAGCCGGTCAAATTCCCGATGCAAAAGTACGCAATGTTAATGTGAAATTGAATTATAGTAGTTTACAGAAGCAGAAAGGAGATAAACCTGTTCTACCATTTCAAATTGCGGTAGCATGTCAGGGGGGATCATCCCGCGAACTGATATATACAGTAACCGGTTGGAACGCTGGAATATCAAAGCCTGTCAATCAGGCACTAGACATAGATACGAAAGGGAATCTCTCGTTACCTCTCCAGGACGGCATGGACCAGAAGATGGCACAGGGCATGCTATTCTGTGTAGCCGTAAAAGCAAATGACAAATCTATACATCTGCTCGGCCAGACTGCAGCGGCCTGGGACGCATTTGGCAAGGATTGGCTGGGGATAGAACTATCCCCTGCTTCCCCGGTTTGCCAATCCGATGGCAAGGCTAAAGTGACTATCACATTACAATGCCCGAAAGCAAATCGATTCTCCAATGGGGTGAAGTTTGCAATAACCACCGATGCAGGCAGCCCGACCGAGTGTACATTTTCAGCAAATGGTGAAACACAAAAGGTGACCCTCTCGATCAGTCCTGGCTACCACACGATTGTGGCGAAACCCATGAACGATCCAAAAGATAGAGACGGAACAAAGTGGGGCCAACTACAGGTTGCTTATGGTATCGAGGTTAGTCTTGCTCCTGCGAGTGGCAAGACCGTTTCGACGCCTGGCCCGTCTCCCCCGAAGAAAAACCATCCGCCTATTGGGGGTAGCAAACTGTTGATTTGGGAGGTGGTGAGTATTCCGGCTCTCGCTCTAGGCATTCTCTGTATTCCCAAGAGGTATAGGACGTTCATTTCACTTTGTCCTTTCTGTAACCGCCGCCTCAAGTTCAATGTACGTATTTGTCCAGCCTGTCATACGCAAGTCCGATGTGCGCATTGTAATGAACCCACGAGTGGGCTGTTATTATTCTGCCCACATTGTGGGCGGGCAACCACATCAACAGTATCCTGACAAGGGGAAAGGCATAATGCCTACCCATGTCTTACTTGTATTCACCCTTTAGGCTAAGGAGAGGACGATGAAACCCACGGTCATGATGTCGGTTCTGGTATTTACAACCATTTCTATAGCCACCTTCTCGGTAGATGGACGTGCACAATTACCCGGCGACGCGCCAACGACACAAACGGAAACACCGTTTATTAACGCATCAAAGCCAAAATTTGAGGCACGGTTAAATAAAGAACCTGCTCCCGGCTTCAAGGGGTCGACAGGTGTCGTCCTGGTTAGTATCGGTAAGGGGCGTCCACCGATACCCTTAATAGAGATCCCACCGGCAGGCGGCTATAATGCGTTGGTAAGAGCCCAAATCATCTGTAACCGCGCCCAGAAGGCCGTGAATAACAAGGAGCAGTGGTATAGAGGCATTGCTCCATTCCGTATGAATGGAGAATGGGTTCTGACCTCACCTTACTTAACAGACAATAGCGGGGATAATTTCCTTTTAACGCTGGATTCCATCTTGATGGCAGCTCTTAAGAAGAATCATCAGTTACCCCAGGAGAAAATACGAGAAATGCTGGCCGACAGTATTGCTCGTATTCTGGACACACTATCCGACTCGGATCAGCCTGCCGCAGATGCTGCAATGAACGATAGAAGTTTACTAGAAGTAAAACGCATAGCTTCTCCTATCGAATGGAAGCATCTGCTGCGCGATATGGCAGTAGAGTCGAACAATGACTTAATGGCCGGAAACTTCCTTTATAATGAGCATCTTAAGAACAAATCCGCGGAATCTCTCAATGAAGCTTGGCTCAATTATCATCAGGCTGTTTTGGCAAATCCACACTCCGCACATGCCATTGCACAAGAAATCGCTATCTTGAAGCGCCAAAACAGAATGAGCCAAGCCGCGGCGCTGGAGAATTACCTGAAACGCATTCAGCCTGGCCTTGATGAATTCAGTAAAGGCCTCGATAGTGCTGATTCTGAACACTGGGAAGTAGCTATCCAGCATTACAAGAAGGCAATTTCAAAGACGGACGGCCTCGCTCCGGTCACAGTATATCTGTTTCTTGCGGATGCTTATCGGACAAACGGTAATAAGATCGAAGAGAGGAAAGTACTTCAGAGCATTCCTCAGACAGTTCTTCATGACGCCCATCCGGAGTTCCAACACTTCATTGCGGACAGGCTGAAAGCGCTCTCAACTCCCTGAGTACGGAGATTTCGATTCGCAACCAAGTCACAAATTGAGCGAAATCCATTCACAAGCCCCTCTTTCACCATGAAGAGAGACTCGTGGACGGTTTGTTTATTTCAATGCTTCGGTGAACAAAGGATAGGTAAATTGTTTCACAAGTCCGCTCTTATCGTAAGGCGGATCTCGCAGTTCCTTCAACAAGATAGTATCCTTCGCTATCATTTTGAAGCCTGGCACCTTGCTTATAGCCTGTTGAGTGGTTGCTGTAATTTGCGTTGACATATCCAGTACCGAGTTTTGAGGAATATGAATTATCATCAGTTGTCGCAGCTTCATAATATAGGCAAGCGCCAGTGTGGGGTCTTGTCTCATGGCCGCCTCATATTGAGCGATCCTTAGTTTTGCGGATTGTAGGCTCCCTTTAGGAGCTTCATTTTTGTTGATATATCCTTGAGCTACCTGGAGCAGAGCTGCATCTGTCCCAGGTTTGTTGCCGAGATTCTCAGCAGTGGTAAGGTTGGTCTGCGCTGCAGAATCTTCTCCCAAATGATGATGAGCGATTGCGCTGATTGCGTAGGCTTTGGGATCATTCGGCGCCCGTTCGGCAGTGGCAATAGCCTTAGACCAATTGCCGACGAGGAGGGCGCTATAAGCTTGTTGCCACACCTGTGTGGCAACCGGAATGGGTACAACAGGTGGCTGATTATGGGACCGATTGATGTCCGTATTGGGTGGTGGTGAAACAAGCTTATTTATATCCGCCCTTAATTGGCCCAAATTGTTCTGTGTTGTTTGCAGGTGATTAAAGAGTTCCTGCTGTACGGAAGGATCCCTGATCTGATGGAGTTGGCGAGAGGCTGTCTCCAGTTGCGTTTTCGCGATAGATGCCTCGCTGGTTGCTCCCTCTTTGTTGTTTGCATTCAGGCTGAGTCGTGCGGACTGAATGGCGCTATCGGCGTCGGTGAGGGCATTTCGAACGGCATTCTCTGCGTGTTGTTCATCGTTGAGTGACTTTTCAAGTTGATCCTGTTGCGATTGTAGACCCGAAAGCCGATTCTGCGCCTTTTCCAGTGTCTTCTTTTCCGGGGTATCCGGAGGCAGATCGGTAAGCAGACCATTGGCACTCGTGATGAACTGATTGGCTTCCTCAATCTTCGACTTCGCCGACTGGCGTTGCTGTAGAAGTTGTGTGGCGCTATCGAGCGCCTCATTCGCTTTGTCTAACGCATGGCTCGCTCCCTGGCGCTGTATCTGAACCGTTGAAGGGCTCCCTTCAATGTCCCCTAGAACTTGTGGAGCGTGTGGGGCTGGGAAGAGCATCAGCTTCTGACCTTTTAGCGGCGTAAATTGGTACAGGCCCTTATCATCGGAAACAACGACATCGAAGGTGTCTTCCTTGCTGCGCCAGCCAAAAGGCCACTTACAGCCGACCCAGGTGCGTTCGAACTTGAACTGAAACGTGTGCTGCTTCGGATCGTAGAGACCTGGGATCTCTCCAGGGGAGAGTTGGACACGGAGCGGGTCTCTGGCATCGATGCCAGGCGGAAGCTCCCCCCTCACAAAGCCTCTGAAATGCAACATGACATCCAGTTGTGGGGTAACCAGAACGGGGATCCCATAGGTCGACCAGAGAAGGAACACCGCCGCAAAACAGAACAAACCGACGAGCGTTATCCAATCGCTGATCCGGGAGAAAAAAGGCTGATACTCCGCTTTGAGGATTTCAGAAGCATTCACCAAACCGAGGGAGGTAGCAGAAGGCCCATATACTTCGGCCAGCGCGTGGAGCCGCATCTGATCCGCCTCTTCCCTGGGAAGCCTGGTGTCGGAGAGCGCGAGCGGACAGGGCCACTCGCGTGCCTCTCCCGAATTCAGCGTCTGTGTTTCCAATGGCTCTTTCTGGGGAGGACGCATAGCCTTGCCTGCGGCATCTTCACGGTTGATCACAAGGCAAGGAGAGACGGACATAGAGAAGGGCGAATGATTGCTGACGCGTACGATGCATTCCGGATGGTGAAAGAAGGGCAGTGACCAGAAAAGCCGACCAGCACGCGGAACCACATTCCAGGGGCGAAACCGAACCCAATCCGCATCCGGCGTGAGATCCCAGAAGAGGAAGCGCCGTGGGGTACTGTAGACAGCAACCTCCACATCCTGTGCCGAAGGAGCCGGAACCCATTCCAGACTCTTTATTTCCGGTTGCTCCCATACATTAGGGCTCTCACGCGTTTGACCGGCATGTTCATCGAATGCGACAGAAAAGGCTTGAATGTCTTCGCGGTCGCGCTTTAAGCGCAGGGCAACATGGACCCGGCTCTGCGCCGGAATAGTAAACATCGCGCCTGAGAGGGTTGAAGAATCCGTAAACCGGTGCAAGACGAGCGGATTAGATTGCTGAGAGAAGACCGGTTTATGATTGATAGGGTAGTTGATATCTTCAATAGTTCCGAGGACATCTTTTTCCAGGCTCAACTCATACTCATTATTTTCGAGGTTGGTCACCTCGACGCTCATATAGGCCGCCTCTTCGGACGTATTCGGAAAAGAGAACAAACCGACAGGCCGATCTTTCCAGACCTGCTTTTCATTCGCGGTGAAATTGACAGCCCCTGCGCGCCGCAGGGCAGGAACACTGGCGCCGCCATGCGACTGCAGGAGCCGTGAATTTCCTTTATCCACACGAGGCATACAGAGCTTCCTTCTCTTGACTGACGAGGGCAAGACTTCTCTCTTGAGTGAGTAGACAACAGGCTCAGATCAGCCTCGACCGAAATGATGTGCCATCCAGCCGAAAAACAACCCTGCCAGCGCGCATAAAAAGAGTAGCCCATACGCTTTCCGCATGAGACTGGCCTTTAGACGAATGCGCAGATGCGATTCGTTTCGTTTATCCTCCTCAACATAAGGCCTGACTTTCTGGGCATAGAGCGCCTTGTCCTCTTCCAGAATTCTGTCTTTGACCAGCACTTCGAAGCAGCAGGCAGGACTGAACAATTTATATTTTTTTAAATTTTTTTCTCCTTTCCGCATTTCTTCCAACATAGCCTTCACCGTCAGTTCCGGATCAATGGCTCCTACGGTTTCGGCTACCCAGGGAGTGGAGACCAGGTAGTTATCCCGCCGCAAGCGAAGCTCAACCACGGGGGCGGTCGAAATATGGTAAAGAGAGCGACCCACATGCGGCTGAAACACCTCGTTATACCAGAAGTGGCGTGAGTCCATCATGTGTTCGTGTTGAGCGTCTGATAGGCGCGCCACAACCTCCTTGCGATACTTCTCTTCTATATCTAAAAGAGTCTCAGCCTGAGATTCGGAGGAGCGGAAAGGACCTCGCTCCTGCTCAGGCAATTCATCGAATATCACCATGACAGTAACGGACATAGCCTCTTCACTCCTACTATCTCTAACAGTCTGTTTCTATAGATCGTTTGCCTTCAAAGCAAACGATCGCATCAGATGTCATTCTTCATTCCATGCATCTGCCACGATGGATAACCCGTTTGCTGCTTCTCTACACTGCAGACGCAACGAAGAAGCTATTTTGTTTCAAGAACAACCGGATAGATACAGGAGGTGTCGGCGGCATCATTCTTCAGTTCTTTGAGAGCCGACTGCCATTTTTGCACGCTGGCTCCCCGCGCACGTAATTCCTGCTGAAAATCGGTATCTAACCAGGCAAGGAATTGTTCCCGGGTGGGCCAGGTGACTTTTACGGTGCGTTCCTGGTAGCGATTGCTATTATCAGGCTTGACATGGATAAATTGCGCTTCTCCTACCTCCATTGTCAACTTGGAAAAGGACGTCAGTGTGTTGGCTTCTCTGCTATTGGTGATGGTTGTCGCCGGGATGAGCTGACCATTTATGTTGTAGGCATAAAAGATCAGGGTCATATACTTTTTTGCCACGGGGACGTTTGGTTTCGGAGACGGGTTACCCAGAAACCATCCCAAACCAAAACATAATGAGAATATTATCAGGCAAGCGAAGGGCAGCCACTTCAGACAGCGCAACATCGTTTTATTCTCCAGGCTTCTATCCTACCGCACTGGTGCCTTTGGTGGCACCGCAATTTTCCCTACGCTTTCGCCGTCCTTCCTTCCGCTGAAAGCGCTTTCCAGTCTCTTAAAGGTGTCTTCAATCAGTTTGAGCGCCATCGCCCAATCCAGTCCATCAGCCTCCAGATTAGGTTCGATATATTTCAAAGCCTGTTCCAGACTATTATATACGTTAGCCTTGATGCCTCTATCCTCAATAAGATGTTGCAGTGCAAAGTTCGCGTGTATCACCGCCAGCATGCGTTCCAGATAGGTATAAGGACTGATGGTCCAATCCACCAGCGCCGCTGCGGAAGCCAGCGGCGGCGCCATGGCTTCCAGACGAAACTCACCCTTCTGTAACTGATTTACCAGACTATCCAGACAAGTTCTTGCCTGCTTTTGAATTTCGCCGATGCGGCGTTTTAGAAGCCAGTGGCTATTGAGACGTAAACATTCCGGAATGAATTCTTTGTCCAGTTCCAACTTATTACTGGCTATATCCCGCTTGAATCGCCCGATTTTCAGAGCGTCCAGTTCTCCCTCTCCGGTTTCCGTTGCCAGACGTAAATGAGGGCGGAGGAAGCTGCATTCATTGCGTATTTCCTGGGGAGGACAGGCTTTTACTTCTATCCGTTCCGCATCGATGCAGAGATAGATGGGAGCCGTCTCGCCTGCTTTGGAACTATCGGCGGAACCCGCGACCCCTTCGCCGGGCTGACGATCACTCTCCCAACAGACCAGATAACCTTGCGGAGTGATCGCATAACATCGTTTCAGGCTCACGCCGACATGCGTGGAGTTGGAAGATGCCTTCCACGGAATCAAACCTGTTTCTTGCAGGTCCACGATTCCCGACCGTCCCATGAAGAAGAGCGCGCATCGCACTAACTCTTCCAGATAGATCCGGTCGGCGGTGAGGTGTGCTCCTTCCAACAAGGAGACGGATTGCCAGTTAACAGCGTTCAGATTGAACACAGTCGTTGAGTCGAATAGCATCTCTCTTGCAACTCCTATCTCAACTTTTCATTATCAGATTTCGGAATCAGGAAGGTACGATTTCTCTCAGGGACGTATGCCGATTTTCACTCGGATCAACTTCCCATCCACTTTGATCGATTTTTCCGTCCCACGCGCTGCCTCTCCCGGTGTCAGCCAGATCTCCACTACCGGGCCGGAATTGCTGGCAATAGAAGCGGTATCCGACGTAGCGCCCACATTGACTCGGGCCTGGTTGCTCATTGCATTGAGAACATCCATCAACGGGTTCGCCACCCCTCCTGAGGAGGTAGAATGACCTCCTGAATTATTAACGCGGGATCCCGCCGGTTTTGTCGTCGGCGTCACACCGAGGGTTTGATCATAGGTGCGGCGCTTTTCCGTATTACGCAATGTCTCGTAAGCCCGGTTGATCTCTTTCATACGGGCGTTCGCTTCCGCTTCCCCCCGATTCACCCCAGGATAGACCTGTGTCGCGAGAGTTCGGAAGGCTGCCTGGATCTCCTCTGTCGTCGCCTTTCGCGCGATCCCGAGAATCTGATAATAGTCTTGTGCCACGATGTGCTCTTCCCTTATCTGGCAAACCTACGCTTCCATATCCTCGGGCGCTTGTTCGGACGGTTCGGAATTGGACCCCGAAGAACTCTGGCCGGCTGCCCTGTAGATAGCCGCTCCGGCATCGCGTGAGGCTTCCTCCAATTCGGTGAACGCCGACCGCATCCGCTCGCTGTCATCCGATTTAAGCAACGAACGCATCCCCTGGAGCGCTGCCTCCAGGCGACCCTTTTCCGTCTCTGGAATCTGCCCCCCATACTCCTTAAGCATCTGATCCCCCTGAAAGATCAGCCGCTCACCCTGATTGCGCAGGTCGATAACGACGCGACGATTCTCATCTTCCACAGCATGCGACTCGGCATCCTTAACGATGCGGTCGATGTCGTGCTTGCTCAGGGTAGTGGATCCGGAGATGGTAACGTTCTGCACCTTGCCGGTGGCGATGTCATGCGCGACGACATGGAGGATACCATTGGCATCCACTTCGAATTTCACCTCGATTTGAGGGACGTTCTTAGGTGCGGGAGGGATTCCGTAAAGCTCGAAGTTACCGAGTACGCGGTTATCGCGGGCCATCGGTCGCTCGCCCTGAAGCACCTTAATGCTGACACTGGACTGGAAGTCGGTTGCAGTCGTATAGACTTCCGTGTGGTCGCAGGGGATACGCGAATTGCGGGGGATCATCACCGTCATAACGCCCCCCTGCGTCTCCACACCGAGCGAAAGCGGGGTTACATCTACCAACACGAGGCCTGGGTGCGTTCCGGTCTGCACGGCGGCCTGGATGGCTGCTCCCGCTGCAACAGCCTCGTCCGGGTTGACCCCTTTACGAGGCTCCTTGCCGGTCAATTTTACGATCAGTTCCTGCACCATCGGCATGCGTGTCGATCCGCCTACCAGCACTACCTCATCCAATTGGGAGGGCTCCAAGCCTGCATCTTTCAGCGCATTCTTAAATGGCGTGACGCACCGCTCCATCAGCTTTCGGGTCAACTCTTCAAAACGGGCGCGGGTGAGAGGCAGGTTGAGATGCTTGGGACCGGTGGCATCGGAGAGCAGGAAGGGCAGGTTGATATCGGTCTGTCCCAGCGTGGAGAGCTCTACCTTGGCCTTTTCCGCCGCTTCCCGCAGGCGCTGCAGCGCCTGGCTATCCTTGCGCGGATCGGCCTCATTCTCGCGTTGAAATTCGTCTGCCAGGTAGTTGACGAGCGTCTCGTCCCAATCATCCCCCCCGAGATGGGTGTCGCCATTGGTGGCCAGAACCTCCAGAACGCCCCCACCCATCTGCAGGATGGTGACATCGAAGGTCCCACCGCCCAGGTCCCAAACCAGGATCGTCTTGATGGTATCCTGCTTGTCCACCCCGTAGGCGATGGCGGCGGCGGTAGGCTCGTTGATGATTCGCAGGACGTTAAACCCGGCGATCTCACCTGCGATTTTGGTGGCGTTGCGCTGGGCATCATTAAAATAGGCCGGGACCGTAATCACCACATCCTTGATCTCTTCTCCCAGATAGGCTTCCACGTCCTTCTTCAGTTTTTGCAGGACCATCGAGGAGATCTCTTCAGGGGTATACTGTTTCCCGCTGATCTCTGCGACCGCCATTCCGTTCTTAGCTGCCCCAATTTGATAGGGGACGATCTTACGCTCCGCTTCGACCTCTTCGTAGCGTCGGCCTACAAAGCGCTTGATCGAGTAAACGGTATTTTCCGGATTGAGGACCGCTTGCCGCCGTGCCAACTGACCGACAAGGCGCTCGCCGTTTTTAGTAAACCCAACCACCGACGGGCAAAGCCGGGAACCTTCCGCCAGCGTAATGACTTTTGGCTCATCATCGGCATGTTCCACCACCGCCACAACGGAATTCGTCGTCCCTAAATCAATCCCCACTGCTTTCGGCATGTTCAATCCCTCTCCTGATACTATAAACTCCACCTCTGAAGGCGAAAAGCGAGTAACTCCCCCGAACCCTTTTACCAGTCACAGAAGGATTTCACGGTTTATCTGTTTGGGTGGGTTCATTTACTTCTAATTCGTTCTCATGCGCAACGATCTGGGCAATAGTGATACCATGGTCGTTCGAGAATTCCACTTCATAATTGTGATCACCATACACTTCAATAACGTAGCCGATATCTCCACTCTTTACTCCTTCCGATTGGAACTTATCGGTCAGTAATTTGACACGCGAGTAATTTGTAATCATGGTTTGCATTCCTCAACGGGTAAATCCAGTGAAAGGAGTATTGAGACTAATACTACCATCAGGCTTAATCATCCAACCGGATCTGAGATAGCTTGTCTTACCAGCAGCAACTCCTTTTCCATTCATTTCTATTTCGATATCAATGCGTTGACCATATTGGTCAAGTTTACCCTGTTGATATTCTCCTTTCGCATATTTTGCTGCGCCTTGCTCAGCATATATCTGTGCGAGCTCTTCCGAGTCTTCGACGTTATATCCTAGTTCTTTAAAGACCGGAGCTTTACCATGTGTTGCCCCTTCTTTAAATATGAAGTCGCGAAATTTAGCAACTGGTACTGATGGTACAAGTGGACTATTACTGGTCCCTCCCTGTTCAGCAGCTGCTTTCTCCGCCGCTGCCTTCTGACAAGATATACATCCCCCAGGTTCATCAGAGGATAAGGGTTTTGTTGTCTGCTCTATATTCTCAACGGTAGCTTTCGGGCTTGCTTCCTCGACAGTTTCATGGAGGACAATCGCTTGAATCGTGTCGATACCAAGGGTAGATACCGCCTTTGCTAGATGCTGAGCTGCATTGTCAAGGTCTTGTTCATTCTGGGCGGAGCGCGAGATCGTGACAAAGTCTTTAAGGTCGTTCAATCCTCCCACGATGTCATAGCCGAGCGCAAGCGCGCCGACAACCACCAGTGCGCCAACACCTATAACGGCGAGATCGGCTATCCATCCTATGGGTGAGAATTGCGCTACAACGCCAAGAGTAGCAAAGGCCCCTAACCCCACAAGCGCTTCTTTGCTGAAAAAGCCCTTAAGCTTTGCGGCAGTATCCGGTCCTACAAGCGGCCCCGCACGTTCTATAGCGGCCTGCATGCGCTCATTGGGTGTCATATTAGCGACGCTTGTCGCTCCCGTTTGTGAAGGTGCATCGGACATCAGATGATTTCCTTGCCTGGCTCGAGCCAGGCCATCAGGTCGCAACTACGCTTCGCCTCTTCCCAGATCGCATCGGGGACGCGTTTGAAAAGAACGTCCATTTTCGCAACAGATGACAGCCGGCGATCGGTCAGCACATGGTGGATATGGGGATGGCTGTCAAAATTGGGTGCAATCTCGAACATAATGGCGACGAACGCCGTCAGATCCTTTTCGGCTAATAGCTTATAGCAGCGTCCGCGAGCGATGCCGCGTCGTACCAACTCAATCAGAATGTTATCGGGAAACGCCTTGACCAGATTGCCATGGTTCTCTCGAAGATGCTCGGCAAGGCGATATTCAAACGCCCGTTCCCCCTCATCGGTAAACGCTCGCAGGTGGTCGGGGCGGGTCTGGAACAGGCCCGTGCGCACAATACGGGGCGGGGTCGTTTCCGGCAAGGGGCCGGGCCACTCCGGCAAGAGAAGGATCTCCCCCTCTGTAATGACCCCGAAGGCCAGCACCGGGCCGAATAGGTCGCGACGCTCCGGTTCTGTGCAGACCGCCAGAAACTGCGGCAGGACGCGCGGATCATAATACCGGAAATACATCTCCTCGCCGTTGGGCGCCAGCACCAGCAGAAAACGGCGCAGATGTTTGCGCAGCGTATCGTGATTCGCGGATGAGACCACAAAAACGCCCCCACCCTTTTGTGCCGCTATGTGGTAAACCCAATCCAACAGCACCGTGTCCACCTCGAATAGATACGGTGCGAATGCGGAGAAGTCCTCCTCAGCTTGATTGCTGTACAGGCAAGAGACCTGGTCTTCAGGAAGAGTCGGAATCTTTTCCAGAAGCTCCGGGCAATCGCAGGCATCCAGAACCGCATATAGACGCTCCGAACGTGCAAACTGCAGGAGTTCTTCCTGATTCAGGGTTTGTTTTGGCCTTGAATTCGGGTTCATTTTTGATTACACTTGGTTTTGGTGAAGGGAGCGGCGACGCGCTTTGCCGCGCTCATGGTGGCGGCCTGCCGGCTTCCAGCGCCTCCGCTCTCTCCGATCAGTACAGTAGGGCATCCCATGGAGATCGGGTTCATCGGCCCCATCGCCAGTCCGGGCTTCTCCACGACGATGTCGTTCTGACGACAGGCCATCTGGTTTTCGATCAGCACTGTGGGGCTCCCCATCATGACAGTGCCTATGCCGTCCGGCCCGGATATATTGGTCATCGGGCAGGCATGCTGGTCGATGACGGCACGCCACGCGGGCATATTCCCGATCAGCACGGTGGCGCTGCCTGGACCGGGCGATAGAGGGGTGCCATGCGTTGTCGGGTCGCTCATACGAGCGGCAGGTTTTCCGGGCATGAGAAGTGTCTCCTTTCAGTTGGACCCGTCGTACAAACGGACGCCTTCCGGAATCAGATCCGGATTGACGGGATTGATTTCCCGCTTCAAATAGGCTGTTTCACCCAGTTTTACCCAATCGATTTTCCAGATATGCTGCGCAGGAATATGGGCCGGTAGAAACAGGGCCTCCAGGACATGCAATTTGCGTTCCAGGGCTTTTGCCTCCGGATCGCGGGTATAGTCGCGTGGAATACGCACCATTATCGTTGGCGCGTGAAGCGCAGCGATTCCTCCCAGCGCCAGGCTATGTCCTAACTGTGCCAGAGGGGAACCCAAGGCCGTCTTTTCTTTGCGAAATGTCTCGATCCAGGTCTGAATCCCCTCATCAATCAAAAGTCGGACCGACGCCTCGAAAAGCGCGCACTGGTCGGTACAGCGGCTCCGTTGGACGAGCAACCCGCAGAGAACCGCCTGATCTGCAAGGGGAAACAGGGCCCAATCGGAATAGTTCATCCCCAGAAAAGCGCCCTGTTTCAGCCAATGCTGGGTGAGACCTAACAAGAGGCCCTCCACATTCATACCGCCCAGAGTAAAGACCTGCCGCGGATAGTCGGGCAAGAAGTCCGGCAGATAAGTGCGTCCCAGAGATAGCATCTCATCCGGCGTTATCCCTTCGTCAGGCAGTTTGTACTTAAGTTTCGTGCCATCCGGATCCCATGGCGCGGTTTCCACGCTGCCACTCCGATACCAGGTGACAATACGCCGGGCTGCCTTCTGAATGTCCGGATCATTCGCCGACCACTTCTTAGGGCAGGACGGCTCCGCTAGAGACTGACTCAAATCGTTCAGCTCTTCTATGCCTGTCACGATGCGATGGGGGTAGGCGTTAAACCATCGAGCCACAACGTTATACCACCGAGCAAGCGCCTCGGGATCCGCTTCCACAGTGAGCGAGGGGATGCCGGGTAGGAGGGGAATTTGCCTCACTTCCGGCGGCTCAAAAGGCAATATAAACTGAAATCCCCCCAAAAGGTCTCCCCCCGCGATTGTCAGCATCGCCTGGGTGAGAAAGACCTCCACCAACTCCAGGACTGTGCCAATATGCGAGATCAGAGAGACTTCCGGATGGAGGACGAGGCCCGCCAGAGGATTGTCGCGCTCCTCAAAGCCCGATCCGGCAACGATCAACATCTGGCCGGCGATCCGTTGTACGGGCGTGCCTGGATCACATAGATGGGAGTACCGCTGACAGAGTTGGATCGCCAGTCTTTCTGCAGGGGTGATTCTATTCGTCCAATCGGCAGGCATCGCGCCCGGTTCCAGGTAAAAACTATGAAACCCCTGCAACGGCGTGAATGGGAGAGGGCGAGTGTCTTCATCCGCAGGTACATGCTGCGCAGCGCGCCCCTGATCCCAGGCTTGAATTG
>Ga0070734_10003091_pt1 | contig 18300 bp, 18 predicted proteins | sample Coa_R1_8_FD_66444 | JGI IMG/M metagenome (GOLD analysis project Ga0070734, IMG submission 66444) | Surface soil microbial communities from Centralia Pennsylvania, which are recovering from an underground coalmine fire - Coalmine... | ecosystem: Environmental > Terrestrial > Soil > Unclassified ... | reverse complement strand
GCATGAAATTTATTGGGCGTGCTTGACGGGGCCATCAATGGCCCCTCTTCCACAGTTGTGCCAGCTTCATCGCCAGCCTGAGTATCGGGGACCGAAGGAGAACGCGAGCCGTGAGACAAAATTTTGAGACGGCACAAACGATCAACATTTCTTTCATGCGATTGCCCTGGGCTTCTAAGAAGTTTCGAGTAACAAATGAGTAGGAAGGTTAGAATCCTGGTGCTCGTTAGTTACTTGGGTTTCTTGCATCGCGTGCGATGTAGGGGGTAGGATGCATTCCGCGTTGGCCCTCTAAACCAGAGGAAGCATTCGCGCCATTCGCTCAAGAACGATGAGGTGGCTGCATGAAAAGAGACACAATGAGAAACGACAGGCTGGCGCCGTCCGTGACTCTTTTGACAATGACTCTCTTACTGTTGCACCTGTTATTGCACGTGGCCCAGCCACCAGCGGCAGCCAATCCTCTACGAGCGGCAGTGGCTCCGCCTCCAGCGGCACAGACTCATCTTCGAGTGGAACAGACTCGTCTTCCAGTGGTACGGATTCATCTTCGAGCGGCACAGATTCATCTTCCAGCGGGACCGACTCATCTTCAAGTGGTATGGACTCTTCCTCCAGCGGCAGGGATTCTTCCTCGAGCGGTTCCTATACATCTACTATCGAGTCCCCAGCTCAATTGTGCATGTACATAATACGAATGTAGAGCACACAACCATTCATGTGAATATTTACTTTAACCCTCAGCCAACAAACTCGAAGTAGGTCATGTGCGGGGCATCGGTCATTGATTGTTGAGCCTTGACAATGACCATGGACGATCGTTCATCGATCTTCAATTATGGATCATCAATTTTCGATTATGGATTATGGATCACTTAAGACCGTTGCTATTTTCCGGCGTACGAACCCGAGGATAATCCGTTCCCTACTAAAATAGATCCCGTGCGCCAACCATTAAGCGGATTTGTGCTGGCCGGAGGCCAGAGCTCCCGGATGGGAGAAAACAAGGCTTTTCTCTCTCTTGAGGGCGCAACGCTCATCGAGCGAACAAAAAGCATTCTTGCCGAAGTTTGCGAAACCGTCTCTATTATCGGTAGCCGCGAGTTGTATGGGGCGTTCGGGCCTTGCTTTGAAGATATCTATACGGGATGCGGTCCCCTGGGCGGCATTCATGCCGCTTTGCTGAATTCCACGACTGCGCACAATCTGATTACCGCCGTCGATACTCCCTTTCTTACCCCGAAATTTCTTCGTTATCTGGCCGGGAAAGCCCTTGACTCTACGGCGTTGGTTACGGCTCCTTCGGTCGCCGGGCGCGTGCAGCCGCTGTGTGCGATTTTTTCCCGGGAGTTCCTGACGGTAGCCGAAGCCGCGCTGCGGGAAGGCAAGTACAAGGTCGAGCCGCTCTTCCCGAGGGAACACACGCAAATTCTGACCGAGCGCGAACTGGGCGAATTTGCGTTGGCACCCGGGATGTTCGACAATTTGAATACGCCTGAAGATTTTGAGCGTGCACGATCGAGGAAATCTTGAACGAAGAGGCCGTTCATTCGGTTGACCATTCGTCTCCTATGACTCCCCGTTCGTCCCCTATGATTCAATGACCCATTCCGCCCATCAGCATCCTCAATCGCCCCAGCCTTACATTGAATTTCAGGGAGTCTCCAAGTCGTTCGGCGATCGCCGGATTCTCGACAATGTGAGTTTCGAGGTCTTTCCAGGCGAGACTCTATGCATCCTGGGGCGAAGCGGCGTAGGGAAATCGGTTTCTCTGCATAACATCATGGGCTTTCTCAAGCCCGATTCGGGCCGCATCGTCGTTGCCTTTGAGGACATCACCGGCGCCACCGAGGGCGACATGGAGCGTATCCGGAAGAAAGTAACCATGGTGTTCCAGAATGGCGCGCTGTTCGATTCGCTCACGGTTGGCGAGAATGTGGCGTTCCCACTGCGCGAAAGGCACGACCTCGAAGAAGACCAGATCTACCAGATCGTCGATGGTTTGCTCGATATGGTGGGCGTGAAGGCCATGCGCGACTTGCTGCCGTCCGATCTCTCCACCGGCATGAAGCGCAGCGTGGCCATTGCGCGGGCGCTCTCAGCGCAGCCGGAATGCATTCTTTACGATGAGCCAACCACCATGGTCGATCCTCTCATGGCCGCTCTTCTTGGCAATCTGATCCAAAAGCTGAAGCATCAGCTTAAGCTCACCAGCATTGTGGTGACCCATGACATGAGGCTGGCCAAGAAGCTGGCCGACCGGATCGTCTTCCTGCACGAAGCACGAGCCATCTTTTTCGGAACGGTGCCCGAAATGGAGCGCAGCGAGCAGGAGATTGTGCAGGAGTTCCTCAAGTTGGATGAACTGATTGTTCCGGGCGCCAGCTCCTCCGGCCCTCCTGGCCCGCCGCTGCATCTCTGAATGGAAGCTCCGGCTTCGGCATTCGCTTTGTCGTTTCCCAGACATCCGTTCCCAAACACGCGTTTCCCAAACATTATGGAAAACTCCGCGTTCGCGTGATACTGTCTGCTATCACCCATTGCCGGGGCGGCGAAAGACACGACAACCGAAAATTTAAAGACGAATATTTAAGAGACAAATATTCAAAACACAAGGATCGAGGCCATCCTGTGACCGACGACCAATATAAGCAATTCCTAAACCTGCTGGCACACGATTACCTCCGTGCCGAGGAGTTCCGCAGGAACGCCGACGGAAAGGATATCGAGCGATTGCGCTCCCAGGTGGAGAGCATTGCCTGGACGGCCCGGTTGAACGATCTCGTGAAAGATGGCCTGAGCAAAGACGGCCCCAACAATATTGACTTGGTTCGAGTGCTGGAAAAGCAGTTGCGGGATGCTCCTATTCATGACGTGCATGAGGCGATGTATAGGATAGGCATGTTGGACGCACTCGACGATTCGAAGGGTGTGGTTTTTGCCAATCTTCGCCGCTCGGCAATTCCCGAGGAAGACGTGGAGCTTCTAAGGAGCGCGGGAGCGGAAAATCCCGAATTAGTCATTGGACTTGCCATCGACTATGGCCAAAGAAGAATCGCCAATGCCGATCGGCGCCCAAGCCACATTCCTTCCGATGCGGAGAAAGAACTTGGCAACGCGGTGAAGGAGTTAAGCAATTCTGTGGATCGTCTCAAAGATGAGGTGCGCCAGGGAAAAGCTCCTAAAAAAAGAAAACTCTTCAATGGCATCGGAAAGATCCTTAGCGGAACGGTTGCGGGCGGTGGAAATGTCTTGCTTGCCTTGGGCACATTGGCTGCCCCCAATCCTGCCACCGGATACGCTGCCATAGGCTCAGGCGCACTGGCGATTGGCCTCATGGGCCAGGGAATCGGCGACCTACGAGGTGAATGAATCGGTCAGCAGATTTCCAGGCCTATGATTCTTCCGGAGCCGTCTAGTTCCAGGCTCGCTGTGGCTTCAAATACTGAATCGCCATTCAACCCCGGAACGGTGACGAAAACCCTCTGATCCACCACGCTCGCTGAATCGGTTCTTGAAAGGAACGAGACCGAATCCCTCGTGCGGCAAGGCATGGGTAGTTCGAAGGCGAGATCGGCAAGCTCTCCTGTTTCAGTCACCGATAAGGCTACTTCAATGGGCAGCACCGATTCCGCACCGCGTTCGTCGGCCGTAGGGTCAATGGTCGGCTTGAACGCGACGTAGAAGTGAAATCGGCCTTTTTCCGGATTATAGATACCACGGGCAATTTTCAACGACATGTCGGATTGCGTTTTTGTACCACACTGGAGAATTTCGTACAAATGGCAAGTCGTACTAATAAATCGGTTTAAGTCCGGCATCCTCATGGCATTTCCTGTCTTGATCCCTGGCGCATCTATTTCTCGGTGCTTTCCCCGACGGAAATGCCACGCTGCGATTGGGTTCCTCCTTCGATCCCCGTGCTACATGTGCTTCTCAGCATTTTCAGTGTTACCCGTATGCTGGTTACGTGCTCTCCGTGCGGCTTTTCGTTAATCGAAAACCAGATTCGAAAACCAGAATCGAAAACCGGAATCAATCGAAAACCGGAATCGAAAACCAGATGGAAAAGCCGCGCAGTGACCGTGATCCCTGGTCTACTCTTACGCTGAAAACGCTTTATGGTAACCGGAGTAAGGCGGGATCCATGACAACAAGAACATCGTTTGTCGATGGAACGGAGATTAGAAGATCAGGGGATTCATGATAGAGAATTCTCATTCAGCTTCCCGTGGGGCATCCAGCTATCAGAAATGGATGGAAATCCATCTCGACTTGTTTCGTCTTACGGCCCCCAGATGAAAAATACATAGAAAATGCAAAGGATTTTAGTGAGCGTGTCCCCCTCCGGCCCGGTATGTCCGGCGCGCCTCGGATAGAATCGGCGTATGAAGGTATTTCTAACTGGGGCTACGGGTTTTGTCGGGCGCCATATGTTGAATCGGCTGCTGCAGGAGGGACACTTTGTTCGTGCGCTCGCGCGCGATCCTTCTGCGATGAGCGGAATTCAGCATGGCCGCCTTGAAGTGGTCCCAGGAGATACCGTCGAAGGCAAGGGACTTGCGGAAGGAATGAATGGATGCACGGCTGTGATCCATCTGGTTGGCGTGATTGCCGAAGTAGGGAGCGCCACCTATGAGCGGGTGCATTCTCAGGGGACCCGCAACGTGGTGGAGGAGGCCAAGAAGCAATCGATCTCGCGCTTTGTCCAGATGTCCGCGCTGGGTGCGCGCGCCGATGGAGTGTCGGGATATCAAACCACCAAGTGGAAGGCGGAAGAAGCGGTTCGGCACAGCGGCATCCCTTATTGCATTCTGCGGCCCTCTCTCATTTTTGGCGCCGGTGCGGCGGGAATGAATGGCGGGCCCGGCGGACCTGCGGAGGGCTTCGTAAGCCAGATGCTTGATGTCATGCGCAAAGCCCCGCTGGTGCGTCCGGTTCCTGGCGATGGATTGCCAAAATTCAGGCCGGTGAACGTCTCCGATGTTGCGATGTGTTTTGTCCGCGCTCTCACCTGCGAAGCAGCAACCGGCAGGACGATTGAGCTGGGCGGAGCCGAGGAATTAACGTTGAATGAGATTCTCAGTCTCGTCGCCCGCTGTGCGGGTGTCGGCAAGCCGGCTTTCCATGTGCCGATGCCAATCATGCTAGCGATCGCCATCATCGCGCAGGCGCTGTCTAAGCAGCCTCCGGTTACAGTCGGCCAGTTACGGATGTTAAAGGAAGGGTCCACCTGCGATATCCGGTCTATGATGGAAACGTTTGATATCACTCCGGTTGGTTTTCGCGAGGGACTACCGAAGTATCTCAGGGCCGCGGCGTCCGTTTAGCGTAGTTCTCAGCGTACGTAGATCCAGGAATTGCGGCCTTGACGGCGCTTCCTCCAAAGAAAAGCCGCAACGAAACCCCCTGACAGGATACGGAACCGGCTGGAAATGCCCATCCGCCTTTTGACTAACTTTGCCCTGGGTTTGGGGTTAAAATTTAAAGAGGTCGCGAATCTGCGGGTATTCCGCGATTTTTCACCCTTCTTGAAGGGTTAATTTTGAATTCCCGATGCAGTAGATTCCCGTGATTGCCGCATCTAAAGCAGTTACGCCACCAAAAATTCAGGAGTCGATATGAAGATGATGAGGAGAAATCTCTGGGTAACTCTGTTTTCGTTGGCGCTTTTCGCTCTGGGCTGCCAGGGCGGGCGCTCCGATTCGCAGATTGCATCCGATGTGCAAAACAAGATTCAAACGGACGGCACAGTCCCTGAGAAGCAACTGACCATTAGCTCGAACGATGGGGTTGTAACCCTCTCTGGAAACGTCAGCAGTCAGGCGGCCCGCGAAGCCGCCGGCAGCGATGCCGGGCAGATCAAGGGCGTCAAGACAGTGGTGAACAATCTGGAAGTAGCCCCGGCGGCTGCGCAGAATATGCAGGCTGTGGCTCCTCCACCGGCTCAGGAACAGGCGAATGCTCAGCCTCCCGCGGAAAGCAAACCTGCGCCGGGCCGTGCAGCGCGCCCTCGCAGGGAACCAGCCCCGCGTGATAACCGCGATAACAATTCGGGCAATTCGGGCGACAACAATTCGGCTGTGAATAACGGAAACAACGCTCCGCGTTCTTCCGCTCCCGGCGACAATTCCGGAGCGAACAATGCCGCGGCAGCGGAGCCACCCAAGCCTGTGACTCCTCCCGCCCCTCAGCCGATTCTGGTGCCTACGGGAACTCAACTCAGCATTCGTTTAAATGACGAGGTGAACTCGGAAAAAGCGCAGGTGGGCGATATATTCCATGCTTCGATTTCAACCCCCGTTCAAGTGGATGGCAATACTGTGATTCCTACCACGGCTGACATAGAGGGCCGTGTGGTGGACGTTAAGTCCGCAGGCCGTTTTGCCGGGCAGTCCGTGTTGACGCTGCAACTCACCCGGTTGCTGATGAGCGGTAAGAGCTACACGCTCACGACCGATCAGTGGACCAAATCGGGCAGCGGACGCGGCAAGGCGACTGCCGCCAAAGTAGGCGGTGGCGCGGCCGTGGGGGCGATCCTGGGCGGTATTTTCGGAGGCGGCAAGGGTGCAGCTATTGGCGCGGCCGCGGGTGCGGGCGCTGGTACTGGCGTTTCAGCTGCCACCAAGGGCCAGCAGATCATACTCAAGCCTGAGACCGTTCTTAATTTCCAGTTGCAGAACTCCCTGACCGTGACTCCTGGCGGGGCACGCCAGCCGATGAACTAGCAGGTTTCGTTCGTAGGTTGAGAAAACGCCGCCCCACGGGGCGGCGTTTTTCTCTTTCGGATTGATGAATCGGATTGACGAATTGGTGAGAAGTCGGCAACCTGCCAGGGCAATCGCATGAAACTTTTGATAGCCGCTTTATGTGAAGGGGAATGTTAGTAAGAGCAAGCCTGGGGTGGAAAATGCCGAGAGAGATGCCTTGGAGCACATATGAGAACAAAAGTTCTCATATGTACTCCAAGGCATGAAATCTATTGGGCCGTGCTTGAAGGGGCCATAAATGGCCCCTCTTCCACAGTTGCGCAAGCCTCATCGCCGGCCTGATTTATCGAGGATCCGAATGAGCACGCGAGCCGTGAAACATCGAGACGGCAACAAACGGTCAACATTTCTTTCATGCGATTGCCCTGATGCAAATGGCCGGACGGGGTTGTTGTCATCCGAATCTTTGCAATAATTGCGGGTGCTTTCATTGCAGATCCTTTCGTTCGAGATAGCTTAATTGAGATCCTTGTGCCCAGGCTTAGCGTTCTGATTCACGTTCGCAATCACGAGATACCTCTTGGCAGGGTCCTGAACTCTGTGCTGCCAGCGGATGAGTTCATTGTTGTGGACCACGGCTCGCAGGATGGTAGCCTCCGGGTTGCGCGTCAGCACGGCGCTCGCACCATGCGGGCCGTTCCTGGCGTTACCAGTGACGCTTACGCGCGGGCAGCCCGCCATGATTGGGTTTTGTGTCTCCTCCCGGTTGAGTCGTTGTCGGACGAACTGGAGAGCGTCCTGTTTGAATGGAAGGAATCTGCGCTTGAAAGTGGCCTGGCTGCTTATAATCTTGCAATTCATGAGCAGGCGCAGTCGGGCTGGAAGATCCTCACGCCCGAAACAAGGCTGGTGAGCAGCCGCCGAAGTGCATGGAAGGGAAATCTGCCGCAACCGGCGATGGGGCCGACTCTTTCCGGCCATCTCCGAAGGTTTCCAATCTAACGACGCGCAATCTGAAGATTCCCGTCTGAGGTAACAGGGGTAACAGGCGGAAGCACCGCCTCTCTTCGTATAATCTCTGGTTCCCCTTGCTTGTCGATTCCCAAAAATGATCAGCGGAGCCGAAGCCCTGGAATTTTTCCCGATAGTAGCGTTTTTTCTGTTCGGGCTGGTGTTTGGAAGTTTTCTCAACGTGTGCATCTACCGGATGCCCCGGGGCTTGTCGGTGGTGCATCCGCGTTCTGCGTGCCCGGCGTGCGGCCGCCCCATTGCCGGCTACGACAACATTCCGGTTGTAAGCTGGCTGTTGTTGCGAGGGCGGTGCCGGCATTGCAGCGCGCCCATTTCCCCCCGATATGCCGGGGTCGAGCTATTGACTGGTTTTTTCTTTGCTTTCGCATGGCATCACAGTGGTGGCTCCATGCCGGAGGCAGTCAAGGATTGCGTCTTTTGTTTTCTGCTGATTGGATTGATCTTTACCGATGCGGAGACCCAGCTGCTCCCCGATCTCTTGACCAAGCCGGGCATCGCAGTGGGGCTGCTATTCAGCTTAGTGGTCGAATTGAGTGGCCCGGCGCAAATGCTGATTCCCGCAGGCAGGCTCAACTGGCGTATTCTTTCCTTGGTGAACTCTCTGGCCGGGGCGTTCCTCGGCGGTGGCTTTATTCTTGGTGTGGCGCTGCTCTATGAAGCATGGAGGGGCGTGGAAGGCATGGGCATGGGTGACGTGAAGCTCATGGCCCTGGTCGGCGCGTTTTTAGGGGCGGAAATGACCCTGCTTGTCTTGATCCTCGGTTCAGCCTTGGGCAGCCTGTTTGGCATGTCCTTGATGATTGTGGTTTGGCGAAAGCGACTTGCGCGACGGAGGAGAAGGCGATTGGAGGCTCCCGCCACGGCTCGGGCAAAGGCCTGGAATTCGGCCCGGCTGATTTACCGCAATTTTGAGATACCATTTGGAGTCTTCCTGGGCACGGCGGCGATTTTTGCGGCCTTTTGGGGCTGGCCGTTGGTCCATTGGTACTGGCACTTATACCGATGAAGCTTTGGCACAACCCGCTCGTGCTGAAACTGGCGCTGGCTGTTGCGATGACCAGCATTTCTTTTTTATTGGGTGCGCTGTTCATCCGCAAGATGCGAAAGAGCCTGGTCTCTCCCGCGCCTCCCAGGCCGCTGGCCAAAGACGATAGCACCATGTTTACGCTGGCCGCCTACGACAGCGTGATTCGCCAGTTGCAGAAGAAAGAAAAAGACCTGGAAAAACTTCGGCTGAAGGACCGTGAACAGGCGGCGATCAACGAAAGCATCAGTGACACCGTGCTCTCAAACTTGAGCAGCGGGGTTGTGTTCTTTGATCGCGCAGGAGCCGTGCGCCAAATCAACCGGGCCGCAAAATCTCTCCTCGGCTATGCCTCGCCCTTCATGTTTCACTATCGCGACCTGTTCCGAGGAATCGGCAGAGTGCGCTGGCTAAACGGGCAGGAAGCACACTCCGTGCAGCCCTTCCTAGAGGCCCTGCGCCAGACGATTCGCGAGGGAAGCCTGTTTCAGACCGCGGAGGTTGAATATCGCACCCCCGGAGGCCAGAAGCGCGTGCTCAACGTGACAGCCTCTCCGGTGCGCTCTAAGGAGGGCGAAATCCTTGGCGTTGCGTGCCTGCTCGAAGATCTGACGGAAGTCACCGAGTTGTCCCGCCAAGTAGAGCGCTTTGAAAATCTCGCTTCGATCGGAGAAATCTCCGCGACCATCGCCCGCGATATGAGGAACTCGCTGGTAACGATCGCTGATTACGCCCGGAGTCTCAAACAGGAGCAGATGGACAAACAGCTTCCCGAGCAAATGGAATACTCCCGTGAGCTTGCCGGAAAGATCACTGTCGAAGTCGAATCCCTCTCCCGCGTCCTCTCCGAGTTTCTTGAGTTCGCTAAAGTGGGAAGGGAATAGCCAGCTCCCCGTTCGCTTATTCCGCCAGATGTATCCAAAGGGATGGCAGGGGATGGCAGGTCGAAAAACGGCACCAAACTTGGTTTTTGGGGATGGACTGCCACAAACAGATCATCACAAACTTTAGTGCTAGTCCCCGCTTCCTTTCGGTGTAATAAAGCATTTACCCTATCGTTTCCCCTCAAGAAGCGCGTGAAAATAGCTCTCAACCGGCGTTAGAATATAAGCTAATTGAAGCTATTCGCAAAAGTTGGATGTCGTCTGGCAGCTAATTCCGCCGGCATTTTGCGAAGGCTCGTTACAGCGGGGTCAAAAAAAACGTAAGCCTCGAATTGGAACTCTCTATGAATAAACTCTTTCTCTTGTTTGTGGCGTGTATTTGTTTGTCTGCAATGGCAGCCGTGGCTCAAGAAGCTCAGTGGCCCTCTCCTTCATTAGGAGAGCTTGCCCGCAAATCCCGCTCCGCCAAGAAAGCGAATCCGTCTGCCCGGGTCATCGACAACGATGTGATGCCGGCAAAGCTCCCTGTCGCCGATTCCAGCGACCCCAAAGACGCCAAGAAAGACGATAGCGCGGCACCCGCGGGGGCAGACAAGAAAGACGACGACAAGAAGAAGGCCGCCGATGGCATTAAGGCCAAAGTCGAGGATCAGCGCAAAGAGATCGCCCAACTGGAGCACGAGGTGGACCTGTTGGAGCGCGAGTCGCGCGTGAGAGCGGCGGGCTTTTATTCCGATCCTTCGCGTAGCGCCGGGGGCGATACAAAGTATGCCGAGGACGTGCGCAAGGCGCAGCAAGACATTGACACCAAGAAGCAGTCCCTCGTAACCGCCAAGCAAAAGCTGGATGATCTGCAAGAGCAGGCGCGCAAAGCCGGAATATCCTCTGCGGCTCTCGAACCGGCCGCCCCAACTGCGCCGAGCAATCCTCAGTAACGGCAGAAGCTAGATCCCAAGCGATCTTCGATCTTCGATTTTGGATTTTGGATTTTGCGGAGATGGCTGCGCCGCTGTTTCGAGCGGCGTCGTCATTTCCTCGGCATTTCTCTGTTGTTTTTGGGCATTTCTTTGACATCTCTTTGACGTTTCTTTGAGAAGGGGTTGTCCCGCTCTAAAGCGTTTTCAGCCGCACCTATGCCCAGATTAGATCGCGGGTCCGGTTTCATCCCTGGGTTTTTCATTTAACTGGATTTTTCATTCCATCCGGTTTTTCTCGATCTGGTTTTTCGGTATAAAGATAGGCCACGCGCAGCGAATGTAAACAGCAGCATCGAGAGAATGATGACAGCGTCAGAAGGCCATCCCGGAAGCAGGGCGGGGCAATCCATGCAAGGGTATCAAAGGACAAGACAATGAAAACACTTCGCACACTTCTATTTTTCCTTGCAGCTTGGGCTTTATGTGGATGCAGCGACCAGAGCCGCCAATCGGAGGCCAAGCCCGCCGAGAGCCAGCCGGAACCCGACCAGTTCGAGACCGGACGCTTTGCCCTGCAGAAAATGCTGGTTCCCGCCCACCTCTGGTCGGCGGATGCTCAGCCCATCCAGCTGCAGTCCCAGACCATGAAGGGGAGCAACGGCCACGATGGCAAGGCGGGATTCTGGCGGTGTACCTTTGCTTCCGTCTCCCGCCAGAAGGCCGAATCGTTTAGCTGGTCTGGTGTAGCGAGCGCCGATATGCGGCGGGGTGTGGATCACGGCACAGAAGATACGTTCAATCCGGCGAATCGTTCCACGCATCCCTTCGATATGGCCTATCTCAAGATCGATAGCGAAGAGGCTTTCCGAGTCGCGCAGCAGCATGGCGGCAAGGAGATTTTGGCCAAGAAGCCGGATCAGGAAGTGATCTATCTGGCTGATTGGGACCCAAGGATCAATCAGTTGCGCTGGCACGTCATCTACGGAGCCAGTCCTTCCAACGCCGTGCTCACCGTGATCGTGAACGCCAGCAGTGGGCAATTCATTCACAAAGAGTAATCTCCTAAGGTTTTTGTTCAGCGCCGATAGCCGTAACTCCCGGATGCCGGCAGCATTTGCAGGCGTTCGGTTCATATCGGGCAACATGAACGAACTTGGCTAGATCGTTAATCGCTCAATCGTTAATTTGGGTAGATCGTTAATTTGGGTGGATCGGGAATCTGGCTCGATCGTTAATTTGCTAGATCAGGATCTTGCCGATGTCAAAGAAAGAGAAGGTTCAACCATGTTCCACAGGCTTTTCGTACTCTCCGTGGTTGTGGCGGCCTTGTTTACACCGGACTCAGTCTCGAAAAAATTTGCGCTAGGTCCCGCCGAACAAACAGCAATCCTTTCTGTCCATAATCAATTGCGAAGAGAAGTGGGTACGGGTGTTCTGAAATGGTCGCCAGATCTCGCGGAGACGGCACAAAACTGGGCGAACCATTTGAGGGAAGCCAATGGATGCAAGATGGAGCATAGTGGCTCCCCCGCATTTGGCGAGAATTTATATTGGGCAAGCCCCGTGCGGTTTTCCGACGGTAGGACTGAAGTACAAGCGATCTCGCCCGAAGACGTGGTTCATTCGTGGGGCGATGAAAAGAAGAGCTACTCCTACGAGAAAAATTCCTGCAGGGGAGTCTGCGGGCACTACACGCAATTGGTGTGGGCCAAAACAACCAATGTTGGATGCGGTAAGGCCCTCTGCCCGGATAAATCCCAGGTCTGGGTTTGCAACTACAAGCCGGCCGGAAACATCATTGGCCAAAAGCCCTATTGAGGGGATCATTTGCGTGGCTTTCGCATTCCAATATCCCTCGAATGGAATCCGGCAAGAGCGGCCTGTGCCGTGCCTCTGGCACTCGATCTTTCTTGGTGTGTGCACCCACGGTTCCGCTACGCTTCACCGTGGGCTAATCCTCTTGTCGCGCCGCTGGCGCTCAGAACATCGATACGGAAACGTTCTTGCCGTTCCTCATGATTTCTTGAGTAGCCGAAGGAGCACGCGAGCTGCGGGAATAATTTCCAAGACAGTCCATACGAGGTACGAGCAACAAATGAGAGCGCTGAAGAGTGTTATTAAGAGCCCCAAAATCGCCTTTCATCACTACAACGCATTTGTTTTCAGAACGGCGACCCATAAGAACCTGTAAAAACGAAAGCCTAGTTCTCATGCAGACTCTGCAGCCCCAATCCATTCGTGGCGAGTAGGAATTCTTCTGGCGGTCCGCTACGGCTTATCCATTTTCGTCAGCCCGCGCATCGCCCAGATTCCGAGGAGCGGGCCAATACTCAGGGTGGCCAGAGCCCATTGCCAGCTACCGAAGAGCGCCGCAAGGCTGGCTGTGGCGCGTATGGAAATGGCTGTAAGCAGGAAGCCAAAGGCGGTCTGGATCGTGAGAGCCGTACCCACGTATCGTTTCTCTGATACCTCGCTGATGATGGCGGAGAATTGCGCGGAGTCTGCGATTACCGAAATTCCCCAAACCAGCGAGACGAGCAAGAGGAGAATGGTGTGATGAAAGACGAGAGCGGCCAGGACACAACATGCCGCGCTCACCGACATGGCAATGATGGTTACCTTCGCCCGCTGCGCAATGCGTGCGGATTCGCTGCTGTTTTGCAGGCGATCGCTGGCGGCTCCAGCCCAGATGCATCCCACGGCACCGATCGCTATCACCAGCGTGGCCCCGAGTTCATATTTCAGCTTGGGCCATCCGCCGGAGGCGGCGAGGACCACCGCGATCCAGCCCCACATGGCATATAGCTCCCACATGTGCCCAAGGTAGCCGAGGTTCGCGAGGCGCACTCTGCGGTTTCTGACAATTTCCCATACCTGGGAGAGATCCAGGCGCGATTGAGCCACCGCATAAGGGCCTTCACGCACGAATATGCCTACAACCACGGCTGCCAGCAGCGAAAACACGCTGCACGTTAGAACTACGCCGCGCCAGGGAATGCCGCCAAGCGAATTCACGCCATGGGGCACAGCCGACGCAACCGAAAGCGCGCCGATCATGATGCCTAATGCCAGCCCCCGCCCACGTTGGAACCATCCGGCGATGATCTTCATGCCGGTTGGATAAACGCCTGCGAGAAAAAAACCTGTAAGCGCCCTGGATAGGATTGCCGGGACAGGATGGGCGGCCTCCATCGCGAATGCCGCATTGGCGGCTCCAGCGGCCACGGATGAGACCATCAGCACAGTAACCGGACTGAATATGTCGGGGATATTGAAGAGAGCAAAGGTCAATGCCCCGGCCGCAAAACCAATCTGCACTGCGATGGTGAGCCAGGAGCCAAGAGAAAGATCGCTGCGCCAGATGCCCGTAACCTGCGGAAGCACCGCCGTGCCGGTAAACCACAGCGACATGGCCAGCAATTCAGCCAGAGACAAAAAGAAAAGAGCGCGCCGGGAGGAACTCTCCTGGCGCGGCTCTGTTGTCGCCGGTATCAGCTCTTCAGCTTCCTGCGTTCGCATGCTGTCACTAGATTGGTAGGATCGATGGCTTCGCTATCGATTTGCATCTCGACTACCTTGCCTTCTTTGTCGATCAGGTAGTTGACGCGCCGCGCCGCCCCGTACTTTGCATTGTATACGCCGTATTTGCGTACAGTATCGCCACCCCAGTCGCTCAACAGCGGGAAAGTGACGCCCAGTTTCTCTGCCCATGCTCCATTGCTAAAAGGACTATCCATACTTACACCCAGCACCTGGGTGTCCGCAGCTTCCAGCTTTTGCAAGTTCTGCTGGAAGTTCTGCATGTGTTTGCTTCAACCACCGGTAAAGGCAAAAATGTAAAATGCCAGGGCAACGTTCTTCTTGCCGCGGAAGCTGCTCAGGGTGACCTTGTTACCTTTTTGGTCCTGCAGCGTGAAATCCGGGGCCAGGTCTCCGATCTTGACGGAAGGCTCCGGAGCGGCAGCCTTCTTATCGCTTTGCGCCCAAAGTTGGCTGGTTCGCGGTACGGCAGCTAACGCGAGCATCCACACCAACAGGAGGGCAGTTCTTCGACGCATGGGTGTTTCCTCCGAGAATGGGTTCTTTAATGCCCTCTAAGGCTACCCGCTTAGGCCATGGGGGTCAATGGGCGGAGGGCAGGGAAAGGCTCCGAAATGCCACCCAAGAACGAAGAAAATGTAAAGAAGAATACGAAAAAGGAAGAAAGCAGGCGAAGAAAGTAAAGAACCCGGCCTAAGCGCGGCATCGAGACGGAGAGCACGAACGCCGACCGCTCACTCAAAAACGGTTATTTGCAGATCGTTATTCGTAGATCGTTCATTTGTAGATCAGGTACTTTTCCCGCAGGGCCAGGAAGTTGCTGAGACCCTCACGCCACTCCTGGGCGATATTTCGGGGGTCCTCGTTCGCGGTCAAGAGATCGAATACCGGCTTGTTGGCCAATAAGACAATCATGTTCGCCATTTTCCAATCCGAGGAATATTGCTTTTGCAACGCCGAGGCAAGTTCAATCCCCAGCTCGGGAGCATCGAGCACCGAGCGCTCCGTCACAATGATATTTACGCCATGGCATTGCTGGTTCGCATAGGGTCCGCTGACCGGGGTAAAGCTCACGGGTATAAAACGAACTCCAGAAATCAGCCGCGCATTCAGGGCCTCGGAGAACGCCCGCGCATCGATCCATGGTGCGCCAACCAATTCAAACGGGGTGTCTGTTCCTCTGCCTACGGAGATGTTGGTTCCCTCAATCATTGCCACACCAGGATAGAGCGTGGCTTCGGTTATGGATCGCAGGTTCGGCGAAGGATTCGTCCACGTTATTCCGGTTGAATCGAACCAGTCGCCCCGCAGCCAGCCCTGCATGGGGACAACCCGCAACTTCGCAGCGGTCTTGCGCTCTCCATTAAAGAACTGGGCCAACTCCCCCATCGTCATTCCGTGGCGCACCGGTACCGGATGGTAGTTGGTAAAGTTTGACATATCGGCTTGCGACAGCGGCCCTTGGACCAGAGAGCCCGTAATCGGATTCGGCCGGTCGAGTACAATCACTTCTATATTGGCCTGGGCCGCAGCCTCCAGCATGTATCCCAACGACGTTTCGTAGGTATAGAACCTTGCGCCGGCATCCTGAATGTCGACAATCACGGCATCCAAGCCCTTCAGGATTTCGACCGGCGGTCGGCGCTTCTGGTCGGAGTTGCCGTAGAGGCTATACACCGGAATCCCGGTAACGGAGTCCACACTGTTCTTTTCCTGGTTGGCGTTATCGATCGCGCCAAAGATGCCGTGCTCCGGACTGAAGATGGCCGCCAGCTTTACACCGGGAGCGGTTGCGAGCACGTCGACGGTGCGGCGTCCTTGCGCATCCAGTCCCGTCTGGTTGGTCAGAATGCCGATGGTTACCTGATTCTTCTCTTTCTTTAAAGAGGCAAAGCTCTCTTTTTCCAAGACATCGATTCCAGTTAGCACATGTCCGTTACGAGAATCGAGCCGGCGGGCCGCCGATTGGGTCTCGTTGTAGCCGGTAATCGTCAGCAACTTCTGTTGTTTCTCTGAGGTCACGTCCAGGTGCAACGCGGAGGCGGCAGCATCTGCCACCCTGGAGCGCAGAGAAACCAAATTGGCACCCTGCCGCTGATGAACCGAGTTTGTCAGCAGGATGATGTAGGTGTTCGTGTAGGGATCGATCCACAGCGAGGTTCCGGTGAACCCTGTGTGCCCGAACGACCCTACGGGCAGGAGCGCCCCCCGATTCGTGGAGAAAGGCGAATCGATGTCCCATCCAAGGCCGCGCACTGCCACCGCGTTGGGAGGCTGCTGCGGCGTCGTCATCTTTTCGATCAGATCGGGAGTAAGAATGCGGTTGCGGTCGATCAGCGCCTGGGCGTAGAGCGCCAGATCTCCAGCGGTCGAAAAAAGCCCCGCGTGCCCGGCGATACCATCCATGCGCTCGGCTGTTGGATCCTGGACCGTGCCGCGCAGGATGCGATGGTTATCGATGGCCAGCATGGCGGCAATCTTTGGAGTCCATGAGGCTGGCGGCAGAAACCGGGTGTTTTTCATGCCGAGAGGCTGGAAGATGTGTATGTCCGCGTATTTTTCCAGCCCCATGCCCGAAACGCGCTGCACCAACTCTCCCAGCATGATGAAGTTAATGTCGCTGTAAACAAACTGCGCTCCAGACGGAGTCGCCGGTTTTTCTTCATGCGCCAGGTGAAATGCTTCCTGCTGCCCGTGCCACGGCACATTCAAATCCAGATCGGGACGCAGGCCCGAATAGTGGGTCAGTAACTGGCCAATCGTGATCGATTGCTTGTTGTTCGAACCAAACTCCGGGATGAAATGCGATACCGGATCGTTCAACCTGATTTGCCCAAACTGGATGAGCCGCATCACGCTTGGCGTGGTCGCAACTACTTTGGTGAGCGATGCCAGATCAAACACCGTATCGACCGTCATGGGCGCTGGGTGAGGGCTCAGGATGCGCGAGCCAAAGGCTCGCTGGTGGACGATTTTCCCGTTGTGCCCGATCACCAGCACCGCGCCCGTAATGGCGCCGCCGATCTCTTGCTGGATAAGGTTGTCCGTTGGAACAAACTGTGCGCCTTCAGCCGCAACGGTTGTGGCAAGCTTTTGGCCAGGCGGCGCGGCTGGGCAGATTGTGGCGAGAGCGGAGAGGAAGACTGAGAGTAGGGAAAATCCACGCATGAATTTCATCTGCGTATCGAGTGTGCTATAAACCAAAAACAAAAGCAACGGAAGGATTCCTCTGATCCCGCCAACCATAATCTTGCCGCCCCCCGCATTTTCACAGCAGGATGAACAGTTCCAGCGCGCCTTTCAGATATTGAATGACGCCGTGGCGCAATGCGCATTTCCGGGCGCTTCGGTTGCCATCACCCACGAAGGCAAACTGGTTGCGCTTCAAGGGCAGGGAAGATTTACCTATGCGCACGACTCGCCTCCGGTTACGGCAGAGACCATCTACGACCTTGCTTCCGTGACAAAAGTAGTGGCAACGACTACCGCGTGCATGATTCTGTATGAGCGCGGGGCGCTGCGTCTTGAACAAGAGCTCGTAGAGATTCTTCCAGAGTTCAATGGGCCTGACGCGCGGCGTCGCCTGGTGACGCTGCAGATGCTCTTGGCTCACTCTTCCGGGCTGCCAGCCTATGAAAAGTTGTTCGAACGCGCCGCCACCGGCGATGCCTTGATTGCCGAAGCCTTGAAGGTTCCGTTGGCTGCGGAGCCGGGGAGCCGGGCGGAATACAGCGACATTGGGTTCATCCTGCTGGGATTGGCTTTGGAACGGATAATGGGTCAGTCCCTCGATCGCTTTTGCCGCCAGGAAATCTTTGAAAAGCTAGGGTTGCAACACATGACCTATCGGCCTCCATTGGAGTGGAAATCGTTCATCCCACCTACGGTCGACGATAAAGCCTTCCGAGGCAAAGTCATTCAGGGCGAAGTGAACGATGAAAATGCCTGGGTGCTTGGAGGAGTTTCCGGGCATGCGGGCTGCTTTGCCACCGCCCAGGAAGTAGCGTATTTTGCCGAGTGCATGCTGCGCGGCGGCGGTCCTTTGATCGATGAGGAAACGGTAAAGTTGTTTACAAAAAAGGAGGCGTCGCCTGTGGGCACCTCCCGCGCTTTGGGCTGGGACACTCCTTCGCCGCCCTCGCAATCCGGGCGTTACCTGTCGCCTGGGTCGTACGGTCATCTCGGTTATACCG
>Ga0070734_10003090_pt1 | contig 18302 bp, 16 predicted proteins | sample Coa_R1_8_FD_66444 | JGI IMG/M metagenome (GOLD analysis project Ga0070734, IMG submission 66444) | Surface soil microbial communities from Centralia Pennsylvania, which are recovering from an underground coalmine fire - Coalmine... | ecosystem: Environmental > Terrestrial > Soil > Unclassified ... | reverse complement strand
AAAGCGGCGAAAGCAGGCTGATCCAGGCAGTCACCGGCACCGGCGATATCCAGCGCATGCCGCCGCGGGAGCCGCGACTCAGCGCGGACCAGATCACCGCGCTCAAAGCGTGGATCGATCAAGGGGCCCCGGCACCGGCCGCAGAGCAGCCGCACAAATCGCTGGGCCGCGAAGCCAAGCACTGGGCCTTTCAGTCGCCCGTACGTCCCGCCCTGCCCGCCGTGCAACATGCCGATTGGCTACGCAATCCGATTGACACCTTTATCCTGGCCCGTCTCGAAAAGGAACGAATCGCGCCGTCGTCGGAAGCGGATCGGGTCACCCTCATTCGCCGGCTCAGCCTCGATCTTCTTGGCTTGCCTCCGTCGATCGAAGAAATCGATGCCTTTGTGGCAGACCGCCGGCCCGACGCCTACAACCGCCTGGTCGATCGCCTGCTCCAATCGCCTCACTATGGCGAGCGCTGGGGCCGGCACTGGCTCGACCTGGCCCGCTATGCGGATTCCAATGGCTACAGCATCGATGGGCCGCGGTCGATCTGGAAATACCGCGATTGGGTGATCGACGCCTTCAACCGCGATATGCCGTTCGATCAGTTCACGATCGAACAGCTAGCCGGCGACCTCTTGCCGGGGGCGACACAGGAAGATCGCGTGGCCACCGGATTTCATCGCAACACCGGCATCAACCAGGAAGGCGGGATCGATGTCGAGCAATTTCGCATTGAGTCCATCGTGGACCGAACGAACACAACGGGAACCGTCTTCCTGGGCCTGACGGTTGGTTGTGCCCAATGTCACGACCATAAGTTCGATCCGATCAGCCAGCGTGAGTATTATCAGCTCTTCGCATTCTTCAACAATCAGGACGAGCCGACCCTGGAGCTGGCCACTCCCGCACAAGCACAACAGCGGCTGCGCATCCAAAGCGCCATTGCTGCCCTGGAAAAGGAGCGCCAGGGCTTCGATGCGTATTCGCCGGCCAGGGAAGAGCAATGGGAAAAGCGGCTCACACCGGAAGCCCGGCTCAAGCTTTCCCCTGCGCTGCAGGCAATTCTCCAGGTGCCCGAAAACGGCCGCACCCCAAAACAAAAGGAAACGCTCACCGCGGCCTATCGCCAGCTCGAACTCCTCCGTCACGCCGTGGGCGGGATTGGCGACAGCCGGCCTTACCTTGTGCTTGCTCTTGGGCAACTTGCCCAATACCGCGTGGGCCTGGAGAAACACATTGCCCAGTTGAAAAAGACCGAGCCACGAATTGCGACCACGATGGTCCTCGCAGAGCGCCAATCGCCCCGGACAACGCACGTTCACCGAGGCGGCGATTTCCTCCGGCCGGGGGCGGTGGTTTCGCCGGGCGTACCGGCGGTTCTGCAAGCACTGCAAACGGCTGGCGTCTCGGATGGGAAAGCGGCAATGCCCAACCGGCTCGACTTGGCCCGCTGGCTGATTGATCCGAAGAATCCGCTAACGGCGCGGGTAACGGTGAATCGCTACTGGCAGCACTTCTTTGGCCTGGGATTGGTCGAAACGGAGAACGACTTTGGCACGCAGGGAGCACGGCCGAGCCACCCCGAACTGCTGGATTGGTTGGCGACGGAATTCGTTGCCCAAAAATGGTCCGTCAAGGCGATGCACCGTCTTCTGGTTACGAGCGCCACTTACCGCCAGGCGTCACGGAGCCGGCCGGAGTTGGCGGCGATCGATCCCCGCAATCAGCTTCTGGCCCGGCAAGCGCGCATCCGGCTGGAAGCGGAATGTGTCCGCGATGTGGCCCTGTCGGCCAGCGGGCTGCTCACGCCCAAGATCGGCGGGCCGAGTGTCTTTCCGCCGCAGCCCTCGGGGGTATATCGCTTCACCCAGATCGACAAAGATTGGAAAGCCAGCACCGGGCCGGAACGCTATCGCCGGGGCCTCTACACCTATTTTTGGCGTTCGGCCCCGCACCCGGCTCTGACCGTCTTCGATGCCCCTGATGCGGTCAGCACCTGCACGCGCCGCAACCGCTCCAACACGCCGTTGCAGGCGCTGACCTTGCTCAACGACCAGGGGTTCTACGAGTTCGCCCAGGCGTTGGCGGAGCGGATTCTCCGGGAGGCCGGGCCCGAAGACGGGGGACGCATCCGGTATGGCTTCCGGCTCTGTTTGGGGCGATTGCCTAATCGGGTGGAAGAGAACCGCCTGCAGGAGCTTCTCCGCCAACAAGCAGATGGGGAGCGTGACACCGTTGCGGCGTGGACCATGCTGGCCAGGGTCCTGTTGAACCTGGATGAATTCATCACACGCGAGTAATCCGGCCTCTGAGCGGATAGAAGCACCATGAAGCAAACTCACGATTTGTTGTTGCAGACCCGCCGCCATTTCTTCCAGGATTGTGCCCTCGGGCTTGGCTCGTTGGCCCTGGCGTCGTTGTTGAACGACCGCAGCGCTGGGGCGGCCGAGAGCACGGCCTTCACCAATCCGCTCGCTCCCAAGAAGCCGCACTTCGCCGCCAAGGCCAAGAGCGTGATCTATCTATTCATGGCTGGAGGTCCCAGCCAGCTTGATCTCTTCGATTACAAACCCAAATTGCAGGAGCTGCACGGCAAACCGATTCCGGATTCCTACCTGAAAAACAAGCGCTTCGCTTTCATGGACAGCTTCACGAAGCAAATTCCCCAATTGCTCGGGACCAAGCGGGAGTTTGCCCGTCATGGCCAGGCCGGCACGTATGTCTCCGAATGTCTGCCGCACATCGCCGGCATCGTGGACGAGTTGGCGGTAGTGCGTTCGGTGGCCACCGATGTGTTCAACCATGCTCCGGCCAAGGTGTTCATGAATACGGGTTCGGCGCAGTTTGGCCGGCCCAGCATGGGGGCCTGGGTGACCTACGGGATTGGCAGCGAATCACAGAACTTACCGGGATTTATTGTCCTTCAGTCGGGACCGCGTGGCCCCCGCGGCGGAGCGGCTAACTGGAGCAGCGGCTTTTTGCCGACGACGTATCAGGGCGTGCCGTTCCGTACGAGTGGCGAGCCGATTCTCAATCTCTCCAGCCCGCCCGGAATCAGCTCAGCACGCCAACGGCAGGCCCTCGACGCCATTCGCGATCTGAACGCGGCCCGGTTGGCCGACACCGGCGATGCGGAAATCGCCACCCGTATCGCTTCTTATGAAATGGCCTACCGGATGCAGACGAGCGCACCGGAGTTGATCGATGTCGCCGGGGAAAGCCCCCAGACGCTGGCGATGTACGGCGCCGAGCCCGGTCGGGTTTCCTTCGCGAACAATTGCCTGCTGGCGCGGCGCCTGGTGGAACGGGGGGTGCGCTTTGTCCAGCTTTACCACACCGATTGGGATCATCACGGCGAAGCCGGCAACACTCTCACCAAGGGGCTCGATCTGCGCTGCAAAGAGGTCGATCAGCCGTCGGCGGCGTTGGTGAAGGACTTGAAGCAGCGCGGCCTCCTGGAGCACACGCTCGTCCTCTGGGGCGGTGAGTTTGGCCGAACCCCGATGGGGGAGATCCGCGAAAGCGTTGGCCGCAACCATCATATCGACGCCTTCACGATGTGGCTGGCTGGCGGCGGCATCAAGCCGGGCATCAACCTGGGCAGCACCGATGAACTGGGCTTCGCCCCCACTGAAGATCGCGTCCATGTCCACGATCTGCACGCGACCCTGTTGCAGTTGCTCGGCCTGGATCACAGGCGGTTGACGTTTCGTCTGCAGGGCCGGGACTTCCGGCTCACCGATGTCCACGGTGAGATTGTGGACAAACTATGCGCCTAACCCTTTCCTCTTTCCTTTTCTGGGTCGCCCTTGTATCTTTCCCTATTTACCAGCGCGCAAGACAGCTCCCGACTCGCTGGGCTTGCGCAGGCGGCAATATGCCTTGCCCAGCGCTCGTATGCTGTGGTACATAACCTGAGGCCGGCGCGATTGGGCCATTGCTCATCGCGACCCTGGTCCTCTCCTGAAATCCGGACCCTGTGCCACAGGGACAACCGAAGCGGAGGGGACGGCTGCTGCATCCGCAAGGGAGGAATCTAACGTGCCTTCCGTTGAAGAACGTGTCATTGAGATTGTCTGCGAGAACCTGGGCGTCAACAAAGAGCAGGTTACTCGTTCCACCTCGTTTACCGAAGATATGGGAGCGGATTCGCTCGACATTGTCGAACTGGTCATGGAGCTCGAAGAGGAATTCGAGATTACCATCCCCGATGACCAGGCGGAAAAGATCAAAACCGTCGGGGAAGCGATCGATTACATCGAGCGGGAGTTGCAGAAGAAATGACCCGGCGCGTCGTCATCACCGGCCTGGGCACGGTGAACCCGCTCGCTTCCGATGTCAAGGAGTTCTGGCGCGCACTCTGCGCCGGCCGGAGCGGCATTAGCGCGATCGAGCAGATCGACACGTCTGCGTTCAAGGTCAAATTCGCCGGCGAAGTCAAGAATTTCAATCCCGAAGCGGTCCTCGATGCCAAGGTGGCGCGGCGGCTCGATCGGTTCGCCCAGTTCGCCTTGGTGGCTGCGGTGGCGGCCGTGCAGGACAGCGGCCTCGATTATTCCCGCGAAGATCCGTTCCGCTCCGGCGTCATCCTGGGCAGCGGCATCGGCGGCCTCAACGAGTTTGAAGAGCAGCATAGTCGATTTGTGCAGGGCGGCCCGGGCAAGATCAGCCCGTTCGTTATCCCGAAAATGATCCCCAACGCCGCACCGGGCAACGTGTCCATCCATTTTGGATTGCAGGGGCCCAACACGGCCGTGTCCACGGCCTGTGCCTCCGCGGCCCATGCCATCGGCGATGCCTTGCGGGCCATTCAGTGGGGTTACGCCGACACGATGATCACGGGCGGCTCCGAATCGGTCATCACCAACATGGGGCTGGGCGGCTTCATTTCCGCGCGCGCCCTATCCTTGCGCAACGACAACCCACAGGCGGCCAGCCGGCCCTTCGATCGGGACCGGGACGGTTTCGTTCTGAGTGAAGGGGCGGGTGTGCTGATCCTGGAAGAGCTAGAGCACGCTCGCCGCCGGTCCGCACCCATCTATGCTGAGGTGCTGGGCTGCGGCAGCACGGCCGACGCTTACCACATTACCGCACCCCATCCAGACGGAAGCGGAGCTGCCCAGGCGATGGCCCTAGCACTCAAGGATGCCCATCTGAATCCCGAAGACATCCAGTACGTCAATTCGCACGGCACCAGCACACCCCTGGGCGATGAGGCGGAAACCAAAGCGATCAAGCAAGTCTTTGGCACCCATGCTCGGCGCCTGGCCATCAACAGCACCAAGAGCATGATTGGCCATACGCTGGGGGCCAGCGGTGGCATCGAGACGATGGTCTGTGCGCTTTCCATCAAGCAGGGTGTACTGCACCCGACGATCAATTACGATACGCCGGATCCGGCATGCGACCTGGATTATGTTCCCAATCGACCCCGCGAAATGCGAATTCGCCGAGCGATTTCCAATAGTTTCGGCTTCGGCGGGCACAATTGCTGTCTCGTGATTGGGGCGCTGAATTAAGAAACAAAAAAAACGTCTCCGGAGCTCTACAATCAAAGTTCCCGACACGGTTTTTTGTGTTTCTAAATCAAATCATGGCATCTGTTCCTGCCTCCAAGCCTGAATTCCCGGTGAAGGACCGTCGCTGGCGCTCCAGGCTCGTGTGCAGCCAAGCACGGCACGAGATCGAACCAGGGATTGCCTCGCCGGCCTGGCCAGCCTAAACCAGCTAGGTGAGCCCAGCGTCGCCACCGATGCCCGGCGCCGGGGATGGCTTACCGGCCTCCTTTCTCATTCGCTTCGGGCACCAACAAAAACTGTGAGCCCATGTCTTCTCCTCACGGTCGCGCCTGGTCGCGCTTTCTGAGCATCACCAAGCCTTTCTTCACGTCCGAGAAGCGCTGGCAGGCGTGGGGGGGGATGGGGCTGCTGCTCGGCTTTATCTTTGCCTTGAACGGCCTGAATGTCGCCAACAGTTACGTCAGCCGGGATTTTTTCTCCGCCTTGGCCGAACGCCAGCCGAACCGGTACTACCTCTTCGCTCTGTTTTACATCGGGATGTTCGCCATCATCTCCGTGGTTGATGTTGTCTATCAGTTTGTTCAGCGGCGCGTCTCCCTTGTGTGGCGGCAATGGCTCACGCATCATCTCGTCGACCGGTATCTTTCCCATCAGGCGTATTGCTGGATTCATCGCCGTAACGAAATCGACAATCCGGATCAGCGAATCTCACAGGATGTGATGACCTTTACGAACATGGCCATCTCCTTCTCGGTCACGGTCATCAACTCCACCATCACGATCCTCGCCTTCGCAGGGGTCTTGTGGTCGATTAGTCCGTGGTTGTTCGTGGTGGCCGTGCTTTACTCCCTGTTTGGCTCGGCGATGACGATGCTTCTGGGCAAACGGCTCGTGGGATTGAATAATCTTCAGCTCAAAAAGGAAGCCGACCTTCGCTACGAGCTCATTCGCACCCGAGAATATGCCGATACGATTGCCTTGTTGCATGGCGAAAAACGGGAGAGCCTCCGAATCGGTCAGCGGCTGCGCGATGTCCTAAAGAATTACGGTATCATCATCGATGTGCTTCGGAACGTTGGCTTCTTCACGTCGGGATTCAAGTACCTCGTGTCGGTCATTCCGGTGCTCATCGTGGCTCCACGGTATCTGCGCGGTGAGATCGAATTCGGAGTGGTGACGCAGGCGGGCATGGCGTTTGCCCAGATTCTGGACAAGGCGACCGAACTGATTGTCGTCCAGTTCGCCAACGTGACCGAATTCGCGGCCGTGGTCCTTCGGTTGGGCGCCCTGTGGGATGCAATTACGGAAGCGGTGGCCCCGGCTCAGCCGGCCATTCGCATCATAGAAGATGACCGCCAGGTGGCCTATGAGGGGCTGACCCTGCGAACGCCGAAGGAAGGCCGTTTGCTGATCCACGATTTGTCGGTGGAGGTTCTGCACGGTAAGCGGCTCCTGGTCGAAGGGCCCAATGGAGCGGGCAAGAGTGCCCTGTTCCGGGCCACAGCCGGGATTTGGCGCGAAGGGGAAGGACGCATCTATCGGCCCCACCGGGAGCTGATGATGGTCTTGCCGCAACGGCCGTACACGCCGCCTGGTTCTTTACGCGAACAGTTGCTCTACGGCCTGGATGTGGATGAGATTAGCGAGAAACAGCTAATCGCGGCCTTACGAGCCGTGAAATTCGAGCCGATCCTGGAGCGGGTTGGCGGGCTGGATATTGAGCAGGATTGGTCGAACACGCTTTCGGTCGGCGAACAACAGCTCTTGGCGTTTGCTCGACTTTTTCTGGCCAATCCGCCGTTTGCTCTCCTCGACCAGGCGATCGGCGCGCTGGATCCGCAGCGGGGCCAAAACCTCTACCAGCATCTCGCCAAGACCTCGATTTCGTACATCAGCGTCGCCGATCATGTGCCGTTGCAGCCCTATCATGACACGGTGCTGGAATTGCATTTGGATGGAGAATGGCTGGTCAAGCCGGCGGAGCGATAACTCGCCATGCGTGAATCCGGCACGGCCGCAGTTCAGCGGCTCGGATTGGACAATCAACGGCTGGGCCAGGTGCTGGCGGTTGTGGAGCGGTTCAATCGAATGAACCGTCTGGCGGACGGGTATCAGCTTGAGCCCGAGATTCTGCCCCTGCCGCGTGCGGTTCACCGGCCACTCACCCCGGAGGCCAACGAAAATCTCGCCCGCCTAGCAAATGCATGTGCAGATGCGGGACGGTTTGGCCGGCACGCTCATTGCAATTGATGACAAGGCGATAGCCATCCGCGATGCCGAGTTTCTCCGCGAGCTGGGCGGCGATGACGTGGAGATGGCCGAGCACATCCCGGTCTTCTGGGCGGATATCACCATGCGTCCGGATGACCTTGCGCGGGATGATCAACACGTGGACGGGTGCCTGTGGATTGACGTCGCGGAACGCCAGGCACTGATCATCCTCGTGCACAATGTCCGCAGGAATCTTGCGCTCAATGATCTTCAAAAACAAGTTATCTTGCATCATGGCGTAAAACGGTAAGATGAGGCGATCAGCGGATTCTCAACACGCACGGCCAGGATACCAAGTCAAAGCAGAATCGTTCAACGGCTCCCAGGAGAGTTGGGCAGGATGACGTGGATCGTCGGCATCGATGAAGCCGGGTATGGGCCCAATCTCGGTCCCTTCGTGATGACGTCCGCTGCGTGCCGGGTTCCAGAAAAGCTGGCCCAGGCCGATCTGTGGCAGGTGTTGCGGCGGGCGGTTCGACGGCATCCATCGGACGCAGATGGCCGGCTCCTGATCGAGGACTCGAAGATCGTTTATTCGACACGTCGGGGCCTGCATGATCTCGAGCTTGGCGTGCTGGCCATGCTTTCGCTTGGCCAAAACGGCGAGGACCTTTGCCTGGCGCATGCGATCGAACGGCTCTGTCCAGCTAATCATGCGGATCTCCGCGCGGAGCCGTGGTATACCGGCACCAGCCTCCTTCCGCGGAGCGCCGACAAGGGACTGCTCCAAGAAGTGACCGTACGGATGGAGCGAGCCTGCCGAAGCCGCCATGTGGCTTGGGGCCTGGTGCGAAGCCTCGTCATCTGTCCAGGCCGTTTCAATCAGGTGACCGAGCAAGAGGGAAGCAAGGGAGCGGTCCTTGCCCTGGGATTGGCGGAGCTGGTCCGTGCGCACCATGAGCTTGAGGGCGATGCCGAGCCGGCGGTGTTCTTCGTCGATAAGCATGGCGGCCGAAACGACTACGCTGGAATCCTCCAGCACGCTCTTCCCGAAGGAATGGTGCTGGCCCACGAGGAAGGAATGCAGCGCAGCCGGTACTCGATCCTTGGGTTGAACCGCGACCTGCGGCTCGTTTTTGAACCCCGTGCGGACCATCAGCATTTTTGCGTTGCTCTGGCGTCGATGGTGAGCAAATACCTGAGGGAATTGCTCATGCTAGAGTTCAATCACTTCTGGCAGCAACACGTGCCCGGTTTGAAATCGACCGCGGGCTATCCCGGAGATTCGGCCCGTTTCATGGAAGTGATTCGGCCGGCGATGCAGCACCTCGGCATCGCCGAGCCCACGGTTTGGCGGCGGCGGTAACGGTCCCGGTTCCGTCTCCATCACCGGGCCAAGTATCCGCCATCCACGACCACGGTCGCTCCCGTGATGTAGCTGCCGGCGTCGCTGGCCAGCAGGAGCACGGGGCCCACGAGTTCTTTGGGATCGCCCCAACGGCCCAAGGCGGTGCGTCGTGCAAACTCCTTCTTTTCCTCAGCCGAGAGTAACCCGGCCGGCAGCTCCGTCAGGAAAGGGCCCGGAGCAATGCAGTTCACCGTGATGCCATGGCTCCCCAGATCGAGCGCGCTGGCATGGGCCAGACCGAGCAGTGCGGATTTGCTCGCGGAATAAACATTGCGCCCTTCCTTTGATGTGAACGCCATGACGGAAGAAATATGAATGATCCGTCCCCACCGCCGCGTTTTCATCTGTGGAACCAGGGCGCGCGTCAGCGCCATCACCGAGGTCAGGTTCAGTTCGAGGATAGCATCCCAGTCCGCGTCCCGAATTTCATCGATCGGCTGCGGCTTGTTGGAACCGGCGTTGTTGACGAGGATGTCGACCCGGCCCATTTTGTCCAAGGCGTTCTTGGCGAGTTTGCTAACCTCCTCGCGCCGGCTCATATCGGCGACGAAATACGAACCGCGCCGGCCGGTGCTGCGAAGGATTTCATCCAGCGCGCTGCGGAGCTCGTTCTCATGGCGACTGGAAATGATGATATCGGCTCCCGCTTCGGCAAGCCCCCGGGCCATCGCCAGGCCGAGTCCCTTGCTGCCGCCCGTAACCAGGGCTACTTTGCCGCTCAGATTGAAAGTGTCTATCGCCATGGCTGATTCCCCCTTCTTATATGAGATGGTTCGGGCGCTCCTGTTTCGGGTTGACCCTGGACTTTTGGTAGGAGATAGGATAGGGAAATGGCCCAAGAAAGCTGCATGCCAAGGCTGCGCAAACCAGTGTACTCGTGCACAGATTTGCCGGTCGAGTATTGACACTTCCCAACACTCCCGGTATGGTCCGGCTTCTTTTCTGGGTAGGAATCCGGGATCGTGGACAAGGATGTTGTACCATGCGTCGGGGGCAGGCCCTGCTAGTGGGACTGCTGATCGCAGGGCTGGCCGGTTGCGCCAGTGACAAGCCGGTGCGCGCCATCGCCTGGTTTGAGCGCTGGCGGCCTTTCCGCGGTCCAGCCGCGGGCGATGTGATCCAGGTGGAAGTGTCGCTGGTGGAGCGGCCCCCGGGCGACACGTTCCTCAATCAGGAGCTTTGGGCGTTGGCTGATGAACAGGTGATCCCGCTGGAACGAAAGGCCGCGCTGGAGGAGAATGGCTTCCATATTGGCCAGCTGGGCGGCAACACGCCGGCCGGGCTCCTAACCTTGCTCACCTCCGAACAGAGCAACGTCAATCCGCGGCGTCTGTTCGTGCATACGGGACAACCGAACCGGATTGTTCTCGGCCCAACTGCGACGCGCTGCTCCTTTCAAATTCAACAGGACGGCGGACCAGCGGATGTCTCCGTGGAAAGGGCACAATGCGCGTTCAACATGGTCGCAAGCCTGTCAACCGACGGCCGTACCCGCCTCCGCTTCACGCCGCAGATTCGCCACGGCGAAAAAATGCTCGCACCGCGGGCCGCAACCGATGGATCGGGATTTGTTCTGCAGGAGGAATGGCCGACACAGTCCTACGCTGGCCTGGACTGGGACGTCACTCTGGCTGCGAACCAGTATGTCGTCGTGGGGGCACGCTTGGATCGGCCCCAGACGCTTGGGTATCAGTGTTTTGTCCGCCGTGAGGAATCCCCGCCCGCGCAACGGTTGCTGGTCATCCGCACCTGGCGAATGACCGCTCCGTCGGCTGCCGAGGTTCTCGGCGACTCTACGGACGAGGACGCATCGCCTTCCCGAACTCCGCCGCTCGCGCTTCAGGCCGCCTGGACGAAAGCACGCGGTACGCCGCCGTGATGCTGTGCCGTCTTGCTTGGGCAGGCCATAGAGGACAATCTCAATCCCTACCCGTATAAAAAGCCCAAGCAACACAACACAGGACTTTGATCATGCACCCGGTTTTTGATCCCTTCGCCGCCCGCGCTGAGCGCGTCACGCTAAGCCCACCCGAGGTCGCGCGCTACAGCCGGCACCTCATCATGCCCGAAGTCGCCCTGGACGGGCAGAAACGTCTCAAGGCTTCCCGGGTATTGCTCATTGGAGCCGGTGGGCTCGGATCGCCGCTGGGACTTTACCTGGCCGCTGCCGGCATCGGCCGGATCGGACTTGTCGATTTCGACGTGGTCGATTTCAGCAATCTTCAGCGCCAAGTACTGCACGGCACGCCGGATGTCGGCCGGCCCAAGCTGCAATCGGCCAAGGAACGTTTGCAGGCGATCAATCCGGAAGTGCAAATCGACCTTTACGAAACCCGGCTCACGTCCGCCAATGCCTTCGCAATTATCGAACCCTATGACATCGTCGTGGACGGGACCGACAATTTCCCGACCCGTTACCTCGTGAACGATGCCTGCGTTCTTCTGAAGAAGCCAAATGTCTACGGCAGTATTTTTCGTTTCGATGGCCAGGCGTCGGTGTTTTACCCGCCACACGGTCCATGCTACCGCTGTCTCTACCCGGAGCCGCCGCCGCCCGGCGAAGTGCCCAGCTGCGCGGAAGGCGGGGTGCTTGGCATTCTGCCAGGTTTGATCGGCTGCATCCAGGCCACCGAGGCCGTGAAGTTGATCCTCGGCAAAGGATCGCCGCTAGTCGGCCGATTGCTCCTTTATGATGCGCTACAGATGACCTTCCAGGAATTCAAGGTTCGCCGCAATCCAAAATGTCCCGTCTGCGGAGATCGCCCGACCGTGACGCAGCTGATCGATTACGAGCAATTCTGCGGTTTGCGTGGTCAGGAAACGCCTGCCACGTCGGCGGCGGACAACGAAATGGAGACGACCGTCGAGGACCTGAAAAGCCGGCTCGATCGCGGCGAATCCGTGTTCATTCTCGATGTTCGTAATCCGGAGGAGTATCAAATTAGCCGGATTCCGGGCAGCACGCTCATTCCGCTGCCCCAATTATCGATGCGTTTGGGCGAACTGGACCGGGAGCGCGAGATCATTGTGCACTGCAAGAGCGGCATGCGCAGCCTCAAGGCCCAACAATTCTTGCGCGCCCAAGGCTTCCGGGCCATCAAGAACTTGAAGGGGGGCATTCTGGCGTGGGCTGACAAGATTGACCCAACCATGCCCAAGTATTAAACCTCCTCCCCACCCCATTTTCTCTTCGGATTTTCTATAGACGCATTGCGCCTGCGCCTTGGCCAAGAACCGCCACAAAAGTCCTCAATGCCGCAACCAATTCTGACGACCTGCTTGATAGGCGCTGCGCGAATTCATCGTTAGTGGCAAAGACACGGTCGTCAACCCTGGAGCGGAACCGCATGGGCCCCTCGCATTCCGTGGATGTCCCTTCGCTTTCCGATACAGCCCATCCTTCCGTACGCAGGGCGTCCAGGGCACTGGCTACCGGGAGGCGGTGTTCCACCTTGGTCGCCTCGGTTGTCTTGATCGTCCTCTGGCCTTCGCTGATCTACGCCCAGTTCGGCCCGGCTACGGAGCCCACTCCCGGCGCCGGCTTCGAGTCTATTCCGCCGACTCCCAATCTGTGGGGCATCCCGGTCGAATCGGTGCCGGACACCGTATCGCCCTTCAGCGCGGTTGACTGCTACGCCGAGGCTTTTGCCAAGCATCATGCTACGCTCCAGCTACTGGGGGGGGCGTATTTCTCCCCTGTCGGTTTGGGACCAAGGACGCAGCCGCGCTTCAATTTCGCTCCCATTGATCTGCGGTTGGGGTGCATGCTCTACTCGCCGTGTCCCGACGCCTGCTGTCTGCGCGGCAACATCGAAGCGCTTTTAGAGCTGACGGCCGCACCGGTGATCTACGGTTTTGGCGATATCGTCACCGGTCCGACGATTCTGCTGCGGTACAACTTCGTGCAACCGGATTGGCGGCTGGTTCCGTACCTCCAGGGGGGCGGAGGCTTCACCTACAACGATGGCTATCGGGATAAGTCGCAGCGAGCGCTGGGACAGGCAGGGGAGTTCTACCTTCAGGCCACGGCCGGCTTCCATTACCTCCTTAGCTCGCATTGTTCCATCGATCTGGAAGGGGGATACCTCCACATTTCCAATGCCGGCACCAATGACCGCAATGGCGGCATCAATGCCCTGGGCGGCTCCCTCGGGATCACGTATTTCTTCGGCAACCGGCACGATTGAAACCGGGATCAGGAAGAGCCAAAAGGACGAAGCGGCCGTCACCCTGCTCTCGTAGAGGCTGACCGCCGCTTCTCGCTTTCGTTTTACAGCACATTCACGACGCGCTCGGTCAATCCTTTGTCTCCAAGCACGACGTTCAACTTGGCGGAGGCCGCGACCTTTTCCAGGACCTCCAGCTCGCGCAGCCGCATGAGCGTTGGGTTTTCCTGGAGCAGCCGGGCCGTGTTGGCCTGGCTGCGCATGGCCGCCATCTCCTCCCGGCGAGCAATCAAGTTGGCCTCGGCCGCCTTCTTGGCCTCGGTCACCTTGTTGAGCAGACTCTTCATCTCCCCTGGCAAGATGACGTCGCGGATGCCTGCCGATACCACCTCGACGCCAAAGCCCGTCACACGCCGGCGCAGACCCTGCTCCAGTTCCTGGACCAGGGCATCCTTGTCAACCAGGAACGCATCAAGATCCCGGGCACCAACGAGGGCCCGCAACACGAGCTGCGTCTCGCGGTACAATGCTTGCCGGGCATCATCGACCACGCTCACGGCCAGCCGGGCATCCGTGACCTGGTACGTCACCAAGGCATTGAGCCGCAGCGTAACCTTGTCGGCCGTCATCAACTCCTGACCGGCCACGTCGAGGACCAACTCGCGTCGGTCCACCGGCACAACCCGCACCTCGGCCATGTTCTTCCAGAAGGCGTACTGACCGGCCGGCAGCGTTTCCACAAACCGGCCATCGTAGAAAAGCACGCCATCATGACCTGCCGGCACGCTGATCGTGTCGAGCAGACGTCCGGCGTTGGACGACGCAACAATGAGCGGCCAATCTGGATGGACAAAGCGAACCCGCCGCGCATCCACGACTTCGAACCGCACCTCGCGAAACGAGGTCCAGTAGGCGTACAGTCCCGGTGGCAGCACATGGCTGAATCGTCCGTCGATCCAGATCAGGGCACGCTCATAGTCTTTGAGGTCGAGCACCAGGGCTCGGTCCTGCAAAGCCCCCGATTTCACGATGACATCGAGCTTCTCCTGCAGGAGCCAGGGAGCCCGCTGCGAAACCACCTCGACTCGAACACGCTGGAATGGATCGAAGAACCAGTCGTGGCCGGGGTCGAGGAGTTCGCGAAACTCGCCGTCATGGAAGTAGAGTCCGATTTCGTAAGCGCGAATCTTCACATGCTTGAGCATGCTTTTCCCCTCCTTTGTACCCTTGGGAGACGGGGCGTTCCACCGGTCCCACGTCCGGAAGCGGAGAGACGTTGTCGTTGCCGCGGCCCTGAGGATTCATCACGGCCTGTTCGCATTGGGAAGTAGAACATCGTTCCACAAATCGCCAACGTGTCGCAGCCGGATTCATCCAAAGCGCGGCGACAACGGTCTTGACGCCCTACAAGGCTTCCGACCGTGTTGCCTGGACGAAGGTCTTTCGAGGCAGCCGAGCCGGAGACAGGGGTCATGGACCGAAGTCTGGGCATGAGCTGCTCCCAGGGACGCTTCGCCCCGGCGGACGAAGTAGACGCCCGCCCCCTTGAGGGTTCACGACGCGGTCGCGTCTGGCAAGACGAGCGGTGACTCGTTTGCTTGGTGCAGGAGTCGAACCTGCGACAGCCAGATCTACAATCTGGTGCTCTGCCACTGAGCTAACCGACTTGGATCCCGCCTTGGTCATAACCCCTGTACGGAACGCACCGGATCAATCGCTCCGAGATCCAGGGCGCCGCGGGTCCAGGCGCAGAACCAGCGCTTCCAATTTTGCCAACAAAAAAGGCCCGGTGTCGCGCGGACACCGGGCCATGCTGATTTTGGTCCACGAAGTGTCAAGCGCGCAACCAGTGCTGCCGTGTATTTTGCAATAGGGACGTCCCTTGATCGGGGATGGGGTCCAGGGTTAACTTGCCCACGAAGTAGTTTCGCATGATTCCTTTTCCACCAAGGTTCCCGTGCTTGGAATCGTCCAGGGATGTCCACGAATCTGCAACACGAACCCGAAGCTTCCGCGCGCCTCCCGCGCCGACGCTTCGGGTTCGGTTGCAGCCGAATCCCGTACGCAGCTATAGACGCTCCACAGCGTCAAGAGGTTCGCTCCACGTCATCAAGGTTTTATAGCCGGGGCGACGACGCGGAGTGCCCAATGCGTGAATCGGGTTGCCGCGCCGCTCCGGGATAGAACGTGGTATAATCGGCAAAGTGCGCGATCCGTGTTGGGGGCGGCCGCGCCTTCTCGTCGAACCATCGTGAGGGCTTTCCACGGACGCAAGATCGTCGTACTAGCGTAGGTCACGCCGTGACGATTTCAGTCAATTGCCACTCCTGCCAGGCAGTGCTTCGGCCAAAAGACATTCTTGCCGGCGACCGACGCCGGTGTCCCCGATGCCATGCCCTTATTCGAGTACCCAGGTCGCTCCCCCCTTCGGCGGATAATAACGGGCTTCCCACGGATGTTGATGCCGGTTCAACCAAAGCGTCCATGAACCGGCATGCGCTTGACATACCTGGTCCGAACCGTAAACGCCTGGTTTGTCCGGGCCGTCTATCAACGGGACGGCTTGGATGAATCGCTTGCTTCCTGGTGTGTGGAGACGGGTCGGTTCGCGCCAATCTTCTGGCTCACGGCAATCGCCGTCACCAGGACGCGCGGAGTTCTCTGGGTATTCATGGTGCTTGGGCATGCTCTCAGTTCTTATCTGGAGCGACAAATGGAGTATGATGCCGATCGCTATACGGCCCGGCTGGTCGGCAGTCGTGTCGCCGAGGAGATGGCCCAGCGTATCCTCCTGCTAAGCATAGTCAGGGAGGGCGCCTTTTCCTTCGTGGGTGGATCTCTATCCAGGGGCAAGCTGGTGGATGACTTCGCGGCGCTCCTCGTGGCCGGTGCCGATCAGATTCCTGCTCCGATCCGCCGCAAGGTACAACGTGCAATGAACAAGGAGAAGACACGACTCTTCGACACGCATCCGCGCTGGCAGGCTCGTTTGGCAGAGATTCGCGCCGAGAATGCGCCGGGAATCTTTCACTTCAACCAGCCGGCGACCATTCTCTTCACCGATTACGAAAAACTTGCGCGCCGGGTCCTGGGGCACCTTTATCGCGAAGGCCTTGCGGAACTTGGTTGACGCTAGGGGAGGGACGACCATGCGCGTGGCCGCCATCTATGACATTCACGGAAACCTTCCCGCACTCGAGGCGGTACTCGAGGAGATTCGCCAAGCAGGCGTAGACCAAATCGTAGTTGGCGGGGATGTGATGCCCGGCCCGATGCAACGGGAGGCGCTCGCCTGCTTGCTCGACCTGAGGATTCCCGTTCAGTTTCTCCAGGGGAACGGCGAGCGCGAGATCCTTGCTCTCCGGGCGGGCAGGCAAACCGGTAACGTCCCAGAAGCATATCGGGGAATCATGGAGTGGGCGGCTCAAGAGCTACTCCCCGAACACGAGCGGCTGGCAGCGAGCTGGCCCTTGACTTTGCGAGTCGCGATCGAGGGCTTGCGTGAGGTCCTCTTTTGCCATGCGACGCCGCGGAGCGACACGGAGATTTTCACTCGCTTGACGCCTGAGGAGCGACTCACACCGATTTTTGAAGGACTCGAGGAACGCTTGGTGATCTGTGGCCACACCCACATGCAATTCGATCGGACGATCGCCGGAATCCGAGTGGTCAATGCCGGAAGCGTGGGCATGCCCTTTGGCCAACCGGGTGCCTATTGGCTCCTGCTGGGCCCCGGCGTCGAATTTCGGCATACGAACTACGATTTCACCAAGGCTGCCGAGCGCATCCGAGTGCGCTCGTACCCCCAGGCTCAGGAGTTTGCTGACCGAAACGTCCTCCAACCGCCTTCCGAGGCCCAGATGCTCGAAGCCTTCGGCCGGGCCGAGTTGAAGCAAGCTCAAGGATCGTAGCCGTCGATCGCTCTTCCCCATCCCCGTGCACCCGGCTATCCTGAGCGGTGCTGGTTCCGCTCCTCCCCGCTCGGCGCTCAAGGACCAACTGATGAACTCGATCATGGTCATTCACCCATACAAGAAGGACGGAACCTGGGTCTTTGATGATCTCAGGGTTGGGCTCCATCAGGAGCCCTTTGTGGCCGGAGCCGATACAGTACTCGACCGGCTCGTTGAAGGATTGCCCCGTGCAGATCAAGGCTTTACCCTCCTCTTCTCAGCGCAGCCATTTCCTGGCTACCAAGCAGTTTTTGAGTGGCGGCGGGAGGAATATGGGGGCAGCTGGTATTTCAGTCCCGTCCTCCAGATGGAAGGATGGTTGTGTCCGGCACTGGTTAAGTATTTCGAGAAGGCGCCGCAGCGGATCTACGCCCAGGCAAAGCCCAAGAACGCCTGACGTGCGGGTTGTGGCGGAGTTTTTGGGTCCGCGGCTGCGAACCACTTGCACCGGGCGTATTGCGCAGCTAGGTTTGGAAAGCCAGGCGCAAGCCTAGGTCCTACCCCGCTCCGCTCGATGGCGAATAGCCATCCCTGCCGCGGAACCTTCCCTCTGTCTCCGATCCCCACCGGCTTCCGACCCCCGGGCACTACAAGCTTGACCGGTGCGTGCCCGCCGATGTGTGTCCCACCTACCACCACCCCTCCTTCAGAAAGGATAATCCGCACATGCTTTTCGCCCCTTCGCCGAAAGTACGTTCCGCTGTTGGCTCGCACCGATCATCCCGTCGTCTTCAGCTCGAGGCACTCGAGGATCGCATCGTACCTTCCAGCACTGACGCGACGAATTTACTCAGCCCGAGCCCTTCAGCGGGGTCCACGCAGGACTCACGATTGTCAACGCAAACCAGCTTGGCTACTTCGGCAAACCCCGCGCTCGCGGGCCAGTCGGTTGTTTTCACTGCCACCATCACAGGGGCACCGGGGGCTCAGCCCAGCGGTGTGGTTGTCTTTCTTGATGGATCGACGAGCATCGGTCAAGGATCCGTGAGCACGTCCGGTGGGACGACCACGGCGAGCTTTAGCACATCGAGCCTGGCGGCCGGCAGCCACAACC
>Ga0070734_10003087_pt1 | contig 18316 bp, 17 predicted proteins | sample Coa_R1_8_FD_66444 | JGI IMG/M metagenome (GOLD analysis project Ga0070734, IMG submission 66444) | Surface soil microbial communities from Centralia Pennsylvania, which are recovering from an underground coalmine fire - Coalmine... | ecosystem: Environmental > Terrestrial > Soil > Unclassified ... | reverse complement strand
CGTATGCGATCAGATGGGTGACGGTCGCGACGGGCGAGCAGACGTTGGCGCGCGGCGCGACGGTCGGGGCAGTGCTGTGGGTGGGGTTGGTGGCGACGACGATCGGGACGGCGTTCATTTTCGAGGCGCGGAGTTTTGCGGGATTTTGGTTAACGGCGGGGTATCCGTTGGTGGGGATGTTGTTGATGGGGGCGATTGTGGGGGCGTGGAGGAAGTAGGGCGGGGGGCTGGGGACTGGGGGCTTGGGAGCTGGCGTTGGTGGACGCTCGTGGTAGCGCTCCCTTGCGGTCGCGGTTCGGTGACGGCGAATTATTCCAGCACCAAAACCTTGATTGTGGAACCGTCGGAGCCGCCGCGGTAGACGCGTTCGGTGGCTTTTTGGAAATCCACGGATTTGGCCGAGGGGATGTCCAGGAACTGTTGCGGGTTGCGGTCGATGAGCGGGAACCAACTGCTTTGCACTTGCACCATGATTCTGTGGCCGGTGCGGAAGGTGTGGCAGACGTCGGGCATCGTGAATTCGATTTTGGCGCGCTTGCCGGGGGTGAAGGGTTCGGGCTTTTCGAAGCTGTTGCGGAATTTGCCACGAAATGGTTCGCCGCGCACCATCTGCTGATAGCCGCCCATATGCACACCCTTTGGATTCGGATCGGGATCCGGGTAATCGCTGGGATAGACATCGATCAGTTTCACGACGAAGTCGGAGTCGGTGCCGGTGGACGATACGGAAAGAATCGGCGTGATGGGGCCAGCGACGGTCACATCATGATCGAGCGGTTCGGTCTGGTACACGAGAACATCGGGGCGCTTTGAGGCGAAGCGCTGGTCGTAGGTCATGTAATCGCCGGGCATGCCGGATCCGATTTCGCCAGTGAGCGGGACAGGGCGATTGGGGTCGCTGGTGTATTCGTCGTAGCCGACATCGGATGCCGCTTGCATGGAGAGCTTTCCAGCGGCATCGAAGTGCAACTCGCGCGCGACGGCGTTTTTGGACGGCCAGGAGTCGAAGCGGCGCCACTGATTGGTTCCGGTTTCAAAGAGATAAGCTTTCGGCGCGGCTTCGGAGCCTTTGGCCTTGATTCCCTCCCCTTTGCCTTTGAGATGTTCCATGAAAAATGGAAACTCGATGTGTTCGCGATAGAATTCGCCGGTCTTCGAAGCGAAGTTGAGATTGCCGAGCGTGTCGCCGGGGCCGCGCGAGAATCCGCCGTGCGACCACGGGCCCATCACCAAAGTGTCGGGCGCGCTGGCGCCGTTTTTCTCGAGCTGGCGGAAAAGCTTGATGGGTCCGGAGAGATCTTCGGCGTCGAACCATCCGCCAACGAACAGGACGGCGGGCTTGACGTTCTTCATGTATTGCACGAGCGACCGGCTTTGCCAGAATTCGTCGTAGCGGGCGTGCTTGAGATTGTCGCTCCAATAGGGGTTCGAGTGTTTCAGGTACTTCTCTTCGCTGTTGGCGAGCGGGCCCATCTTTAAATAGAAGTCATAGGCGTCGGCCGTTTGATAGTCGAAGGGGACTGAACGCTGCGGGCGCTCTGGATCTTCACCGCGCGGTTTGAATCCGACATAGAAGCCGAAGTTGGCGGCGAGATAGAAGGCGCCGTTGTGGAATGCGTCGTCGCCATTTCCGACGTCGCCCATGGGGGCTTGCGGGGCTACGGCTTTAAGCGCGGGATGCGAATCGATCAGGCTGTAGGCCGCGTAGAATCCGTTGTAGGAAATTCCATAGATACCGACTTTGCCGTTGTTGTTCGGGATGTTTTTGACGAGCCAATCGATAGTGTCATAGGTATCGGTGGTGTCGTCGGTGTCTTTGGGTCCGGAGAAGTGCGTTTTGTGCGGCGGGATGTCGACGAATGTTCCTTCGGAAAGATAGCGGCCGCGGACGTCCTGATAGACGAAGATGAATCCTTCTTTGGTGAAGAGCTCGGAGGGACCGAGAGTGGCTTTGTAGTTGTCGACGCCGTAGGGTCCGATGGAGTAGGGCGTGCGCTGCATCATGAAGGGATAGGATTGCGAAGTGTCTTTCGGGACGTAGACGCTGGTGAACAGCTTGACGCCGTCGCGCATGGGGATGCGGTAATCGTATTTGGTGTAGCGGGCGCGGGTGGATTCCGCTTCTTTCTTGCGATCCTCTGTTTGCGCAAAGATGACGCTCGAAGCCAACAAAACCACAGCGAATTTGACCATTGGGAATAATGGTAGCAGGTAGCCTGATGCGCATCGCGATCGTTTCGGATACTCATGGGAATCGGACGGCGCTCGAAGCCGTGTTGGCGGACTTGAAACAAACATCGCCCGATTTGATTTTTCATGGCGGGGATTTGGCGGACAGCGGATCGTCGCCGGTGGAGGTGCTGGATCGGGTGCGCGACCTCGGTTGGCCGGGCGTGGTTGGCAATACGGATGAGATGCTGGCGCTGCCGGAGACGCTGGAGGAGTTCGCGGGGCAATCGAAGGCGGCGCCGGCGTTGTGGGATGCGATCCGGGAGATTGGTGCGGCGACTCGCGCCGAGTTAGGCGAAGAAAGGCTCGCGTGGTTGAGAGCGCTGCCGAAGATCCAGACGCGGGACGAGATGGCGCTGGTGCATGCGAGTCCGGGGGATCGGTGGAGGGCGCCGGGGCCGGAGGCGGGCGATGCGGAGTTGGAGGGTGTTTATGGACCGTTGGGGGAAAAGATTGTCGTTTACGGACACGTGCATCGCGGGTTTGTGCGGCGGCTTTCCACGATGACCGTTGTGAATTCGGGCAGCGTCAGTCTTTCTTATGACGGGAATCGGCGGGCGTCTTATTTATTGCTGGATGATGGAGAGCCGGAGATCCGGCGGGTGGAGTATGACGTGGAGCGGGAGATTCGAGTTTTGGCGGAGTGCGGGCTGCCGCATTCGGATTGGATTGCGCGGACGATTGAGTCGGGGCGGCCGCAGATGCCGTAATAAGGAAGGATTGCGTTTTTAGGCGTTCACACGAGTGTGAACGCGGCACGCAGGAGTGCGTGCGCCACGTTGTGGTTCCGGTCAGCCGGCGATTTCTTCCCAGGTGACTACGCGCTTTTCGTAGATGGCTTTGCGGCCCAGCATCGCGACCATAGTGGACTGTGCGGCCGATTCCGCGTTGTTTAGCGGGGTCTTATGCCCACGGGCGTTTTCGATGAATGCTTGCAGCGATAGGAACGTGGGATCCTCCGCCGGGTTCGGAACATCGAGCGGGATGTCGCCTTTCTTCTCGCGCTCGATCCAGGTGGCCGTCGCTAGATCGATGGCTCCGTTCTTGCCGTAGACGCGCTCTTTGATTCCGGAGAATCCGGGGGGATCGAAATAGATGTGGCTAAACTCCATGCGGATGTCGTTGGGGAACTCGTAGATGACGGCGTAATTGTCCATGGTGGTGCGGCCGGGCGGATCGTTCTTGAAGCAGTTGATGCCACCGGAGCCGAACGCGCGCAGCGGGTGTTTGCCCGCGGCCCAGGTCAGCAAATCGAGGATATGGCAGGCCTGCTCGACAATGTTGTCGCCGGAGCGCACGCGATCGAAATACCAGGGCGTGTTGTGCGGCAGATCGCCCGTGTGGCGATAGCCTTGCAAAAAGAGAACCTCGCCGATGCCGCCGGAATGGATAAACTCCATCGAGCGCTTGCGGCGGGGATCATGGCGAAGCTGGAATCCGGCTTGAAAAATTCCCTTGGCGCTTTTGGCCGCGGTCACGATCAGCCTGGTATCTTCGGGCGTCACTGCCATGGGCTTTTCGCAGTAGACGTTGGTGCCGACTTCGAGCGCGTTAATCGCTATCATTTTGTGCGTGTCGACGGGAGTGGCGATGAGGGTCGCGTCGATATCTTTACGCTCGTCCAGCATCTTGCGGAAATCGGTGTAAGTCGCGGGTTCATCGCCCGTCGTGTCGCGCACCAGGGCTTTCGCTTTATCCAGGCGTTCGGTATCCAAGTCACACAGCGCGACGATTTTTACGCCGGCGACTTTCAGCATGTTCTTCAGATCGTAGGCGCCGCGATTCCCTACCCCAATGACGGCAACGCGCACCGTGTCGTTGGGCGATTGGGCATCGAGCAACGCGGGCATCGCGACCGCAGTCTTCAAAATGTCTCGTCGAGAGTACATGTTGACAAGTATCCTGTATATTGCGGGGGAAAATCTCAGTCCGGAAATTTCAGGCATCGGACATGGCACGCGTGCTGGAAATAGAGCAGGACTCGTTCGGCGCGGATGCGTGGGATGAGAAGCTGTTCCTTAGTTTTTACCGGCGTTGTCCGGATCTGTTTCTTATTGCCGTGCTGCGCCGCCGCGTCGCTGGATACAGCATCACGTGCGCTGGACGCAGAGACGCTGAGTTGACTTCCATCGCGGTGGACCCGCGCGATCGGCGTCACGGAGCCGCGCAAGCCCTGCTCGATCACACGCTGGCGGAACTGCGAGCGCTGGGCGTCAAGACGTGGTGGCTGATGGTGGAGACAGAGAATGAAGCAGCGCTGCGCTTTTACGAACAGTTTGGATTTGTTCGCAGCAAAATCGTGAAGCGCTACTATGGCGCGGGACGGCATGCCTGGCGCATGCGGCTCAGGGCCACAGCAGCAAGGTGACAAATAACGCCAGCCAGAGCGCAGCGAGAAAGTGCCAATAGAGGGCCGAAGCTGCGGCCCGTGTCCGCTGCCGGCGATAATCGAGCAGCACGGATTCCGGCCGCATCGAAGCACGAAAGAGCAAATAACAGAGCGCGACCATACCACCCAATAAGTGGACGCCATGCGCACCGGTCACAACATAGAACAGCGAGCTGTGTGGATTGTGCCGCAGGTAAATTCCTTGCATCACCAGTTCACGCAAGGCAAAAAGCTGGGAAGCGAGGAATGCCACACCGATCAACAGTGTCAGCTCCAGCCAGCGCGCGTAACGATAGCTGTTCTTGCGTTCCAGGAATACGCGCGCGACTTCGAGCGTCCAACTGCTCGCGAGAATCAAGGATGTGCTGACCCAGAGCAGCGCCGGGACATGGATGTGCTGCCAGTTATAGCCGGAGCGCGATCGTTCGAAGTAGACAAGGCCAATGGTGATGAAGAGAGTTGTGATCGACAGCAGGACGAATCGCATGGCGAAGAGTCCCGCGTCGCCGGTGGGATGGCGTGAATCGCCATGGTCGTCGCCTCCGCCGCCTCCGCCCGGATGGTCCGGCCAGAGATCGCGAGGGCCACCGCCACCAGGACCAGCCAGCTTCGGTTCCGCGGTCTCAGTCACCGTCGGCATCAGTCTTTATGATAATGGCAAGCCGGAGGATTGCCCCACTTACCACCTCATGCGCTCGCGCAGCGATGTGATGTGACCGACGTGGTGGCGGCCATGCCACGCGTAGAGGGCCGCGTTTTTTTCCAGGCTCACGGGGCCTAGCTGCGGATGCTGGAACGTTTTTTTCCAATCGGAATCTGTGAGCGCAGTAAGCAGCGCGCCCCAACGCTGATGCAGCGAATCCAGCAAAACGAGAGAAACCTCGACCGGCGCCGTGCGAGCATCGGGCAGCTCCGCCCAGCGATCCTCGTGATAGGCCTTGATCGCCGGATCGTCCTCCGTGAGCGCCCAGCGGAAACGAATGTAGCTGTTCAAATGACTGTCGGGGACGTGATGGACCACTTGCCGCACGGTCCATCCGCCGGGGCGATAGGGCGTGTTGAGTTGATCATCCGTGAGGCCTTGCACAGCGGCGCGCAATCGGGCCGGCGCTTCGGAAATTTGCTGGACGAACTTGGTCCGATCCTCGACTGAAACGGAATCGGGAAACTTGAACTTTCCAACGGGATATCGCAGGTCGGGAGCTTCCATGGGATAAGGATTCGGAGTACTCGTGCCAGGATTCATCAATTTTTTCACCATGTTATGCTGTTTCCGGAGTGTTCAGCCGGCATTACAGAAAAGTCAAGGCGATCTTTGGCCTGACCGACGTTCTTCTGATCACGCTGGCCTATATCGCCGCATATGAAACGCGCATCCGGCTGCGCTTCGAAAAGCTTTTTTACCTCGATTTCACAGTGGCGGCGCTGCTGCTCATTGTGTCGATTCTATGTTGGATCGCGATCGGCTACTGGTTCAACATTTATGAAAAGCTGGACTCCGCGCATCCGCGTGTAGTTTTGCGCGACAGCTTCCGCCAGTGCGCTTTGGGGGCGATTTCACTGGTGGTGGCCGAATATATGCTTCGGTTGGACCTCAGCCGTTCGTTTGTCGCCTTATTCGGGATTTACGCATGGGTGCTGCTTTGCTTATTCCGGATTAATTTTGCCCGCACGATTGGGACCATCCGCCGCGAATTCGGGACGGCGCACTTTGTGATGGTGGTGGGATCGAACGAGCGGGCGCGCCACCTGGGATCGGCGCTGGAGCAATCCGTGAATTACGGCATCCGGCTGATGGGCTTTTTAGACGACGAGGCGGGCGAAGTGGAACTGGGGCGAACCTATCAGCAATATCCGCTATCGCAGCTTCCGGAACTGCTGCGCGGGCAAGTCATCGACGAAATCATTTTCGCTGTCGACAGCGGCAAGCTGGCACAAATGGAAGAAGTGTTCCTGCTTTGCGATGAAGAAGGCGTGCGTACGCGGGTGGTAGTGGATTTCTTTCCGCACGTGAACAGCGACGTTTATCTGGATCGGCTGGGGAACACGCCGCTGCTGACATTTTCCGCCGCGCCGCACGATGAGATCCGTCTGCTGCTGAAACGCTCCACCGATATTCTCTTGGCGGCCGCGGCCTTGGTTTTGCTGTTGCCCTTCATGCTTTTGATCGCGCTGCTGATCCCGCTTACTTCGCCTGGACCTGCGATTTTTCGCCAGGAACGCTGTGGGTTGAATGGCCGCCGCTTCGTCTTTTATAAATTCCGGTCCATGTGCGACAACGCGGAAGAGTTGAAAGCTTCGGTTGCGCACTTGAACCAGAAATCAACTGCGTTCAAGATTCCGAACGATCCGAGGCTCACTGGTCTCGGGAGATTCTTGCGCAAATTTTCGATCGACGAGTGGCCGCAATTGTGGAATGTGCTGAAGGGCGACATGTCATTGGTCGGCCCGAGGCCAGCGGTTCCCGAAGAAGTGGAGCTGTATCAAAGATGGCAGCGCCGCCGGTTGCGCATGCGTCCCGGACTGACTTGCCTGTGGGCCGTGGCGGGTCGCGATGCGCTGGATTTCGAGACTTGGATGAAGATGGATATGCAGTACATCGACACGTGGTCCTTAGCGCTAGACTGGAAGATAATACTGCGCACGATTCCACGTGTGCTCACGGGCCGGGGGGCCAATTAACCAGCTATGGAATTAGTTCCGACGCAAGACGAAGTAGTCAGCCTGCTGCGCCGCACGGGCGCCATCCGCGACGGCCATTACGAATATCCAAACGGCTTGCATGCCACCGAATACATGCAGGTGCCGCTGGCCATGCGCTACTATCAGCACGCCAAGGTTTTGAGCGTGGGATTGAGTCGGCTGCTGCGCGCGAATCCGGAAATTCGCGCGATCATCCCTGAGCTTTCCATTGTGTGTCCCAACGGCGGCGGGCTACCGGTCGCCTACGGCGTTTGCGAGGCCTTGCGCGCACATCAGGTTTTTTGGGCGGAGCGGGAATCGGAAGATGGACCGTATCGCTTCCGCCAGTATTTGGAACAGACGCCCGGCGAAAAGGTCCTGCTGGTGGACGATATCCTACGCTCGGGCAAGAATCTGGCGGAATTGAAGAAGCTGGTGGAAGCGAATGGCGCACAGGTGGTTGGCTTGGCGGTGATTATTAACCAGCCGACGCCGAAAACGATCGATTTCAATCCACTGCCCTTCTATTCGCTGGCCAAGCTCGACGCAACTTATTACAAAGATGCCGGATCGTGTGAGATGTGCAAGCGGGGGGTTCCGGCGGAGAAGGTTTGGATTTAGACCTTAGCGGAAAGGCCGGGCGTCGCCATGAGTGGCGACGCGGCACGCAGGAGTGCGTGCGCTACGAGGCTCACACCACTTTCAAAGCGCGGAGGTCTGCGATCTCCGCTTCGGAATAGGCAAGCTCGCGCAGAATTTCGTCTGTGTGTTCGCCGAGCGTCGGCGCGCGATGGCGGATTGCGCCAGGAGTGGCCGACAAACGGACCGCTGGATTCGCTAGCGGAACCGGGCGCGGCGCGCCGGGATAATCGACGTACTGCAGCAATTCGCGCGCTTTCACTTGTGGATCTTCGAGCACTTGGCCAAGACCCTGCACTGGACCCGCCGGCAGCCGGGCCGCTTCGAGCTCCGCCAACGCTTGCGCCGTCGTTCGATTTCTGAGCCAAGCTTCCATGGCCTGCGCGATGAGGTTTCGATTGTCAGCACGCAGCAGATCGTCCGCCAAGCGCGAATCGCTGATCAAATCCTCGCGGCCCACCAATTTCGCCCAGCGCGCGAACATGTCGGATCCGATCACCTGCAGCGTGATCCAGCCATCCATGGTGCGATACGTATCGGCGGGTGCGGTGAAGAATCCGGCGTTGCCGCGCGCTGTCCGCTCGATACCGGTTACCGCGCGCTCCGCTAGCAATGCCTGCATGAAGGTGACGCCGGTTGCAAGCAGCGATCCATCCACCACTTGGCCTTCGCCTGTCCTCGCCCGATGATACAGCGCCACCATCACTCCAAACGCCGTGTGGAGTGCAGTGCCGTAATCTTCGAATGAAACCACCGAACGAACCGGCGCGCCTGGAAATCCGGTTAGATCCATCGTGCCCGTCATCGCCTGCGCGATAGTGTCGAAGCCGAGCCGATGCGCGTAGGGGCCATCCGGACCAAACGTGGAAATCCGCGCCAGGATGATGTCCGGCTTGAGCGTCCGCAGTTGGTCATAATCCAAGCCCATTTTCCGGAGCACGAGGATCGGCAGATTGGCCACCACAACGTCGGCGCCCTGGGCCAAGCGGCGAATGATTTCGTCGGCTCCCGGCTGCGAGCTGTCCAAAGTCAGGCTACGTTTATTCCGATTCAGCGAGAGGAAAGCTCCACCTTCGCCGCCTTCCGTCACCGGGCCGGTGTATCGGTCCTCGCTGCCGTGCCGCCGGTCTACGCGGATTACATCGGCGCCCCAATCGGCCAGCAGCATGGCGCAGTACGGACCGGCGATGAACCGTCCGAAATCGATCACGCGGATTCCAGCCAGCGGCAGAAGGGTGTCCGAAGAAGGCATTCCCTAACTTTCGCATTGTGGCAACGTCTGAGGAATAACATGCTACAAGATTTCCGCTTCGCCCTTCGTACGTTCTTGAAAAGCCCGGGATTCACGGCAGTCGCGATTCTAGCGTTGGCTTTGGGAATCGGCGCGAATGCCGCACTGTTCAGCGTCATCAACGCGGTGCTGCTGAAACCGCTGCCCTACGCGCAACCCGAGCGCCTGATTTCTATTTTCGAGACGTTTCTGCCGGCCGGATACGGCTCCGTCTCGGCCCCGAATTTCCTGGATTGGCGAAAACAGAATCACACCCTCGACCACCTGGAAGCGTTCAGCGCCAGCAGCTTGAACCTGCAGAGCCACGGCGAACCTGAGCGCATTCCTGCCGTACTCGCTACCGCCGGGCTCTTCGACATGCTGGGAACGCAGCCGATCCTGGGGCGAACTTTTCTTCCGGATGAAGATCAGCCGGGCAAGCCGCGCGTGGTGGTGATGAGTGAGCGTTTGTGGCGCCGCCGCTTTGGCGCGGATCCGAAATTGCTGGGTTCCACCATCACACTGGACGGCCAAGCTGCGACGGTAATCGGGATCATGCCCGCTAGCTTTCAGTTTCCAGCGGGCAGCCTGACGCGCAATTTGTGGATGCCGCTGCAATTCAGCGCGGATCAATTGAAAGAGCGAGGCAATCACTTGTTCAACGTGGCCGGACGACTGAAACGGGGGGTCAGCATGGACGCGGCCAGCGCGGATATGAAGCAGGTGGCTGCGAACATCGAGCGGCAGTTTCCGGAACAAAAAGGCCGCAGCGTTTGGACACGATCCATGCACGATGTGCTGGTGGGAAATCTTCGGCCGGTGCTGCTGATCCTGATGGGCTCGGTTGGATTCGTGCTGCTGATCGCGTGCGCCAATGTGGCGAATCTCTTATTGGCGCGCGCCGCGTCGCGCACGCGTGAAGTTGCGGTGCGCGCGGCGTTGGGGGCGAGCCGCATGCGATTGATCCGCCAGTTCCTGACGGAAAGCGTGCTGCTGGCGCTGGCCGGCGGAGCGCTCGGCGCGCTTCTGGCGGACGCCGGAGTTCAGGCACTGGTCAAATTCGCGCCCGGGCAAATCCCACAGGCTAGCGGCATTCAGCTGGACGGAACGGTGTTCCTGTTCCTGGCTGCCGTCTGTTTGCTCGCCGGCATCATTTTCGGCATCGTGCCAGCGTTTCAAAGCACGGGCCGCGATTTGCAGACTGGACTGCGTGAAGGCGGTAGAAGCGGAAGCGCCGGAATCCGCAGCGCAGGTTTGCGGAACGCTCTGGTGATCGGAGAGTTCGCGCTGGCACTGGTGCTTCTCGTGGGCGCGGGATTGTTGATGCGGACGTTTCTCGCGCTCGGCGCCATCAACCCCGGAGTCACAACCGAAGGCGTCCTAACGATGAGCGTTTCGGTTCCCGAGGAAAAGTATCCGAAGGACAGCATGTGGCAGAGATTTTATTCACCGTCGTTGGAACGCATCCAGGCGCTTCCGGGAGTTCGCGCCGCCGGGATCATCTCAATTCTTCCCCTCCAAGCTTGGGGCTGGAACGGAACGTTTACCATCGAGGGTCAGCCGCAGGAAGATCCCAGCAAACAGCCGTTCGCGGAGTTCCGGCAGGTCAGCCCCGGTTACTTCCGTGCGATGGGAATTCGAATCGAAAAGGGCCGTTCCATCGGGCCGGAGGATTCGCTTACATCTCCCCACGTAATTCTCATTAACGACGCCCTGGCCAAGCGCTATTTCCCGGGCCAGGATCCCATCGGGAAAAAAATCAATTGGGACGATTTGCGAACGATCGTCGGCGTAGTTTCGAACACACGACAAGCAACACTGGACCGCGATCCGCTGCCCGAACTGTATTTCCCCGCAGCCCAACTCTCGCCGGTGAGCTCCGGAATGACGTTCGTGATCCGGACCAGCGTGGAACCAACCAGCATGACGCGCGCCGTGACCGGGGCGATTCAATCCGTGGATCCCAGCCAACCCGTCTTCGGAGTGAAATCGATGACCGAAGTGGTTTCGGATTCGCTCTCTAATCAACGTCTGTACGCGTGGCTGCTGGGCGTGTTCTCCGCGCTTGCGTTGATTCTGGCGTCGGCTGGAATCTACGGCGTGATGTCCTATCTGGTGACACAGCGCACGCAGGAATTCGGCTTGCGCATGGCATTGGGCGCGAGCACGAACAATGTTCTCCGCATGGTTTTGCGTCAAGCGTTGCTGTTGATTGGCGCAGGACTCGCCATTGGATTGGTGGGTGCGGTGGCGGTCACGCGCGTGTTGAGCAACTTCCTTTTTGGCGTGAAGCCGATCGATCCGCTTACCTTCGCGACCGTCTCTTTCATCCTGGTCGCGGTCGCTCTGGTGGCGACGTTTCTGCCGGCTCTCCGCGCAACGCGAGTCGATCCGATGATCGCTTTGCGCTACGAATAAGGGAGCAACCGCGAACGCGCCCGCAAAACCGGCGCCCAGGTGTTAGCCTGTTAGTGCGTGGCTACACAAGCTGTCAGTAGACATCTCCTGCAGCAGATCGAATCGGCGCGCGCGCGGACCGACCAGTTATTCGCGCTCCTTCAACCTGGCGCACTTTACTCGCGTCCGATCCCGGAACGGCATCGACTCATTTTCTACCTGGGACATCTCGAAGCGTTCGATTGGAACTTGATTTGCCGCAAGACGCTCGACATCCCAAGCTTCCATCCGGAGTTCGATCAGCTTTTCGAGTTCGGCATCGATCCTCCGGTAGGACAAGTTCCACAAGATCAACCCGCGGACTGGCCGTCTGAAGAGGAGATTCGCAACTACAACGGGCGCGTCCGCGCCGTGATCGACGAAGTGCTGGAGCGCGCGCCGGAGCAGATCGCCCATGTCGCGCTCGAACATCGCTTAATGCATGCCGAAACACTCGCCTATCTTTTCCACAACCTGCCGTTCGATCAGAAGGTGGCTGTAGGGGAGAAAGTGAAACATGGCGACCGGAAATTACCCGGAAACACTCTGGCAATTCTAGGCGGCGGGGTGACTCTCGGGCAAAAATCCGGAGAATTTGGCTGGGATAACGAATTCGACCAGCACCACGTCACGGTCCCTGCGTTCGGCATCGGCAAATACAAAGTAACGAACGGCGAATATCTGGAATTCGTGCGGGCCGGGGCGAAGCCTCCACATTTCTGGAACGAAAGCAGGGGCAACTGGATCTATAGGGGCATGTTCGCGGAGATTCCGCTGCCGCTTAACGCTCCGGTGTTTGTAACGCACGACGAAGCCAGCGCCTATGCGCGCTGGAAAGGGCAAGCTCTGCCGAGCGAAGCGCAGTTCCATCGAGCGGCTTATGGAACAGTTTCGGGCGAAGAGCGTGCGTACCCGTGGGGTAGCGTTGCGCCCGGCGCCCAGCACGGCAATTTCGATTTTCACGCCTGGGATCCGGTGGATGTCGACGCAAATCCCGAAGGCGACAGTGCATTTGGCGTTTCACAACTGGTAGGCAACGGTTGGGAGTGGACCTCAACGGTGTTCGGTCCATTTCCGGGATTCGAACCATTCCCGTTCTATCCGGGATACTCGAAGAATTTCTTCGACGAACAACACTTTGTCATGAAAGGCGGATCGCAGCGCACGGCGGCTTGCTTCCTACGGCGCTCGTTCCGGAATTGGTTCCGGCCGGATTACCCCTATGTCTACGCCAGCTTCCGCATGGTCTCCGAATAGCGCTACCATCACCGACGCGCATCTTCGCGAATTCGCCGCGAAGGTCCGCGCCGATTTGAGCAAGCCGCAAAAAGAGCTGCACTCGAAATATCTTTACGACGAGCTGGGCAGCGCTCTTTTTGAAGCGATCACGCGGCTTCCCGAGTACGGTTTGACGCGCGCCGACGAGCGATTGCTCTGCAGGTACGCGCCGGAGATGGTGCAATTCACGCCGCGCGCGACGGTCATCGAATTGGGCAGCGGGACCGGCGAAAAAACCCGGCACATCCTGGCGGCTCTGAATCGGTCGAGCGTTAAACCGCGCTACATCCCCATCGATGTCTCGCACAAAGCTCTGGTGCGCTGCTATCGCGATCTCTCCGATATTGCCGATATCTATCCTTTAACCGAATCCTACTTGGACGGACTAGCCAGCGCCGCCACGGCACGATCGAAGGGCGATCCTTTGCTGCTTTTGTTCCTGGGAAGCACCATTGGAAATTTTGAGCGCCGCTGCGCGGACGAATTTCTACGTGCGCTACGCCGCAATTTGTGGCGTGGCGACGCGCTCCTGATCGGGGCCGATCTGGTGAAAGATCCGGAGCGAATGCTCGCGGCCTACGACGACCCCATTGGTGTTACGGGGGCGTTCAACCTGAATCTGCTGGCACGGATCAATCGCGAACTGGGCGGCAATTTCGATCCACGCAAGTTCGAGCACGAAGCGCGCTGGAATGAACCCGAGCGGCGCATCGAGATGCATCTGCGCTCGCGTGTCGACCAAACGGCGTACATCGAGGAAGCGGATCTCACGGTCACACTGCGCGCCGGCGAAACCATTTGGACCGAGTCCTCGCACAAGTTCCAGTTGCACGAGCTGGAAGAAATGGCCGCTCGCGCAGGTTTTCGAGTTGAGGCACAATGGGTGGATCGCGAATGGCCGTTCGCCGAGAGCCTGTGGCTGGCAACATAGTTTCCAACTCCGCCGCTGCCGTCGAGTTTCGCAATGTCACCGTCCGCATCGGCGAGACCCGCATCCTGGACAATCTTTCGTTCCGCGTCGAACCGGGCGAAACGCTGGTGCTGCTGGGCCGCAGCGGATCCGGAAAAACCACCGCGCTGCGGTTGATCAACGGTCTGCTCTTTCCTACAAGCGGCGTGGTGCTGGTAGATGGGCGGCCCACGACGGATTGCAATGTCATCGCATTGCGCCGCGGCATCGGTTACGTGATTCAGGACGTCGGATTGTTCCCGCACTTCACGATCGCCCAAAACGTGGGTTTAGTTCCACGCCTGGAAGGCTGGCCGGCCGAAAAAATCGCGGGGCGCACGCGCGAGTTGCTCCAACAAGTGCATCTCGATCCTGCGAAATTTGAGAATCGCCGGCCGCGCGAGCTGTCCGGCGGCCAGCGCCAAAGAGTGGGAGTTGCGCGCGCTCTGGCCGCCAATCCGAAGCTGCTGTTGTTTGACGAACCGTTCGGCGCGCTCGATCCGGTGACGCGCCGCGAGTTGCAAGATCAATTCATCGAACTGCGCGAATCGTTGCGGAAGACATCCGTGTTCGTGACGCACGATGTTGGTGAAGCGCTCCGCCTAGCCACACGCATCGCGTTGTTGGATCGTGGGAAGCTCGAAATCCTGGCGGCGCCCGATGAGTTCCTGAAATGCGAAGGACGGGAGACTCAGGCGTTCCTGGAAGTGCTGAATTCAGGGCCGCAAATGAACGCAAATGAACGCGAATAAAACGGCGTGTGCTATTTGCGTGCATTCGCGTTCATTCGCGGCCAATGAGATTTTATGAGACAGGGTCTCTGGAACGAAATCCTCAATCAAACCGCCGAACACGCTGTACTTGTGCTCATCGCAATCACGATCGCGCTGGCCATCGGGATTCCTCTCGGCATCCTGCTCACGCGGCAAAAATCGCTGCGGCGCTGGGCGCTCGGTTTTGCGAACGTCATGCAAACCGTTCCGAGCCTTGCGCTCTTCGGATTTCTCATCCCCATCACGCACATTGGAAAGCCAACCGCGATTGTTGCGCTTGTTCTTTACGCGCTCCTGCCGATCCTGCGCAACACGTTGACGGGCATCCTGGGAGTAGACGCGGCAGTACGCGAATCCGCGATTGCCATGGGAATGACCGGCAGCCAACTACTCCGGCACGTGGAGCTTCCGCTGGCCGCGCCCGTGATCCTGGCCGGCGTTCGCGTCGCAACCGTCACCACCATTGGAACCGCGACTATAGCGGCCGCGATCGGCGGCGGCGGGCTTGGTGTTTTTATATTTCGTGGGATCGCGTCGGTAGACACCACCGAAATTCTTGCGGGCGCGGTTCCGGCCGCTCTGCTCGCGTTACTATCGGACGGAGGATTGAGTTGGATCGAAAAACGATTTTCGCCGGCTTAGCCGCACTTCTGCTGCTCACGAGTTGCTCCAGCAAACACCGTATCGCAGTCGGTTCCAAAAATTTCACCGAACAGGTAATCCTAGGCGAGATCATCGCTCAGCATCTCGAAAATCGGCTGCAACAGCCGGTCGATCGCAAATTGAATCTGGGCGGTACATTATTGGCTCACCAGGCGTTGCTTGCGGGCGACATCGATATGTATCCGGAATACACCGGCACTGCTTTTACGAATATCCTCAAGCGCAGCGGCGTCACGGATCCCGCGGTGGTTCTGGATCGAGTGCGGAACGAATATGCAACCGGACTGCGTTTGGATGTACTTGATCCTCTCGGCTTCAATAGCTCCTTTGCGATGACAGTTCTTGGCGCCGACGCGCGCGCGCGGCATCTGGAAACGTTAAGCGACGCAGCGCGCGATCCGGAAGGTTTCGCTTTAGGCGCAGGCTACGAATTCATGACGCGCCCCGATGGCTTCCCCGCGATCAACGGCGCATATCCAATCAAGTGGACGGCCGTACCCAAGAGCATGGACCTGGGTCTGCTCTATACCGCGCTGCAAGGGCGTCAGGTGACAATGGTCGCGGCCAATACTACCGATGGCATGCTGTCAAAACTGGATGTCAAAGTTCTCAAAGACGACAAGCAAGCATTCCCGCCTTATCAGGCTTGCATTGTAGTCCGCGCGGAACTGTTATCCACAAATGCAGCGATCAAGAAAGATCTCTCGGATCTTTCCGGTAAAATTTCGGATGAGGCCATGCGCGCCATGAATTACGCGGTGGATGCCGAACACAGGCCGGTCCATGATGTCGCTGCAGATTTTTTGCAAAGGGCAGGTCTTCACTAGCCTATGCTGCATATCACCAACGGAGAATCGGTATCGCTTCCCCAAACGGGGCTTCCCGGCGAATTCATTTACTGGAACGATGTTCTGCACGATGGGCCGGTGCCGCGCGGGCTGACTCTGGAAGAACTGAGCCTGGTGCGTGAGCGCTTCATCTCAGAATTCTTCGGAACGCCACTCCCGGAAGTATCTTTTCGCAAGCGGGACGAGGCTATCCGCCGCTTCCGCGATCACGAAGAAGTGGTTCTCTGGTTTGAACATGATCTTTACGATCAACTGCAATTGATCCAGGTTTTGACTTGGTTCTCACAGCAGGATCCCGGGCGCACGCGTCTTTCGTTAATTTGCGTGGATCGGTACCTGGGTCCGATGCATCCGCATCAACTCACCCCGCTCTTTGACGCTCGCCACCCAGTAACGCGCAGCGAATTCAAAACGGCCCAAACAGCTTGGGACGCTTTCTGTTCGCCGGAACCCACGAAATTAACCGCGCTTCTGCAAGAAGATACGTCGGCGCTGCCCTATTTGCACGACGCGTTGGTCCGCCATTTGGAACAGTTCCCTTCCCTGCGCAACGGCCTTTCGCGATCCGAGCGGCAGATTCTCGATCTCACCGCGTCGGGCCTGTCGGGATTTCCGGAGCTTTTTCCAGCCGCGCAGAAGCTGGAGGAGCACCTGTGGATGGGCGACTCAACGTTCGCTCAGTATATTCAACGTTTAGCACGCGGCCGGCAGCCTATCCTGAGTACGGCGGATTCCCGCGTGGAAGTCACCGATTTCGGCCGCGATGTTCACGGAGCGCGCGCCGATCATGTTCGGGCGAACGGGATCAATCGTTGGCTGGGCGGCGTGCATCTGTGTGAAGGCGCGCCCGCTTGGCGCTGGGATGAAACCGCGCGAACAATTCGTCCTTAGACGCTTTTTGACTCGGCGGCCTTCTGGCCCACGCGCGAAATCGCCCGGACTAATTTCCGATAGGGCGCATGGAGCAGATCATGAAACCCAATCCACTCTCCGTCGCTCCAGGTCGAATAATGCCAGCGAGCCAGCAACGCCAGATGCTCCTGTTTTTCGGCGAGCGGCGCCATAACTGGGTTGAGCGATCCTACTAACTCCCGCAGCCGTTGGTCGAGAGAGACATTGGAAGTCAGGGGAAATTCCACGGGAGCTTGCCAGGTTCCCTGGCAGACAAACCAAAGCAGTACACTTTCGGGCCCGAGGGCAGGCGTTACCGCAACTCCGAACAGCCGGTGGATGTCGCACACCAGATCGTCTCGCAGCGCCAGCACCTGCTGAATGCTCTCAAGCCGCTTATGCTGGCGAGCGGCTTCTTCAAAGTTCATCTCCTGGCTCAGCCGTTCGCGCGCCGCCGATGTGACATTCAATAGGGCTAAACCATCGCCGTGCAAAAATTCGCGGACGCGCTCCACCTCTGTCATGTATCCTTCGCGGCTCACAATTTGCTGGCAAGGGCGCAAACACATGTTCATTTCGCCATAGATGCATCCGGGATGTTGCGGGCTGGGCTCCAGATTTTCCTGGCAGCGGCGCATCTGGAACAGATCCAGAAACTGATTCTCGAACAGCTCCGCGGCCGCGCGCGTGCGAAACGGACCATAGTAGAGTGCCGCGCCAGCGCTTAGCCGCGTGGTGACCTGGGATCGTGGAAATTCGTTCGCCAGCACCAGCTTCACATAGGCAGGCATCCGCAGCTTCACCAAGCGCAAGTAATCGCCGGGATAATGCCGCTTGGCCAGCGCGTAATGCAGCAGCGTGGATTCAAAGCGCGATGCTGTGAGCCAATACTCAACTCGCGTGACGACTCCACGGAGATTGAGCGACCGGGCGCCCGGCGCGGCCGGCTTCAAAATACGCAGCAGCCGGCGGCGCAGCATGCTGGTCTTCGCAAGATACGCCGAGCGCTCGCCCGCCGATACCAGAAACACTGCGCCGGTATTGGGAAGCGCGTTCATCGCATCGTCGAGCGAGGCAATGTCCAGAAGCTGCGGATCGGGGATGACCATCCGTTTCTAGTTTCTCGTTTCTTAGGAGGGAAGCGCTAACATGGAAGCACTCTGGTTCAATTTAGGACAAGGGAAAGAGCGCTGGTCTAGACGGCTGCATGGTCGGCAAGACTATCCAGAACTATCGGATCGTCGAAATTGTGGGACAAGGCGGGATGGG
>Ga0070734_10003086_pt1 | contig 18332 bp, 13 predicted proteins | sample Coa_R1_8_FD_66444 | JGI IMG/M metagenome (GOLD analysis project Ga0070734, IMG submission 66444) | Surface soil microbial communities from Centralia Pennsylvania, which are recovering from an underground coalmine fire - Coalmine... | ecosystem: Environmental > Terrestrial > Soil > Unclassified ... | reverse complement strand
TGCGATGCCCGGACAGTATATTCGGCGGCAGGGAGAGGATGTGGCTGTTGCGACCACCCTGCTGACCTCCGGAACCCGTATACGGGCGGCAGAGGTGGGTCTGCTGGCGACACTGGGGCGAGCGCTCCCGCTCACGATCCGTCCGGCCAGGGTGGCGGTCATCTCTACCGGGGATGAGGTGGTAGAGATTGAAGAGGGGGTGACGCCTCCGCCTGGGAAAATACGCAATAGCAATGCGTATACCCTGGAGGCGTTGGTACGGGAAGCTGGAGCGGTAGTTCACTCCCGCAGGCACCTCCCGGATGATCCGGAAGCGACGGAGCAGGCGCTCCGGGAGTGCGTGGAGCAGGGAGCGGACGTGATCGTAACGGCGGGCGGCGTCTCGGTCGGCGACCGGGATTTCGTCAAACCCGCGCTGGAGAAGCTGGGAGAACTGGAGCTGTGGCGTGTAGCGATGAAGCCGGGCAAACCGCTGGCTTTCGGGCATATCGGGGAGACGCTGTTCTTCGGGCTGCCCGGCAATCCGGTCTCGGTGATGGTGACGTTTGAACTCTTTGTACGCCCCACGCTCGGAAAGATGGCCGGGTATCCGGAGGCAGCGCTGATGCGGCGCGCCGTATCGGCCATGACAACGGAGACGATTTCTCACACCCCCGGACGGCGAGAGTATGTGCGTGCGATTACTACCTATGAGGATGGGAAATGGAGTACGCGTCCTACGGGAGGGCAGGGGTCGGGAAACCTGCATTCGATGGCGCAGGCCAACTCACTGATGGTCCTTCCGGGCGAGGTGACCGAGGTGTCCGTAGGGGAGGCCGTAAACGTACTCCTATTGGAGTAGTGGTCCAAAACGGCACAAGCCGACCGCCACCGGTCGGCTTGTGCCGTCATCTGATGTCTGTGTGCGGGAAAACTGTAGAGTAGATCAGGGTTCTTGGGGACGATGGGGTTGCAGTGGGGCAATCACGCCCCGGTCGCCTGCTTCTGATTTAACTGCCCCCAGGTGTACACGCGCATATAGCAGGCTACGCGGCCGTCTAGACTTGCCGGAAGGACGTCCTCATTCTCAATGAGGATTTCGCGGTTCCCTCCGATCTGGCGATAGGTTCCCGGTCTGACTCTCTCTCCTGCCAGGAACAGTTCCTCTCCAACCGTTTCGTGCTCCGTTCGATGCCACATGATGTACTATCTCCTTACAGGCCAGAAAACACCGCGGCTTCAGGGCAGCAGCGTCCGAGTGCATCAATCGGCGTCATTGCCATGTCGCGTCCGCCATCAACTTGCGCGAACACCGACATTAGGTTATGTGGATGCATCGGACGCGAGGCCGAAGGTCCGTTACCCGATACATGCCAGCTATTATACGAAAATCGGGTAATGTCTGTCAAGCGGTTTCTTAATAAAAGAAAGGTATCTCACGAAAAATTCACGGGGAGCATCCTTCCTATTGGAATTGTCGGCGAATGATAAGATGATCTTTAGGGGCAGGGGAAAACTTTTTAAATATTTTTTTCAGCTCGGAATCCCAAAGTAGTTCCTTAAGGAGGGAGGGTCATTGAACGAGGAAGGTAACGAAGGTATGGAGCCCGCTGTCGGGTTCGAGCACTTCGATCTGAACCTGGCCGGTCTGGCTTCCCGCCGTCACTGCGACGGCGACGCCGCTCAGCCCTGTGGCAGGGACCGTGGCAATGGTGGTGTCGGCGGAGGAGAAGAGCAGGGGGGTCTTCAGTAAGTTGCCCTGTTTGTCCAGAATGCGCGCCGTCAAACTTCCCGGTTTGCCCTGGGAAACATGGATCTTGGAGACGATGGTCAATTCGTCTGCGGTCAGAGTGAGCGGGATATGGACTATCGTATTGCCGAGGGGAACGATGGTAGCCGTGCCGCTTCCGATGGCGAGGGGCGTCTCCGTGGCCTGCGTATCCGGGTGTGCGGTGACATCCACCTGGATCGGGCCGAGAGGGAGGGCGGCGAAGTTGATGGTGATCGGCGTGGCCAGGCTGCCGCTGGAGGCGAGGGGGGCGGTGACGATCCGTGGCGGAGAGACCGCCATACCCGTCGTAGGATTGGTCAGTACGATCTTGATGGAGTAGGAGCCATCCGGTATGTCGCCGGGCAGGTAGCGTCCATCAAGGGTACGGGAGGCTTTTTCCGGCCCGACGGAGCGCAGTGGCTGCGGAAAGACGACCTGTAAAGACAGGGAACCTTGCCGACTGCCGGAATTGCCCACGGAGATACTCTCACCCCCGCCCCCGCAACCGCAGGTCACGACCGCAGCGAGCAGATACAGCAGCCAAAAAGACCTTGTTGAGTAGCTTGGCATGGATCTGCCCTCCCTTGGAGGAGCGGCGTTGCCCTTGGAACATTTTGAGATATAAGACAAGAGATACGTCCGCTACCCTCCCATAACATTCACTGTAACCGATGTGGTCAGGCCGCTATCCGGTTCCGTAACCGTGACGGTTGCCGCAAAGTCCAATGCGTTCGGATTGGTGACGGTCATGTTGATAGTCGCCGGACTGGTACCGGTATTCTGAAGAAGGATCAGGTCGGGATCGTTGGTTGAGAATTGGAGTGGCGTGAGGAGCGTGTTCCCCTGCTTGTCGAACACCGTGGCGGTCACGCTCCCTTGCTGACCAAATCCGACTGACTGGCGTGCCGGAACCATCTTGATGGAGTTGGCCGTGAGGTTCAGCAGGATGTGAACGACCGTGTTACCCAGAGGTACGACGGTCCCCTGGCTATTGCCGGTCGCGAGCGGAGGGTCCGAGGCATCCGTCAGGCCATGTGCGGTCACAGCCACATTGACATTGCCGACGGGAAGCGCCGGATAATTGATGGTTATTGGCGAGGCCAGACTGCCACTGAGGCCGATGGGAGCCGTGACGATCCGAGTCGGAACGATCGGGTTGCCACTAACCGGATCGGAGAGCACGATTTTGACTGCGAACGAGCCGTCCGGAATCGCCCCCGGCGAATAATGCGATTTCGCCGAACGCGAGTTCGTTTTCATCTCGGATCGCGTCAGGGGCTTAGGAAAGAGGATCTGCATCGAGAGCGAGCCCTGCTGTGTCGTTTTGGTGACGCTTACCGGTGCGCCCGTCCCTCCGCCGCCGCACCCGACGTTCAAGACGATCCCCAATCCCAGGACGCAGAGCGCAAGGTTTCTAAAGAGAACACGCATATCAATCCACTCCTTGCTGCATAGTAACGCTTCGCGATAGCGACTATCCGCCACTGACGGTGATGAGGGAGGTGGCTGTCAGTCCGCTGTTCGGTTCATAGACGGTGATCGTCGAAGTTCCCGGTGCGACGGCGTTGATGGTGACCTGCGCCGGGTTCGACGAGGAGATGGTGAGCGTGGCAACGCCCGGATCGCTCGTGGTCCACTGGATCGGAAGAACGAGGGGCTTGTTCGCCGCGTCGACGACCACTGCATTGAGCACGACCGAAGTGCCGGATGAGGACGGAGGGGCGATCAGGTCCGCGCTGGGCGGATTGATGGTGACGCTGCTGAGCGTGAGAGCCATCGAAACGGTGAGGTCCGTCGTGGTGAGGGGCTGTACGGTTCCGGCTGCGGACCCGGTGGCGATGGCGTTGAGTTGGCCGGCGGAGTCCGGGAACGCGGTGGCTGTGACGGTGACGGGGCCGGCAGGGATCGCAGCGAAGTTGATGGTCACCAACGAGGGGAGGCCGCCGTTGACAATCGGCGCATTGACGGAGCGGCTGGCGAGCAGAGTGTTATTCGTCGTATTGGTCACTGTCAGTTTGACAAGCTGGGTGCCAATCGGGATATTACCGGCGAAGCTACGGGTCTGCGCAGATACGGTTTTGGGCGTTTTGGCAGCGCGGTTGTATGCGGGAAAGGTGAGTTTGAGCGCCAGTGTGCCGTTGCTACGGTCGGTACTCGACGTAGGGACGCTCGCAGTTCCGCCTCCGCCTCCGCAGCCTGCCGACAGCAGGACGACGAGACCGCAAGCGCTACCGATGAGAGTGTTTCGACGTATCGTGATCACGATGGTTATCTCCTTAACGCGAAGGTAAGCAGATTGCATTAGAACTGAAGCTGAAGGCCGATGCCGGGCCGGAAGCTGGCCCCTCCGGCCTTGGTCAGAGTGAACAGCCCGGCGCCATAACGATGGAACGGATAGTGTACGTCCAGATCCCACGAATCGCCGTAGGAGCCTCGGAACGCGTATTCCAGAGAGACATCCAGCCTGTGGTGCTGGAACAAGCCGGGGAAGAAGGCGCCAACCGTGTAAAAGTCGTGGTGAGCGGTATCTTTCCCTGCCTCGGTATACATCTCCAGGTGATGGAGGACCACTGGCGTGTCGTAGTGGAACGAGTATCCGACCGTCTGCTGGGAGGTGGTCAGGATGGAGCCGCCGATACGGCCCTGGCGCTCCGGGAAGGTGACGTACCCCGCATAGCCGCCGACGCCCGGATTGTTGATGGGATCGATCTTATCCATCCAGGTGAGTTGGACGCGGGTGGATTGCCCGACCGGGTTCTGTACGATAATACCATTGGCGGTGGTGAAGTTGATGAGCTTACCCAGTTGCCCGTTGGAAACCGGGCCTGGATACCAGTGGAAGCGACCCGCCATGATATCGCCGTACTGCAGGCTCCGATAGCGGAGAACAAACTCCTCGGCGGAGGTATCGTGCTCGTGGTCCAGGTAGCCGATACGTCCGCCTACCCGCAGGTAGAAGGGACCGAGTACGGCAGAGGCGCGGGCATAGGTAAAGGCGGAGTTGGAGTAGGTGGTGGTATAGAAGACCCCTCCGACCTGCGGCATATTGGGGAAGAAGTCCGTGGAGCGCGTTGCCGCGCGCCCGATGATAACCTGCAGGTTTCCTCCCGGTTGGTTGGGGTTGCCATTGCCTATGCCCACCCCGACATTGCCGCCCGGCTGGTTGGGGTTCCCGTTGCCTATTCCAACGCCGACGCCTCCGCCTGGATGGTTGGGGTTGCCATTGCCTATCCCGACCCCGACATTACCGCCGGGCGAACCGGGATTGCCATTGCCGACGCCAACTCCGACGTTTCCGCCCGGTGAGTTAGGATTGCCGTTGCCGACGCCCGTGTTGAGACTGCCGGGCGGGATGCCGAAGATTTTGATGTTCCCGTTGAATTGCGGCGGGGGCTGGATGCCGGGCGTCGTTAGACCCCATGGGGCGGCGGCGTCCCGCGCGGCATCCAGTTCATAGTAGTAATCGCGGTAGTCATCATAGGCAAAGCCAAAGTGGAACACTTGCTGGTCGCCGTTGTAGTTGTCCAGCATCCAGGGGCGTTCGTCGCCGCCTGCAAACTCCAGCGGCTGGGTTTTGTAGGGCGTGACCGGGCCATGATCCCTGGTTGCATACGTCTCCTCGCCCGCATGGAGCGTGACGAACTTGGCATTGGCGGGTTGGACGACGATAAAACTGGCGTTCTTTGCCTTCGGTACGTCTGCCCCCTCGGTCAGCTTGCCGGTCTGCGGATCGAATGCCTCCACGACGCGCTCGTCTTCCGCCGCGCCGGTGTCGCTCGCCATGCGGGTCTCGCTGTGCGGGACGACCATCGCCGTCGCTCCGGCCCCAGTGATGATAGCAATGCCGGTATAGCAGCGGATGACGGTGCGCGTGCCGTCCTCGATGACCTCGATGGTGGTATTATCGCCCTGCACCGTGCCCATTGCGAAGCGCCCTCGGAACCGTGCCGCTCCGTGAAAGCGCCCGAAAACCGCACCGCGCTGCATCACGACATCCCGCTGCCCCTGGGGCGATTGCAACTCAATATCCGTCTGTTCGTTGAGGCGCAGGGTGCTCTTGTCGGGATAGGTGATCTCCGTTTTGCTGGCAATCCCGGTCTGTAGCCGCGAACCCTCCTGGAGCGAGCTGCCCAGGTGCACGGAATCGAATGATGGAGAATTCTGTCCTCGCGCCTTGACAAACTGATAGATGGAAGATACGGTCGGCTGGGCCTGTCCCTGTGCATAGGCGGCGGTTGCACCGCCCAGGCAGGTCAGGCCGATGGTTGTAGCGCCAATCGTGCGATGGAAGCGTCGCGGGGCGAATGATCGCCTGTGCCGGGCGCGCCAGGGTGATTTAGGCACGGTCTCTCCTCTCAATAAGCCTAACTCTCAGGCCTTTTCCACATCGAACACCAGGCCGACGGCGCTGCGCCAGGCGTCCAGTGTCGCCATGTTGCCCAGTGTGTCTTCCCAGGTCATGCAGGGCGGGGGCGCCTGCCGCGCCTCCAGATACTGCGCGACCGTGTCCGCCTCGATGGAGTACAACCCTGCACCGCCCTCCACAATAATCTCCGTGGGCGTCTCGCCTGCCTTTTGCACCAGGATCTTGTTGCCGCCTTCACCGGGGAACCAGGGATTGGGAACCCGAATGTTTCCCGCCGAGCCCCAGATGCGTAACTCGCTGTCCGCACTCACCTGAGTTCCACAGGCCAGGTTTGCCACAATTCCACCAGGGAACTTCAAGCTGGCCGTCGCCTGCTCATCCACGCGGCTGATCGGCCCGATATGACCCACGCCGACCACGATCTCCGGCTCCGATCCCGCGATGAGCCGCGCCATGGAGGTGGTGTAGCAGCCCACGTCCATAATGCCTCCGCCCGCAGCGGGGTTGGAGAGGCGAATATTCTCGTATTTCGGCCCCATATTGTAGGAGAAGTTCGACTGAATGAGGCGTACATCCCCGATGACTTTCTGTTCGATCAGCTCTTTCAGCTTCGCCGTCTGAGGATGGCAGCGATACATAAACGCCTCCATCAGGAAGACGTCGTGCTTGCGGACAGCCTCGATGACCGGAACAGCCTCGGCGTGATTGATCGTAAACGGCTTTTCGCAGAGAATGTGCTTTCCAGCTTCCGCACATCGGATCGTCCATTCCGCATGGAGGTGATTGGGAAGAGAGATATAGATCGCGTCCACTTCGGGATCGGCTAACAGTTCCGTATAGGTGGGATAGCGGCGCGGTACGTCATATGTCGTTCCGAACTTATCTGCTGTCTCTTGCGCACGGCTGCCGACCGCAATGAGTTTGCCTGTTTTGGATCCGGCGATGCCCTTGGCGAACGTCTCCGCGATCTTGCCCGTACCCAGAATGCCCCATTTGAGTTGCGTCATTTCCGCGTTCGCTCCTTCTTAACCTCATTCGCGCACAGATTGGGCACAGGTTGACTGCTTTCCTCCGTATTTTTACCGGGGGAGCAATTTTTTTCAACATTTTTCTTCTTGCCGGGGGGGCCGGAGGGAGAAGAAGTGTTGTTAGGTCGAATAATCCGAATAAATCCGGTAATATAGTGAGCATCTACATTCGCGGAGGGGAAGGGCTTACGTTTTGCCTGCCGATGTTTTTATCAGCTACTCGTCCAAGGATGCTACTGTAGCGCAGGCCGTCTGCGCCGCCATCGAGGCGAAAGGCCCGCGCTGTTGGATCGCACCACGCGACATTCAGCACGGCGTGGAGTGGAGCGCCGCCATCATCGATGGGATCCATGCGGCAAAGGCGATGGTGCTGGTTTTCTCGGCAAACTCCAATGAATCGCCCCAGGTCTTACGGGAGGTGGAGCGCGCCGTCAGCCAGCGGATCCCGCTGCTGCCGTTCCGCCTCGAAAATGTGTCGCTCTCCAAGCCAATGGAGTACTTCATCAGCGTGCCGCACTGGTTCGATGCGCTGACCCAACCGCTGGAGCCTCACCTCGAACATCTCGCCGAGTCGGTCCACAGGCTGCTGACGAAGCCCGAAGAGGCTGCAGCACTCACCCTCCGCGAACCGACCCCTATTGCTCCTACCGAACCCCCACACAACTTACCTCGCCAGTTGACTACTTTTGTAGGCCGCGAAAAGCAGGTAGAGGATGTCAAAAAGCTCGTTGCATCCAAGCCGCTGACGACCCTGGTCGGGATGGGAGGCTGCGGCAAGACCCGACTGGCGCTGCATGTCGGCAATCAGGTGCTGAACGAGCATAAGGACGGGGTATGGTTTGTAGAGTTGGCCCCGCTCAGCGATCCCAATCTGGTGCCGCAGACGGTCGCCTCGGAGTTCGACGTCCGTGAAGAGCCGGGCCGCAGCGTCACACAGACGCTTATAGACCACCTGAAATCGAAGAAGACCCTGCTGTTGCTCGACAACTGCGAACACGTCTTGAGCGCCTGTTCGACCCTGACCCATGCCCTGTTGCGCGCCTGTCCGCAACTGCGCGTTCTTGCCAGCAGTCGGGAAGTGCTGAGCGTACAAGGGGAAGCAGTCTATCATGTGCCGACTCTGAGCTTGCCTCCTAAAAGATGGAAACCCGGTGAGAACCTCGAAGAAATCATGCAGTATGAGGCGGTGCATCTCTTTGTGGAACGCGCCCGTCTGGCGCGACCCGATTTTACCCTGACAGAACAGAACGCCCTTGCCCTCGTTCAACTCTGCCACCAACTCGATGGTATCCCGCTCGCGCTCGAACTCGCCGCTGCCCGGATCAAGTCGCTCTCGGTCGAGGAGATTGTAGCCCGCCTGGATAATCGCTTCCGTCTGTTGACCGGGGGCAGCAAGACAGCACCCGCAAAGAACCAGACCTTACGCGCGATGATTGACTGGTCGTATGATCTTCTGACCGAACCGGAGCGCACCCTCTTCCGCCGTCTCTCCGTATTTGCCGGCGGTTGGACCCTGGCCGCAGCGGAAGCAGTCTGTGTAGGGGATGATGTGGAAGACTGGGAGGTTCTCGACCTCTTAACGCAACTGGTGGATAAGTCGCTGGTGATTGCGGAGGAAGATGAAGGAACTTCACGTTACAGGACGCTGGAGACGGTACGCCAGTATGGACGTGAGAAATTGGCAGAAACAAACGAGTACGATACCATACGCTCCAGGCAGCGGGACTTCTTTCTAGCATTTGCGGAAGAGGCGGTTGAGAAACTCAAGGGAGCGGAGATGGGAGATTGGCTCGACCGTGTCGAAGAAGAGAATGATAACCTCCGCGCTGCACTGAATTGGAGCCTGGACCCTTCACAATCAGATAAGGACACTGCTTTACGTTTAGCAGTGGCTCTGGCTCGTTTCTGGATGGTACGCGGCTATTTGAGTGAAGGTCGTCAGTGGTTGACCGATGCGCTAGGAACAGGAGGGGCGAAGGAGCCGACGAAACTGCGAGCGCGTGCCCTGAATAATGCCGGGATACTGGCTTGGAGCCAGAGGGACTATTCATCTGTCGCTATCCTACAGGAAGAGTGCTTGGGTATCCGCGAAAAGATAGGGGATACGCAAGGTATGGCAAATTCACTGAATAACCTGGGGATAGTGGCTGCTGAACAGGGAGACTATACAGTAGCACAGACACTCTACGAACAGGCATTGGAAATCAAGCGTTCCATGGGAGATAAAACTGGCATCGCAGATTCACTCAACAGTTTGGGGGTTGTTGTTTATGAGCAGGGCGATTATAAGGCGGCGAGGACTTATCACGAAGAAGCCCTGAAACTTCGTCGTGAATTGAATAATCCATCACGTGTAACTATATCACTTAATAATTTGGCAATGGTTAATCAGTATCAAGGCGATTATGCAACGGCACAAGCTCTTTATGAGGAATCATTAGGAATTAGCAGGGAATTGGAAGACAAAGCTGGGATTGCAACTTGTTTGAACTATCTGGGAATTCTCGCTATCGAGCAAGGAGATACCACTACTGCTGAGCAGAACAGTTCTGAGGCGCTTACCTTACTATATGAATTGGGGGATAAGCAGGGTATTGCCGACGCGTTAAATACACTGGGTAAGGTTGCATTTGTGTGCAAGGATGTGAACAAGGCGCGTTCGCAATTTGCAGGCAGTTTGTTGCTGTTTCAAGAGATCGGTGACAAGCCGGGACTGGTAGAGGTGATGGAGAAGATGGCGCGCCTGGCCTGGAGCAAAGGGCAGGGAGAGCAGGCTGCCAAGTTGTTCGGGTTTGCTGCAAAGCAGCGGGAGACAATGGGGCTGCCGTTGACCCCGGCAGAACTGCAAGAACTGGCGGTAGACATCGAGGCGGCGGAGAAGGCGCTGGGAACAGCGGCATTTGGGGCGGCATGGGAGGCTGGAAGCGCTTTCGATATAGAACTTGCTGTCACGGAAGCATTGAAGGATTAGCCCGCTAATTTTGGTAAGCCTCTCTCCAGATTCGGCAGGATTGCCCGCATGTTACCAGATTTATAAATTTAATTTAGCCTGGCGCTCAAAACGCTTGCAATGCTTTTGTCTACAGGGTACACTATTACGTGTAAGGCATACGATAAACCCGATGCGCTAATAGTTGCCCCCACAGTAGGAGCGCCTTATGAGAGTCCAGGCTTACGCGCTGTGATAGCGCAGAGGGAACGGGTTTACCTATGCAAGCGTGTTGTCCCCGGAAGAGCCGTCATAGCGACTGACGGAAACCTCAAAACAAGAAAGGTATTTACCGTGGAAAACCAAGATGGAAAACGACGTAAGTACATCGGAGTAGGCGGTGATGATGTGCCCTCGCTCGGTGTGCTGGAGGGCGACATCCTCCGGCTGCTCTGGGACGCAGGGGAACCGCAGTCATCGGTCCAGGTCTACGAAGCGATGCACTTCTCTCGCCGCGCCGAGAAACGCGAAATGCAGTCTCCCAGCACGATTGCGGTAACCCTCAGCCGCATGGTGGAGAAGGGACTGTTGACCGTGGAGCGGCGCCCGCGTGGAGGCAAGGGGTACTATGGACCCACCAAGACCCGCGCTCAGGTCATCGCCCAGGTAATGGACGATGTGAGCCGCCGCTTGAGCGGACAGCCGCTCGGCTATCTGCTGACGCGCCTGGCGGAAGCCAACCCCAAGAAACCGGAAAAGGGCGCGGTATCTCCCGAGGACGGAGCCTACGCGGAATTGGTCACGACCCTCAAGAAGATGCAGTCCTCCGACAATAAGCCGGTCCCCTACAATCCGGAGAAGTATTGATCTTCTCGCCATGCCGCATTCCTTCGATCAGGTCGTTATAAAGCGTTGGTAACACTGATAGCGAAGCGCCGGGAGTTGTACTCTTTCCCGGCGCTTTGTGTTGACTGCCCAATCCCATCTGCGGGCATGGGCAGGAATCGGCGCTCACGGCAGGGAATTGTCCGCGTAATGTAAGAGGAGAGAAGCCGTCGTGGATGACCGCTCTCCAATTGAAAGGACGATGCCGATGTCCGTGTCTCCCCAACCCCGGCAGGACAAACCCGAGCGTGCCCCTGCCGCCGACTGGACGACGCCTGCCCTTGTCGGCAAGGAGGCCGAAGGTCTGGCGCTGGCGCCGGCGCGAAGCGTCACCTTCCGGGTCATGCTGCTGGGAACCGTACTCATCTTTATCAACTGTTATTGGGTCATCGAAGTGGAGGGCATCTGGCACTCCAATCATGCCACCGCGATGTCGCTGTTCTGGAACACGACCTTCTTTCTGCTGATCCTGGTCTTATTGAACATACTGGTCCTCAAGCCGTTGGCGCGATTGCGCCAGAGCGGCCAACGCGCTCCCGCGATCGTGCGGGCGGCAGCCTGGTTCCTGCCCCGCTCTCCGTTCTCCCAGGGAGAACTGATCACCTGCTATGTCATGATGACCATCGCCTCCGCACTGGCAGGTCACGATAGCCTGCAGCTCGGCATCCCCGCCGTGGAGGGTTTTCCCGTCTGGTTCCAGAGCCAGGAATCGTCGCATGGGTACGACAAATTCAATAAATTCTATCCCGATTGGGCCATGGTGAAGGATATCAATATCCTCAAACCGCTCTATGAGGGCAAAGGTTCGTCCATCCTCTATACGAAACCGCACTTGATGGCCTGGGCAGGCCCGGTCTTTATCTGGTGCTGCTTTATCCTGGCGCTAGGCACCGTGATGATCTGCCTGAATGTCCTCCTCCGTAAGCAGTGGATGGAGAACGAGAAGCTGAGCTACCCCATCGTGCAGTTGCCGATGGCGATGACGCAGGAGGGCGGGACGCTCGCCTTCTTCCAGAACCGTCCCTTCTGGATCGGGATCCTCCTGGGTGCTTCGCTGGACATCTGGAACGGCCTCGCCACGCTCAACCCGAATTTTCCGCTCATTCCCGTCCGGCACGACTATGAGCCGCACAACCTGGGCCAGTTCTTTCACACCTACCCCTGGAATGCTATCGGAGACCTCCCGCTCCCGCTCTATCCGTTCATCATCGCGCTGGGCTACTTCCTCCCGCTGGACCTCTCCTTCTCGCTCTGGTTCTTCTATCTGTTCAAGAAGGGGTTGCTGGTGCTCTCCGCCGTGATGGGGGTCGAGCCGGGCAGGCTCAGCACTTTCCCCTACCTGAACCAACAATCGTTCGGAGCCTGGTTCGCCATCATCGGGGTCGCGCTCTGGACCGCGCGCCGCCACTTTGCGCAGATCTGGGAGAAGGTCTGGCATCCGGGCAGGGCCACGCTCGACGACAGTCGCGAGCCCATGACCTACCGTATGGCTCTGATCGGCATCGTGGCGGGCATGGTCTTTCTGACCTGGTTCTGTCTGGCGGCGGGGATGACGCTGGGCGTCATCCTGATGTACTTCGGATTCTTCTTTATCCTCTCCATCGGGATCACCCGTATCCGCGCCGAGCTTGGCCCGCCCGCACACGAGATGGCAGGCAATATGAACGGCCCCTTCTTCCTGACGCTCTTTATGGGCACGCAGGCCATTGGAATGCCCAATCTGACCATGATGAGCATGTTCTGGTGGTTTACCGGGCGGGGCTATCGTACCCACCCGATGCCCTGCCAGTTGGAGGCCATGAAGATGGGGCAGCAGGGCCAGGTGAACATGAAGGGGATGGGCTTTGCGATGATGTTCGCCATGTTCGTGGGCGGGTTCGCTTCGTTCTGGGCGGCGCTGCATCTGCAGTATGGCGCGGGCGTCAACGTGATGACCGATCACAACTGGGGGCAGTTCGAGCAGGTGAAGTCCTGGGCGAACGATCCGGTGAAGCCGGACTTCTGGGGGCAGATCTGGGTGGGCATCGGGGCGCTGGCGGCGCTGGGGATGATGTGGATGCGCATGCGCTTCCTCTGGTGGCCCTTCCATCCGGCGGGCTACGCCATCGCCCTCAACTTCGGCGCGGAGTACTACTGGTCGTGCCTGGTCATCTCCAGTATCATCAAGTACTTTGTCCTCCGCTATGGCGGTTATAAGCTGAACCGGAAGGTGATGCCGTTCATGTTCGGCGTTATTCTGGGCGAGTACGGAGTGGGGGCGTTCTGGAGCCTGCTCTCGGTCTTCCTGAACCATGGGCGCATCATCACCATCAAGACCTACGACTTCTGTCCGGGATAAGAGCTATGCGCTGGCCGTCGCCTTCGGAATACCATGAGGCCGTGCAGAACCCGCCCCGCTGCTTCCTGGATCCGGAACTGCAGGCGGGTTCAATCGCCACGGATGCGCTGGGACTGCCGCGCGTAGCCTCCGGAAATTTCGCCAGCGTCTACGATGTATCGGCGCATGGTCGGCGCTGGGCCGTGCGCTGCTTTCTACGTCCGGTGACGGATCAGCAGGAGCGCTACCGGGAGGTCAGTCGCCATCTGGAGGGGCTGGAGCTTCCTGCGCTGGTCGGGTTCGTCTATCAGCCGGAGGGCCTCCGCCTGCCGGATCAGACGGTCCCGCTGGTGAAGATGGAGTGGGTGGAGGGAGAAACCTTACCCACTTTCATCGCCCGCAATCTGGACGCGCCCGAGACTTTACGGACACTGGCAGCTCGCTGGCGGGGGATGGTCAACAGCCTGCGGGGCAATCGTCTGGCCCATGGCGACCTGCAGCACGGGAATGTGCTGGTGACGCCCGGAGGTCAGTTGCGTCTGGTGGACTACGATGCGATGTTCGTACCGGGCCTGCGGGGGCGGCTGAGCCTCGAATTGGGCCATGTTCACTACCAGCATCCGCAGCGCTCCGCCGCCGAGTACGACGAGACGCTCGACAACTTCTCCGCCCTGGTGATCTATCTGAGTTTGCGTGCGGTGGCGGCGGAGCCATCCCTCTGGGCAACGTTCTATTCGGGCGAGAACCTCCTCTTCGTTGCCGCCGATTATCGCCGTCCCTCCATGTCTGCGCTCATTGCCCGGCTGGCACACAGCCCCGATCCCGTCGTGGTCGCCCTGGCAGCAGAACTGGCCTCCTGCTGCTCCGGCCCGATCTCCGCAGTCCCCGAATTTGAAACGGCCGTCACCCACGCCATCCATGGTAATGCGATGACAGTAACTCCTCCCGAGGCATCCGCGCCACCATCCGGCATGCCTGTAGGGCAGGGCAGGGCGCAGCAAGCAGCGCCCCTACAAGCGTTTCCTATCGAGGGGCCGTTTACTACGCCCTCCTATCTCGATAGGCTCCCATCAGAACCTCTCACACCAACCCCCTCTCCGCTCGATGCCCTTCCTTCCGAACCGCTAATAGCGCCACCCCAGACACCCTATCGGTCAACGACTCCCCCTTCATCCTCCCTGCTTTCGCCTGTGGCTTCTGGCCCGATCCGGCGCAACCCGATAGATGGCGCGGAGCGCGTGGAGATTGCCGCAGGGGAATTCCTGATGGGCAATGATGACGGACCGGAGGAAGAGCGGCCACAGCGCGGGATCGCGCTGGACGCCTACGAAATAGACAGAACTCCGGTGACGGTCGCGCAGTACCGTCGTTTCTGCAGGGAGACACATCGCAACTTGCCCCCTCCCCCTCCGTGGGGCATGCACGATGACTATCCCATGGTGAATGTGAGCTGGCACGACGCACAAGCCTATGCCGCATGGGCGAGAGGACGCCTTCCGACGGAGGCGGAGTGGGAGAAGGCGGCGCGGGGAACAGATGGTCGGGCCTATCCCTGGGGCAATGCCTGGGACCCTACCAGGTGCGTCCACTCAGTGGGACGACATCGCGACGGCCCTGAAGCGGTAGGGCATTATCTCCAGGGGACCAGCCCTTATGGCATCCTCGACATGGCGGGCAACGTCTGGGAGTGGTGCGCCGATAGGTACGACGAAAGCGCCTACGTGCAAGCCCCCGCAGTAAACCCAACTGGGCCTTCCGTGGGCGAAGAGCGCGTCTTGCGTGGAGGCTCCTGGGAGGACGATGCGCCCTCTAGTTTTCGTGCGTCCAGCAGAGGTCACATGCCCTCCGATTTCCGACACTTTGGCCTCGGCTTCCGCTGCACATCTGAACCATTCCCAGGCAAAAGTGAATGAGTCATCCCGAATTTTGAACCTATCTCTTCAGTAGAGACTTTGATGAGGAGAGATTTATTCCGAACATTTTGGGTACTATTTCCTATCAGATCTACCACGACTACTATTCCAAAATCTCAGAGTGAGGGCGGCGGCTTGGACTTGTTCCCGCTCGGATTGGGCGCGGGCGATCCTGCCGGTTTGCCGGTTTCACCTGGCGGGAGGCGCAGGATGGAACCTCCCCGGTTAGGGGGAGGCGGGCCGGGAGTGGGAGCTGGAGGTGGATTGGCCTGCGCCAGAAGCACGCTCTCTATAGCAGTCTGGTAGCGTTCGATGTGAATCTGGATCTGTTTCTGCTCCAGGGCTTTGCGGGTATATTCGCCGATTAACTGCTTGGAGTGCATCTCCCACTGGGCCTGGGATTGTTGTAGAGTGCGCTGCTCTACATAGAGGCGGATCTGCTCCAGCGGAGGCGTCTCCTCCGCCTGCTTGCCGATCAATTGCGCAACGATATAGAGCGTATTTCGGGGAGCAGGCTGGTTCATGGGTGTCTTCTGGTTAACTGTGACCGGAGCGCTGGTAAAGGGGCCGTTCTCCGGAGTAAAGGGACCGTTCCCCAGCGCATCCAGCGCCTTGAGCAGCTCTTCCGGAACCGCTTTTTTGCTCATGATCAGCTCGCGTCCCGCATTTGCAGTCTCGGTTGGGCTCAGCTTCAGAGCCAGCGCCTCCGCACGAAAATCCCTGGTAGTTTTCAGCTTCTCGATGACCTTTTGAGCCTGGGTTGCATCCGGCACGAACATCATCCGGATGGTGTAGGTGGCCGGAAAGATCGGTGTCTTCTTCATCTCATCGTAGGTCGCCTGCACCTTGACCGGATCGGCTTTCGCCCCGTCGGTCCCCAGCGCCGTCACCTCCAGCAGATGCCGAACCTGATGCTCCAATTCCGTTTCGGTAAGCTGCTGGGTGAGTAGTCTCTGCTCAACATCCGGCGTCATGCGTCGAATGATCCCCGCGAGTTGTTTAACAGCCGCTTCGGAGGGGGTAGCTTTCTTCTCCACCGCCAGTTGGTCCGTGAGGCAGTCCTGGATCATATTCAGGAGGGTGAAACCGCCCGCATCCAGGCCGGAATTCGGCGGGATCTGGCGGACGCGCTGCACACGGTCGAGGTACTCTTCCTCGCTGATGACGGTGTCTTTGACATGGGCGACCGCTTTGACCCCCTCACAATCGGATCGCCAGGAGGCGCGGAGCGATGGGGGAGCGGAAGCGAAAGCGCCCGACTGAGCCAGGGCAGTCTGGCTTGCAAGGGTACAGAGAGAGAGAACCAGAGCCATATTCCGATGTTGCGTTTTCAAGATTGCCTCCTGTGGTACACATACCACCTCGAATAACGGATTCCTTCCAGGTTGGAATCTCCCCTCTCCCAGAATGGGGGAGGGGTCGGGGGTGGGGGCCATGCTGTCAGGGCTGGTCGGCGTAGATGGAGTAGGTGGGCGTGGAGAGATAGCGCTCCCCGGTCGAAGGGATGATGACCACGATCATCTTGCCGGCGTTCTCTTCGCGCCGGGCGACCTGGAGCGCCGCCCAGACGGCAGCCCCCGAGGAGATGCCGGCGAACACGCCCTCCTCCTTTGCCAGGCGGCGCGCCATCTCCATGGCATCCTGGTTCTCGACCGTGATGATCTCGTCGTAGATATGGGTATTCAGGTTCTTCGGAATGAAGCCAGCCCCGATGCCCTGGATCGGGTGGGGGCCTTTCGGCTTGCCGCTGAGGACCGCAGAGGCGGCAGGCTCGACCGCAACGACCTTAAATGCGGGCTTGCGGGCCTTGATGACCTCACCCACGCCCGTGATCGTGCCGCCGGTCCCAACGCCCGCCACCAGGATATCGCACTGACCGTCGGTATCGCGCCAGATCTCCTCGGCGGTGGTCTTGCGGTGGATCTCGGGGTTCGCGGGATTGTCGAACTGCTGGGGGATAAAGTATTTGCCCGGCTCCGCGGCGGCGATCTCCTCCGCCTTCTGAATGGCGCCCTTCATGGCTTCCGGCCCCGGCGTCAGCACCAGATCCGCTCCCAGCGCCCGCAAGAGCGCGCGGCGCTCGTGCGACATCGTCTCCGGCATCACCAACTTGCAGGCGTAGCCCTTCGCAGCGCAGGCGAAGGCCAGCCCGATGCCGGTATTGCCGCTCGTCGGCTCCAGGACCGTGATACCGGGTTTGAGCCGCCCATCCCGCTCCGCCGCTTCGATCATCGCAACCCCGATGCGGTCTTTCACACTGGAGAGAGGGTTGAAGTACTCCAGTTTGGCGACGATCTGCGCCTTTGCCCCTTCGGTGACCCGATTGAGCCGGACCAGGGGCGTATTGCCGATCAACTCGGTGACGTTATGTGCGATCTTCATAAAAACCCTCGTGGGAGGCCGATTGGGGCCGTGGAATAGGAGCCGTCATGGCGACGCGCCCTTAGATACCGGGCATCAGGCTGAGCGAATCGTCCAGTTCATTTTTGCGCGCGACCAGGTCCGCCAGCGTGGTGGCGTTCAGGCGCTGTGTGAGCAGGGTCTCGATCTGCTCCTCGAAGTCGCGTACGATCCAGCCGACGCCGGGGGCGTTCAGGTCGGCCTGCTCGTCCTCCGTGTGGCTGGAAAAGAGCCGATCCCCACGCATCAGGGCGCGTACCACGTCGCCTACGGTAATACGGTCCGGAGTGCGCGCAAGGTTATAGCCGCCGCCCGCGCCGCGAACGCTCCGGACAATGCCCGCGCCTTTGAGGGCGGCGAGGATCTGGTCGAGGTAGGGGCCGGGGATCTGCTGCCGGGTCGCGATCTCACGGCTCTGGCAGGCTTCCATGGGGGATTGCATCGCCAGATCCACGGCGGCGCAGAGTGCATAGCGTAATTTGGAGTTAAAAAAGCCCATAAAGAGATGGCCCTGACCGAATGGAGTGGGAGGAGACCTGGCCTCCGATTACCGGAATTCCGTCAAAATGGAAACTTGACCAATCCAGTATACTTTTCAGGGTTTCCGTTGTCAAGGGGTTTCGCGCAGGGCCGGCGCATCTTAATTCTTGTTGAGACAGGAACTCGGCGGCAACAAGCCGAACGGATAGGCATCCCTTCCTGGAGATTGCCTATGCCTGCGGCCTATCCCACCCTGATCGAATG
>Ga0070734_10003085_pt1 | contig 18348 bp, 18 predicted proteins | sample Coa_R1_8_FD_66444 | JGI IMG/M metagenome (GOLD analysis project Ga0070734, IMG submission 66444) | Surface soil microbial communities from Centralia Pennsylvania, which are recovering from an underground coalmine fire - Coalmine... | ecosystem: Environmental > Terrestrial > Soil > Unclassified ... | reverse complement strand
CAGTAATCAATTGGCCACGGATGGGCACGGATGAGAAAGTTTTATCCGTGTGCATCCGTGGCTATTTATTTCCAGTTGAGCAGCCGATCGGTGATCCTGCGGCTACGTGTCTTTTCCCGGCGGCTACGATTGAATCTCAAAGAGCCGAACACGACAAAAATAAATAACACCACCAAGCCGACAACTACCGAGAGTTCGCCGGCCAACGATGTCATGCACCTAGTCTCGCAGGAGCGTAGAACCGGACATAGAGGAGTTCCGCTTAATCGCCTGGCGTAATGTCTCCTAGGGTGGCAAAGGCCATCTTCGTAAGCGGGGGGACCGGCTGAGATATAATTCTCCCCATCGAAACCGTTATGGGACAGGCTGTTCAAATGGCGCCGGCGCTCGCCGAGCCGCGCATCGAAAGCGCGCCCGGGCACTGGAGTCTGGCGAAGCGCATCGCTTTCCGCTTTGTGTTTTCGTACTTCATGCTTTACAACCTGCCGATGGCGGGGCATGTCAATTTGCTCGAGGCCGTTCCCGGAGTTCCCTGGCTCTCGGAAAAATACCAGCAGCTCTGGCACACCATCGTCCCGTGGGTTGCGATTCACGTTTTCCATTTGAGCGGGCCGGTGACTGTGTATCCGGCAGTCAATGGAAGCGGAGACACCACGCTCGATTACATCGAGAACCTGTTGTTATTAGTCACGGCGTTGCTTGCCACCATCGCCTGGTCCGCGATCGATTACAAACGCAGGGAATATGCACGGCTGAATTTTTACTTCCGCGTCTACACACGCTACGCGCTTTCGTTCACGCTGTTCGGGTACGGTTTCGCAAAAGTGATTCCCACGCAGTTCATCTTTCCTTCTCTCAGCCGCCTCATCGAACCGTTCGGCGAATTTTCACCGATGGGCGTGCTGTGGAACTTCATGGGATATTCGACGGCGTACGTTATTTTTTCCGGACTCGCTGAGGTTACCGGCGCGACGCTGCTGCTGTTTCGCCGCACCGCGACGCTCGGGGCTATGGCATCGGCCGCGGTTCTGCTCAACGTGGTGATGCTGAACTTCTGCTACGACGTCCCGGTCAAGCTGTACTCGTCGAATCTTCTGCTAATGGCGATTTTCCTAATGGCGCCGGATCTGGGACGCTTGGCGAATCTGCTGGTGCTGAATCGTCCGACCGAGCCGGTGAATCTGGCTGCACCTCCCCTGGCGATTCGCGGGATCAAACCGCACTGGCTGAAAACCGGCGCTGTGGTGTTCCAGATTGTCTTCGTCGGATATTTTCTCTACGGCACCATCAAGGGCGGCTGGGAAGGCTACAAAGGGTACGTTTTGAATCGGCCGAAGCCTCCGATTTACGGATTGTACGAAGTCGAAAGCTTCACTTCACCCAACATTACAGACGCCACCCGCTGGCGCCGCGTCGCGATTTCGTCGCCTGCCGCATTCACCGCCCGAATGATGGACGAATCTTCGCATATCTTTAACACCGAGTACGACGAGAAAAAGAACACGGTCACCGTCGACAAGAAGAGCCTGCTCAACTACACTCGTCCGGATGCCGAACACGTGGTTCTAGCCGGCGATTCGCTAGTAGTAAAGCTAAAAAGAATCGACCCTTCGAAGTTCCTGCTGGTGAACCGCGGATTTCATTGGATCAACGAACGTCCCTTCAACAAGTAGTGGGGCGGACCCCCAGGTCCGCGCGGGTCCCCCAGGACCCGCTGTTCAAAAGAGCCGACGAGGGCGTCGGCTGCGGACCAGGGGGTCCGCCCTACCAGGCTTCGGTATATACTAGTCGTTGCATTCCAGGATGCATCCCGTCCGCGGAAAGGGACGATCCCACCTGGCCGACAGGTTGCACTGAACATCAACCTCACTTCTGCCCGACCGAGCGGACACCGGGCGACATAAGAAGGAGGACTGATGTCCCGCGAATTACCCGTTAAACCAAACCTCGAACATCTTAGAGAACAGGCCAAAGAGTTGCTCCGCCGTGCCCAGCAGGGGGACGCCGAAGCAATCGCCCTTTTCCGTTCTCACGTTTCCTTTTCCGCGCCTGCAAGCCTCAAGCTCGCCGACGCCCAACACGCCATTGCCCGAGACTACGGCTTTTCAAGCTGGCCCAAGTTGAAGGAGCATGTGGAATCGCTCGCCAAAATGCGCGAACCATCGGAACTGCTCACTGCCGCGATTCGCGCCCAGGATCCGGTGAAAACCAAGCAAACGCTCGATGCCCATCCGGAGTTGAAAGCGCAATTGAACGATCCCCTGCCCGGTTACGGCGCCGGCATGCAGGCGCTGCTTGCCGCGGTGCAGCGGACCGATCGCAAAACCATCGATGTCCTGCTCGAAGCCGGCGCCGATATCAACGCGCGAAGCCATCTGTGGGCCGGAGGCGTCGGTGTTCTGGATGAGTGCTCGCCCGAGTTTGCTCCATTTCTGATGGAACGCGGCGCCAAGCTGGACGCCCATTCGGCCGCTCGGCTCGGACTGCTCGAAAAACTGCGGGAATTCGTGACGGAGAATCCCGCCGAGCTGGCGCGGCATGGCGCGCGCGGACAGACACCGCTTCATCTGGCGTCCTCCGTCGACATCGCGCGCTTCCTGCTCGAAGCCGGCGCGGAGATCGACGCACGCGATCTGCAGCACGAATCCACTCCCGCGCAACACATGATCCGTGTTGTTCAAGCGCGCTACTTTCCGCGCGATCGCCAGGACATCGCACGCTTTCTGGTCGCGCGTGGATGCCGCACCGATATCCTGATGGCCTCCGCGCTGGGCGACATGGATCTGGTGCGCCAGCATCTCGACCAGGATCCCAATTCGATCCGGACGCGCGTCAACGAAGCGTTCTTTCCGAAGCAAGATTCCCGCAGCGAGGGCACCATTTACATCCCCATCTTCGGCCCGAATCGCACCCCACATCTGATAGCACGCGATTTCGGGCACGAAGATGTCTTCCAGTTGTTAATCCAACGCAGTCCTGAAGATGTGAAGCTCTCACAAGCTTTCGAACTGGGCGACGAAGCGATCTTCCGCGAACTGTTGGCCAAGCGTCCGAATCTGGTTGCGACATTGACCGATGCGGATCGCCGCCAGCTCCCCGACGCCGCGCAGAACAACAATACGGCTGCGGTGCGGCTGATGCTGCAAGCCGGCTTGCCAGTGGACGCGCTCGGCGAATACGGCATGACGGCTTTGCAATGGGCAGCTTGGCATGGCAACGCGGCGGCGGTCCAAGAGATTCTGCGCTATGGTCCGAAATTAGAGCTGAACAATGAACACGAAATCACGGCGCTCGGCTCGGCGCTGCATGGCTCGGAAAATAGCTGGCATCGCGATACCGGCGATTACGGGGCAACCGTGGAAGCTTTGCTTGAAGCAGGAGCGAAAGCGCCGCCGCTCACGGATGATCTCGAAGCAAGCCAGGCGGCGCGCGAAGTCCTGCGGCGGTATGAGGAGCGTAACAACACGGTCACCTGAGTGCCGCGCTCGCGATGATCCGGGAAAAACGAGACGCATTTCCGGGCGAGGGCGATCCCCCACCGCATTAGAGATCGCAAGCTTCAAGGGCAAGATTGCTTTGAACGTGCCGGCCACGCCAATATGGATTAAGCCGTAGTTTTCGTTCACGCCCAATGCTCAACCGGATCGCCCAGCTCATCGCGCACCATCAGATGTTCGCATCCGGTTCGCGGATCGGTGTCGCAGTATCGGGCGGCGCCGACTCCGTTTTCTTGCTGCATGCCCTGCGCGAGCTGAGATGGTCCGAGCTAAGCGTTCTCCATGTCGAACATGGCATCCGCGGCGAAGCGTCGCGCCAGGACGCCGCCTTCGTCCAGGCTCTGGCAGAAAAATACGCCCTCCCATTCCACATCCATTCCGCGGACGTGCCCGCAATCCAGGACAATCAGGAACAGGCCGCGCGCGATGTCCGCCGGAAATTCTTCGCCGAACTAATCGCCGCCGGCACCGTGGATCGTATCGCCACCGGCCACACCCGCACCGATCAAGCGGAGACCGTCCTCTTCCGCATCCTGCGCGGCGCAGGCTCAGCCGGAATCGCAGGCATCCTACCGGTAACGAAGGAAGGCCTGGTTCGCCCACTGCTGGAAATCGATCGTTCGGAAATCGAGGACTGGCTGCGCAAGCGAAACATTCCCTGGCGGGAAGACGCATCGAACCAAGATCGCTCCTATGCCCGCAATCGCCTCCGCCACGAAATTCTCCCCCTGCTGCGCGAGGCCTTCAATCCAAACCTCGATCACACGCTCGCAAACATGGCAACGGTGGCCCGCGATGAAGAGCGTTACTGGCAATCGACACTGCCCGCTCCCCAATCCCCAATCCCTAATCCCCAAACCCTACCGCTGCGCGAGCTACGCGAGCCAGCGGTCGCCCGCCGCCTCATCCGTGCCGCAATCGCCGCCGCGAAAGGCGACCTTCGCCAAATCGACTTCGCCCACGTTGAGCGCATCCTCGAAATGGCCCGGTCACCCGGCGGACATGACCGCGCGCAGCTTCCCGGCTTAGACGTGATTCGTTCCTTTGAATGGATCCGTCTAGTACCCGCGAATGCATCCTCCGCCGTACCCGATTTTTCGATGCCGATCCAAGCGCCGGGATCGGTGGAACTCCCAGGGTCCGGAACCCGTATTACATTGCAAGTGTTAGAGAAATCAGAATCGCCGAAAGCCTATGCTACAGTGGGGAATGAACTGGACTGGCAGCGCCTCACGGTGGCCGGAGGCGTGCTCCCCAGTCTCGAGTTGCGTAACTGGAGACCTGGTGATCAGTATCAACCGCAGGGACAATCCAAAGAGCAAAAGATCAAAAATCTGTTCCAAGATGCCCGTATCCCCTTGTGGGAACGCGGGTATTGGCCGATTATCACTTATAATGGGATCATTGTATGGACCCAAAAATTCGGCGCTGCCGCTGAGTTTGCGGCCGGGCCGTGCACGCGAGTTGTCCTGCGAGTGGAAGTTTCCTTGGAAAGCTGCAATCGGGCGAGCGGTGTTTGACGTCCAATAGAGTAGTGCGGACCCGGGCTTCGGCAAGAAGAGGGCCGTGGAGTAGGGAGAGGGAATGAATAATTCGAATATCAAAACCGCCATCTTCTGGGTGGTGATCATCATGGTGGTGGTGCTGTTCTGGACCGTGGTCCATAACAACAAGTCGCAGCAAAGCGCGGTACTCACCTACACGCAACTGCTGAACGACGTGAATGCCGGGAAGATCAAGACTGTAACCATCACGGGAACCGATCTCCAGGGAACCTACAAAGAGGACAACCAGCAGCTCAAATCCGTCATTCCTCCAAATCATCAAAAGCTGGACGACGCCATGTACGAAAAAGGCGTCAACGTCACTTACACCAAGGAAAGCGGCAGCGGATGGGTTTCGATTCTGATCAACGCCATCCCGTTTGTGCTTCTGCTCGCTTTCTGGATCTTCATGATGCGGCAGATGCAGAGCGGCGGTAACAAAGCGCTGAGCTTCGGCAAGAGCCGCGCGCGCCTGCACTCCTCGCAGCAGAAGAAAGTCACTTTCAAAGACGTCGCCGGCGTGGAAGAAGCCAAAGAAGAACTGCAGGAGATCATCGAATTTCTGCGCGAGCCTCAGAAGTTTCAGAAGCTCGGCGGACGCATTCCCAAGGGCGTTCTGCTGATCGGACCTCCCGGAACCGGAAAAACTTTGCTCGCTCGCGCGATCGCGGGCGAAGCCAACGTTCCCTTCTTCTCCATCTCGGGTTCGGATTTCGTCGAAATGTTCGTCGGCGTAGGCGCGAGCCGCGTGCGCGATCTGTTCGAACAAGGCAAGAAAAACGCTCCGTGCATCATCTTCATCGATGAAATCGACGCAGTCGGCCGCCACCGCGGCGCAGGCTTGGGCGGTGGACATGACGAACGCGAACAAACGCTCAACCAACTGCTCGTCGAAATGGATGGTTTCGAGTCGAACGAAGGCGTGATTTTGGTTGCTGCAACGAACCGTCCCGACGTGCTCGATCCCGCATTGCTCCGCCCCGGCCGTTTTGATCGCCGCGTGGTTGTTGGGCGTCCGGATGTGAAGGGCCGCGAGATGATCCTGCGCGTCCACACCAAGAAAGTTCCGCTGTCGGACGATGTGGATCTCTCTGTGGTTGCTCGCGGCACGCCGGGATTCGCCGGCGCCGATCTAGCGAATCTCGTCAACGAAGCGGCGCTGGTGGCCGCGCGCCAGAACCGCAAAGTGGTCACGCAGTTCGATTTTGAGCTGGCCAAGGACAAAGTGATGATGGGCGTGGAACGCAAATCCCTCATCATCAGCGAAGACGAAAAGCGCAACACCGCTTATCACGAAGCCGGACACGCGTTGGTCGCCGCGATGATTCCGGAAGCCGATCCGCTGCACAAGGTCACCATCATTCCTCGCGGGATGGCGCTGGGTTTGACCATGCAGCTCCCGCTCGACGACAAGCACTCTTACAACAAGGAATATTTGGAAGCGCAGCTCGCCATCCTGATGGCCGGCCGCATCGCCGAAGAGCGCTTCATGCATCACATCACCACCGGCGCTGGCAACGACATCGAGCGAGCCACCGAAATGGCGCGCAAGATGGTCTGCGAGTGGGGCATGAGCGAGCTCGGACCCATGAGCTACGGCAAAAAGGAAGAGCAGATCTTCCTCGGCCGCGAAATCGCGCAGCATCGCGATTACAGCGAAGCCACCGCCATCGAAATCGACAAGCAGGTCCGCAAGCTGGTGGATGCCGGCTACGATCGCGCGCAGAGCATCATCGTGGATAAGGGCGATGCCCTTGCCCGGATCGCCGAAGCGCTGCTCGAGCGCGAAGTGCTGGATGGGGCCGAAGTCCGGCTGCTCATCGAAGGCGGTACGCTCAGCGCCTACACCAAAACAACCAAACCCGGCGAGGGCGGTGGCGAGAAGCAGCAAGTGATTCGTCCGGAAGGCGGCAAGCCTCCCGTGACCGGATTGCTTGGCGGCGAGCGTCCTCAGCCCGCTTGAGACAGTTTCCCGTTTATTTGTTCGATGTCGACGGCACGCTGCTAGACTCTGCCGCCGACATCTGCGGGGCGATCCAGCTCGTTCTTTCCACCACCCGTCAAAACGCGGTCAGCGACGATTTTCTGCGCTGCTACATCGGCCGCCATCTCGTGGATCTGTTCCAGGACCTGATGCCTGAGTTGTCGCGCGAACAGATGGACTTGATGGTCGCGGATTACCGCCGAATTTACTTGGCGCGCAATCACGGCGCAACGCGCGCGTTTCCCGGTGTCGCAGAAGTTTTAGCCGCGCTTCCGGGAAAGAAGTCCACCGCGACGACGAAGGGCACTCCGACCACTCGCGTGGTGCTCGAACGCTTTGGCCTGCTTCCCTACTTCGACCACGTGCAAGGCACCGACGGATTCCCGGCCAAGCCGGAGCCGGATGTGATATTGGCATCGCTCAAAGTGCTGGGCGCGGCGCCGGAAGATTGCTTACTGGTAGGCGATGCCGCAGCAGACATGGAAGCAGGCCGCCGGGCAGGCGTCAAAACGTGCGCCGTAACGTGGGGATACGGCAAGCGCGAAGATCTGGCGCGCTGGGAGCCGGATTACTGGATCGACGATCCAAACCAATTGGCCGCGGATGGACGCAGATAAATTCTTATCCGTGGCTAAATTGTTTTCAACTCGTCCAGATCCAACCGCCCCGTATAGATCGCCATTCCGAGTGCTGCATGAATCCCCAGCTTTTGCAGCTCGCGAATCTCTTCCATCGTAGTAATGCCGCCGGCGGCAGTCAGTTCGTGCTTGGTCGCCGCGCGCAGCCTCCGAAACCAATCCAGATCCGTGCCCTGCATCATGCCCTCTTTGTCCACGTAGGTGCACAGGAAACCGGAGCAATACGGCTCCAATTCACGAATCACTTGCTCGGCGGTAAACTCGGTCGCTTCCTGCCAGCCTTTCACAACAACTTTTCCGCCGCGTGAATCTAGCGCGATGATCAGACGCTCCGGACCAACCGCGTCGGCTATTTCCATCAGCTTCTCGCGTTGGAAGGCCGCCGTTCCTACAATCACCCGATGCGCCCCCTGCTCCCGCAGCCCGCGCGCCCGCTCAGCCGACCGCACTCCGCCCCCCACCCGGCAAACCGCACGCGAAGCAAGAAATTCCACCAGTTCGTCGTTCGACCCCTTGCCCATCGCGGCATCCAGATCGATCACTTGAATTTCCGGAAACGCCGCGAAGCGCGCCAGCATTTCGAGCGGCGTCCCACCTTCCAGCGCCTTATCGCGGCCCTGCACAAGCTGCACCACTTTGCCGCCCATCAAGTCGATGCACGGGATGATCACAGCGCCGGCCTCACGGGAACGCCGCGCGCGTCCAAAAATTGCTTTAGCTCGTGTACCGTATGCGTTCCGTAGTGGAAGATCGAAGCTGCGAGCGCGGCATCGGCCTCGCCTTCGCTGAACACACGCGCAAAGTCCTCGGGCTTCCCCGCTCCGCCGGACGCGATCACCGGAATGTGTGTTGCGCGCGATACGGCGCGAGTAAGCGCGCAGTCAAAGCCTGTTTGCACGCCGTCCGTATCCATCGAGGTGAGCAGAATCTCGCCCGCGCCGCGTTCCTGCCCGTGGCGCGCCCATTCGACGGCATCCATTCCCTCGTCATCGCGTCCACCACGCGTGAACACATTCCAGCTCCCGCCCGGATTCCGCCGCGCATCGATCGCCAACACAACAGCTTGCGCTCCGAACTCCTGGCTGAGCTCGGTGATCAACTCGGGCCGCCGGACCGCCGCCGTATTTACGCTGACCTTATCCGCGCCCGACATCAGGATCTTCCGCGCATCCGACACCGAGCGAATCCCGCCGCCGACCGTCAGCGGAATGAAAACCTTTCGCGCCGTGCGAGCCACCACATCTGCCATGATGTCGCGCGCATCGCTCGATGCGGTGATGTCCAGGAAGACCAGCTCATCCGCGCCCTGCGCGTTGTAGCGCTCGGCCAGCTCCACCGGATCGCCGGCGTCGCGCAGGCCCACGAAATTCACGCCCTTCACCACGCGCCCGCCCGTGACATCCAGACACGGAATGATTCGCTTGGCCAGCATGGCTACACCTCGAGAAAATTGCGGACGATCCGCAGCCCGAGCGGCCCCGATTTTTCCGGATGAAACTGCACGCCATAGACGTTTTCGGATTCGAGCACGGCTGTATAATCCACGGCGTACGAACACGTGCCCGACGTTGCGCCGTTCAACGGAGCATAGTAACTGTGGGCGAAGTACAGATACGGGTTCGCATCGCGCAGTAGCTTCGATCCCGCGCGCGCCATCACCTGATTCCACCCCATGTGGGGCGACCGTACGCCCGCCGGAAAACGCCGGATCACGCCGTCGAACAATCCGAGGCCGCGCTCCTCCGGCGCCTCTTCGCTGGACTGAAATAGCGCCTGTAGTCCCAGGCAAATGCCGAGGAACGGAACGCCGGCGCGAATTCGACCGAGCAGCGCTTCCCGAACCCGCATCGCATCAAAGGCTCGCATCATCTGGCCGAAGTGCCCGACGCCCGGCAAGATAATCTTGGTAGCGCGTTGCAAACCACCGGCATCGCGCACCAATTCATACTCCGCGCCGATCTCAGCCAGGGTATTCTGCACGGAGCGTAAATTTCCGGCGCCATAGTCCAGAATCGAAATCACAACAGACCTTTGGTCGACGGCAGCTGATCCTTCAGCCGCTTGTCATGCGAGCACGCATAACGCAGCGCCCGCGCGAAACATTTGAAAATCGCCTCGATCTTGTGATGATTCGATCGGCCGTACAAAACCTTGGCGTGCAGATTCGCCCCGGCGTGATTGACGAATCCGCCGAAGAAATCCTCCAACAATTCCGTTTGCAGATCGCCCACCAGCCGGACCTTCACCTTGTCCTTGTAAGCGAGCGCCGGACGGCCTCCCAAATCGAGCGCAACCACGGCCAGCGTTTCGTCCATCGTCATCACGAAATATCCCGCGCGATTGATGCCTTTACGATCCCCCAGCGCCTTGGCCACAAGCTGCCCCAATACGATCCCGACATCTTCCACCGTGTGATGCTGATCCACATCCAGATCGCCCTTCGCCTTGAGCGTCAGGTCGAAGCCGCCGTGCTTTGCGAACAGCTCCAGCATGTGGTCGAAAAAACGAATGCCGGTGGAAATCTTATACTTTCCCAAGCCGTCCAGATTCAAGGATCCTTGGATTCGGGTCTCTTTCGTGTTCCGCGTGATCTTAGCCGATCTCATTGATCTCTCTCAAAACCTGAATTGCGCCTTCCTGTTGGAAAAGGTCCAGCAGTTGATCTCTTCGGGGACTATCAGGCGCGGCGATCCCGATAAACGGAACCTCCGCTGCCCGCGCACAGCGCGCGTCGTCCACGGTGTCGCCGACGTACAAGAGTTTTTGCTTCGGACGGAGCGCCGCAATCTTCCAAAGCCCGTCCGGCGCGGGTTTCGCGCGCTGGACATCGTCCGCCGTCAGAATCAGAAACCGGTCCAGGAGTCCTTCGCGCTTGAGCGTGATCTCCACTTCCTGACGCGTTCGCCCGGTATAAATTGCCAACTCGAATTTCGAGGCTAGCCGATCCAGCAAACCGTCGCGCGGCAGCCAGCGCTCGCGATGGATCATGCCTTGATCCAGAAAGAGGTGATTGAAGTAGCGAACCACTTCATCGTAGGAGACCTCCACGCCCAGATCCGAGCAGATCTTCTGCGAAAGCGCCCAATCGTTATTCCAGCCGCCCTGATTTTTGTAATCCTGAATCGATTCGCGTGCGATGGTCTTTCCCGTAAAGTGCGCCACCGTTTGCACCACCGTCTCGCGGTACGACTCGGTGACGTCCACCAGCACGCCGTCCATATCGAACACCAGCACCTGTGCGGACGTACTCACCAAATCTCCTCCAGTTGACTCAGGAATTTTCGAATCTGCTCGCGCGTTCCGGTTGTGACCCGCACGCATCCATCAATTTCATAGCTGCGATCGCGTACCAGTACGCCACGCCGGCGCAACTCATCGCGAATCCCGATCGCGCGCTGGCCGGCTTGGAAAAGCACGAAATTCGCTTGGCTCTCGTAATAGGGAATGCCCAGTTTTTCCAAACCGACATACAGCAGCTCCCGCGCCGCCAGCACTTCCATTACATATTTCTGGATGTACGTTTGATCCTGAATCGCCGCGCGCGCGGCCAGCGCCGCAATACTGTTGACGCTGTAAGGCGACTGCGCCTTGCGCAGAAACTCTACGTTGCCGGATTGCGAAAACAGACAACCCAGCCGCATCGCCGCCATGCCGTAAACCTTGGAGAAAGTCCGGCTGACGAACAGGTTCGGATAATCGTTAATCAGCGGCAGCGCCGTAACGCCGCAAAATTCGTAATAAGCTTCGTCCAGCAAAACCGCGGCATTGGTGGCTTTTTCGAGGATTCGCTCGATACCCGCGCGCGACGTTCCGGTCCCCGTTGGATTGTTCGGATTTGCAATCAGCACCGCACGCGTGTTGGGACGAATGGCTTCCAGCAGCTCATCCAGCGGAAATGCCAGCTTCTCCGCCCGGTACGGAATCTCACGAACCGAGGCTCCGGCTACTTCCGCGTAGAAGCGATACATCGCATACGACGGACGCAACAGCAGGACTTCGTCGCCGTCGTCGACATAGGTATTGATCAGAACCTGAATCGCTTCGTCCGTTCCATTGGACAGCGTAAAGTCGTCGGGCTCCACCTCGAAAAATTCCGCCAGCTCCCGTTTGACCTCGTCATACTCCGGATAAATCGCCAGTGCCGTCTCATTGAGATGCGCCCGCAGGAACTCGATGACCTTGGGCGAAGCGCCTACGGTGTTCTCGTTAAAATCCAGCCGGAGTTTGTGCGCACGCCCGCCCGTTGGCGGATTATACGGCGCCATCTTCAACACAGCTTCCCGCGGTTGTAATACGCCCGGCGGCAGATCCACTTTCTTATTTGGCAAAGCGTACCTCCACCGAGCGCGCGTGCGCTTCCAGACCCTCGGCGCGAGCCAGCGTGGTCGCCGAAGGCGCCAGTTTCTTCAAAGCTCCCTCGCTCAACCGCTGCACCGAAATCACCTTGACGAAGTCGGCCGCCGACAACCCGCCGCGGATCCGCGCCGCACCGGACGTCGGCAGCACATGATTCGGACCCGATACATAGTCCCCCGCCGCTTCCGGACTGTACGCGCCCACGAAAATGCTGCCTGCATGCTGGATCTTCGCAAGCAGGCTTTCCTCGTAAATCACCAAATGCTCCGGCGCCAGCCGGTTCGATGCTTCAACAGCATCGTCAGTCGTTGCGCACAGAATGACCGCACTGTTGTTTCGAATCGACTCGCAAGCAACCGAAGCCGTGCTCAACGTCTGAAGCTGACTGCCCACTTCCGCCGCCACCCTTTCCGCCAGCGTGCGCGATGTTGTTAACAGGATCGACGACGCTTCCACATCATGCTCGGCCTGCGCCAGCATGTCCGCCGCAAGATGCCTCGGATCTGCGTCGTCCGCGATGATCACGATCTCAGTCGGGCCTGCCACGAAGTCGATGCCAACTTCGCCAGCCAACAGCTTCTTCGCGGCCGCGACATAAATGTTGCCCGGTCCGACAATGCGATCCACTTTCGGAACGGTCGCCGTGCCGAACGCGAGCGCAGCGATCGCATGCGCGCCTCCGATTCGGAAGATTCTCTCCAAGCCCATGAACTGCGCCGTCGCCAGTATCTCCCGGCTCGGATGCGGCGACGCCGCACAAATGGTCTGCACGCCCGCCACCTGCGCCGGAATCACAGTCATTAACAGAGTGGAAGGCAGCGGATAACGGCCCGCCGGAATGTAGGCGCCCATCGAATCGAGCGGCCGGATAATATGACCCAGACGGCGGCCATCCGGGAAGTCATGCCAGCTTTCCTGGGGAAGCTGCAGCGCCGCATATTCGCGGATATTGCGCGCCGCCGTTTCGAGCGCTGCTAAAAACTCATCGGACGCGCTTGTGCCGCCCGTCGAAACGGTGAGATCGTTCCCTGTGAATCCGTCGAACTTGCGCGCAAACTCCAGCACTGCTTCATCGCCGCGCTCGCGAACCGCATCTAAAATTGGCCGGACGGTCTGCTCGGCTTCCGCCAACCGGACTGCTTTGCGTTCAACGAAATTCCGTGCCTGATCGAGTGGGACGATTCGCAGCATGATTACATTACGATCTTGTTCAATGGGTACTCCACAATTCCCTGCCCGCCCGCTTCCTTGAGCCTTGGAATAATGTTGCGCACCGTGATTTCATCCAGAATCGTATGAACCGCGACCCAATCCGGATCGCTCAAATTCGAAATCGTCGGATTCTTCAAAGCGGGCAAGATTCGGATCACAGCCGCGAGCGATTCCTTCCGCACGTTGAGAATCAACCCCACGCGCCCCAAAGCGTTAATCGCACCTTCGAGCAGCAACCGAATGTCCTCAATCTTGCGCCGCTTCTCGGCGTCCTTCCAGGAATCCACATTCGCGATCAATTGTGTATTCGACTCGAGCACCGTTTCGATAATTCGAAGTTTGTTGGCGCGCAGCGACGATCCGGTCTCGGTCACCTCCACGATTGCGTCCGCCAAAACGGGCGGCTTCACTTCGGTCGCGCCCCAACTGAACTCCACTTTCGCGTTCACACCGTTTTTGGCGAGATACCGTTTGGTCGTCGCCACCAATTCCGTCGCGATGATCTTACCCTCAAGGTCCTTCACGCTTTGAAAAGCCGACGCTTCCGGAACGGCCAGAACCCAGCGCACTTTTCCGAAGCTTTGCTTCGCGTAAATCAAATCCGCTACGGATTCTACTTTGGCTTCGCTCTCTTCCACCCAATCGCGGCCGGTGAGGCCGGCATCCAGCACGCCATCCTCGATGTAACGGGCCATCTCCTGAGCGCGAATCATCATGCATTCGATCTCGGGATCGTCGATGGAGGGAAAATAGGATCGTGAACTCGTGGTGATGGTGAATCCCGCACGCCGGAACAGATCGATGGTCGCGTTCTCCAGGCTCCCTTTCGGAATTCCAAGCTTCAGCTTCACGAGTTGCTCCCATACACCGCCGCCGGATCGTAGGTGCGGGATTCTGATTCTTTCCAAGACCCGTCGTGCAGCCGCCGGAAGAAACAGCTTTGATAGCCTTCATGACACACTCCCGGCCCGAGCGCTTCTACTTCGATCAACAGCGCATCTCGATCGCAATCGGTTGATATGCTTTTCACCACCAGCCGATGTCCGGACGTCTCGCCCTTGAGCCAGAGCTTGTTGCGCGACCGGCTGAAGAACGTCACCAACCCCGATTCGACGGTCTTGCGAAAGGCCTCATCGTTCATAAAGCCGACCATGAGGACGCGATGCGTCTTATGATCCTGAATCACCGCGGTGACCAATCCACTTTGCTTGCTGAAATTGAGTTCCATTCGTCGATACCAACAAAAAAGCCCACCTGGCTTTCGGCGGGCTCTCTTCGTTTTCAGAATTTGATCAGAATGCCGCCGATCACCAATTGTGCTCGTGATGGTGGTGATGCGCGGCCATGAAATTCAACTGTAGCACGTTTGCTCACTTTCAATTGGGCAAGAGCACGACTCAACTATGACGTATACGATAGAAGTATACTGATTGCAAATGGATCCACTGGAGAACTGTACTGGATTCGATTGGGATGACGCGAATACACATAAAAACTGGGAACGGCATAAGGTTACGCCGGAGGAGGCTGAGGATGTCTTCTTCCATGAACCACTCATCGTGCGCAGCGATGTTCGCCACTCAAAGCACGAAAAGCGATACTACGCACTTGGACGAACAAACGTGGGCCGATGCCTGTTTGTGGTCTTCGCGCAGCGGCGCAGCCTCATCCGTATAATCTCAGCCAGGGACATGAACCGAAATGAAAAACAATGATATGAAAGACTCGAAAAAGAGAATCCCTGAATTCCAGAGCGAAGAAGATGAACGGGCATTCTGGGCGAACGCGGATTCGACGCAGTACGTGGACTGGTCTTCCGCAAGACGCAAGAGGCTTCCAAACTTGAAGCCATCCTTAAGAACAATCTCCCTGCGACTGCCCGTCTCAATGATCGAGGATCTGAAGGTGCTGGCGCATCGGCGCGATGTGCCGTATCAATCGCTGCTTAAAGTCTTCCTGGCAGAACGTTTGGAGCGCGAACGCCGGCCGCGATAGAACATTTTACTTATTGGCTCTGAAAACGTTCCCCTGATTCAGCAGCCAATCCGGATCCAACCGCCGCTTCACCGCCTTCATCGATTCAATCTGTTCCGGCGTATACTGCAGCTCCAACAAATGCGCCTTGCGTTTGCCCAGCCCATGTTCGGCCGAGACGGTCCCGCCCAGCTCCACGGCATGCCGCGCGAAATCCAGCAACAAGGATTGCGCCCCTTTGTATTCCGCCTCCGAATTCGGCAGAACGTTCACATGCAAATGCGCATCGCCGATGTGACCGAACAACACGTAATCCACGCCGGACTCGCGCAATCCTGCGTGATAGTAGCTCAGCATCTCGCGATTCCGGTCCAGAGGCACCGCGAAATCCGTATTCAGCTTCAGGAACCCGCGCCGCCGCATCGTGTCGTTGACCAACTCCGGTAGCGCGTGTCGAAACTTGCGGAATCGTTCGCGATCCTGATCGCTCGCGGCGAACCAACTGTCTTCCGGCGCGTTATCGGCCCAATAATCGATATCGCCGTTCTCCTGCTCAATTAAGAGCGCAGCGCCAGCATTCGCCGGAGTTTCCGGAAACCGCGATCGCAGGAACGCCAGCGAGTTTCGATCGAAATATTCGATCATCCGTAGACCATCGAGTCCGCGCCATGCTTCCACAGCCGCGATCACAGCATCGTCATCCGGCAGAAATACCACGCCTGCCAATACATCGGCCGGTTTCGGAAGCAGCCGCACTTCGGCTTCCATCACGATGCCAAGCGTGCCCTCGCTTCCGGCGATCAGATCGATCCAATCCATGCCGGCGCGCAGACGATACCCAGCCGTGTTCTTCGTCGTATTGGGAATCGGAATTTCCGGAACGTCGAAATCAACTCGATCTCCGCGCTTTACCAGCAACAAGCGGCCATCCATCAAGGCGAAGCGTAAACCCAGAATATGGTTTCGCGTACTGCCGTAGCGGAAACTGCGCGATCCGCTTGCATCCGTGGCGATCGTTCCGCCGATGCTCGCGGTCCATTCCGTTGGATCGGGCGCATAAAACTGATTGGTTCGTGCCGCGGCAGCCTGCAGCGCCTCGAGCGACACTCCCGCTCCCACAACGGCGCGGCCTTCGGAAATCTCCACGCGTTGGAACTTCTCCATCGACACCACCCAGCCGCTTTGCGCCACGCGTCCACCAGTCACGCCGGTGCCAGCGCCGGAAATGGTTAACGGATTTTTCGCGCGCGAAGCCTCCGCGACGATTTCGAGGAGTTCCGTCTCGCTTGCCGGAATCAGAACCTTGTCGGCATGGCCTTTGAATCCGGATGCGTCAATGAGGTACGATTCCATAGCTGTCCAGGGCTTACTGAACCGCGACCGCGAGGGAGCGCAACCGGCGTAACGTTGACGCAATCACACGCTCCCTAGCGCTCGCGGTTCGGTTTAGGGTACCCGCTACACTTCCAGAATCACCGGCATGATCAAGGGCCTCCGCTGCGTCTGCTTATTCAGAAACCGCTTCAAATCGGCGCGGATCTTTTCCTGCATCACACCCCAATCGGTGCGTTCTTCCTGGCTCGACGATTCCAGTGTGCGCGCAACCACTTTTCGCGCTTCCTGCAGCAGATCGGACCCGTCCTCCAGCGACATAAATCCGCGGCTCACGATCTCGGGCAGCGTTTCGCTCTTGCCGGAATGTTTATTGATCGCGATGATGGGCAGCACAAATCCGTCCTCGGAAAGATGCCGCCGGTCGCGGATTACGATATCTTCCACCACTTCGTCGATCGTTCCGGAATCGATGCAAACCCGGCCCACCTGCACCTTTTCCCCGCGCCGCGCGCCTTGCTTGTCGATTTCCAGCGTCTCGCCGGTTTCGAGCACAAACGAATCTTCCAAGCCCACGCTGCGCAAATGCTGCGCGAGCGATGCATGCCGCGCCATCTGACGGAACTCGCCGTGCACCGGCAAAAAATATCTCGGCCGCACCAGGTTCAGCACTAGCTTCAGCTCTTCCACGCTGCCGTGCCCGGATACGTGCACCGGCGGATTCATCGATCCATAAATCACATCCGCGCCGCGCTTGGCCATGTGATTGATCATCCGGTAAATGGCCTTCTCGTTCCCCGGAATGATGCGCGCGCTCAACACAACCGTGTCGCCCGGCTGCACCGAAATGCTTTTGTGATTGTCCACCGCGATCCGCGAAAGCGCCGACATCGGCTCGCCCTGCGTCCCGGAAGCCACCACGCAAACTTTGCTCGCATCGGTCTGCATGATGTCCTGCGGCCGAAGCAAAATTCCATCCGGAACCTGCAGCAATCCCAGCGTATGCGCGATCTCTGTGACATTCAGCATGCTGCGGCCGAGAAACGCCACTTTGCGCCCATATTCCGCCGAGACGTCCAAAATCTGCTGCAGCCGGTGGATGGACGAGCTGAAGCACGAAATCACCAGCCGCTGCTCGGCGCGATAGAAGATATCTTCGAGCCGCGGCCGGACCGCACGCTCGCTCTCGGTGTAGCCCGGACGATCCACGTTCGTCGAATCCGACATCAGCAGCAGCACGCCGCGCTTGCCGTATTCGGCCAGCGTGTGCAGATCGAACAGCTCATTGTCAGTCGGCGTCGGATCTACTTTGAAATCGCCCGTGTGGATAATCACGCCCAGCGGCGTGGTGATCGCCAGCGCCATCGCGCTGACGATGGAGTGCGTGACATGGATGAATTCGATGTGGAACGGACCAATCTCCACTTTCGAGCCTGGTTTCACTCGATGCAGTTTCGCGTCATCCAGCAGCGCATGCTCTTCCAGACGCCGTTCCACCAGCGCCAGCGTGAACGCAGTGCTGTAAACCGGCATGTTGATCTCGCTCAACAGAAACGGCACCGCACCGATGTGATCCTCATGCCCGTGCGTCAGAATCAGCGCGCGGACTTTCTCGCGATGTTGATCCAGATAACTGAAGTCCGGCGTGACGATGTCCACGCCCAGCAGTTCAGCATCCGGAAACATCATTCCGGCATCCACGACGATGATGTCGTCGCCATAGCGTATGGCCATTGAGTTCATCCCGAACTCGCCCAGGCCTCCGAGCGGTACCAATTGCAGCTTGTGATCGGACATTCGAAGCTTTCAGG
>Ga0070734_10003083_pt1 | contig 18356 bp, 13 predicted proteins | sample Coa_R1_8_FD_66444 | JGI IMG/M metagenome (GOLD analysis project Ga0070734, IMG submission 66444) | Surface soil microbial communities from Centralia Pennsylvania, which are recovering from an underground coalmine fire - Coalmine... | ecosystem: Environmental > Terrestrial > Soil > Unclassified ... | reverse complement strand
CGGTCCACCCACCTTCGCGCCAGACAGCAAGCCGATACGAACTGTAGCCGATGAATTGGAACAAGCCTTACTCGGTCCGACTGCCGAAGCCGCCGCGGAGGAGATCGAAACCGTCAAAGACATTGTTCGCAGGGCTTTGGAAACAGTGAGACTGATGAATACAGCTCAGATGAACAAAGCCTCGGTGAAGACCCGCGGTGTCGGCATGGCTCGTATGGATAGCCTGGATTACGCGCGAAAATCCGAACCGATCTTTGATCCTGAAGTAGCGGACTCGCTCGCTATCCGAACTCGCCATGAGCGTGTCCTGTTAGCACTTGAAAGTGGCTCGCTCGCTTGGTTTGCTCGTGTGCTGCGCGAATACGACGAGGTCGGAAACCTTACGGATGAGGGACGTCGCAAGATGCCCGGCATGATGCGAAATGCAGATGGCCGACATCTGGCCCTCACCAGACGACAGGTATCCAAGGTCAAAGCAATGGCCGAGTACATTGCAGCGAATGGCGCGGCGGAGCCGGCCAAAAGGGCGGCCATCGAGCCAATCAATCTCACCGCGCAGCTTACCCATTCCGCAAAGGGCAACCCACCAAACAGCCAGCCGGACAGCGCCATCTCCAATGCCTATCCAGGGCTAGAGATGGATTTCCGGAACATCTGGCGCAAGGTACTGGAAGGCATCATCCTGCACGAGTCTTTGAATTTTGTGCTTGACGTAGAGCGGGCCGAATTGGAGCCACTCAAGGGAATGCTCCTTCTCCGCGTTGCCGGCATCAACGTCACCGCACCTGTCACCGGGCCAAATACCGATGGAATCGTCGGTCCTCTCAAGGACACCACCTTCTCCGAAGACCGCATGTCTCTGGAGTGGTCGAATGCCCTCGCGACTCTGATCCATGAGCATACGGACCAGGAAGTCGATTGTGACTTTGAATCCCTCGACCACAAGCAACAGAGGACCATAAAGCTGAAGGTCCGGCGCTTCTTTGATGAAGGCACAGCTGTTATTTCCAAGAACATCGCCGAACCGGGTGCGCTGACGCAAAGCCTTTGCGCTCCTTGGCAAAACGATTACCGGGAATGCGCCTGCTTCTATTGGGCAGCCAACCGTCCCGACTTCGTCAACGTTGAAGTCGGGTCGAATGGAGAAGCTGCAGGCAACAACTGGATGCAGAGAGATCGCACGATAAACACGCCAAAGGTCTATATCAACGATGATTGGGTGGACGAGCGGCTCTATAAGCACACAGAACTCGTGAAGGGCTGGGAGAAGCTGCTGCGATTCATCATTGCCAATCAGGACGAGCCACCGATCCGCCAATGAATCTAGTCCAGATTACCGACATCTCGCAGGGAATCCCGCATCCGCAGGAGGACGTCCATGTCTTCAATACGGATGCAGGCTCCTTCGTTCTAGTCGTCGACGGGAGTCGTGTATATTCCGTCGACGCACACACTGCCGCCTTGTTAAGAGACGGCTCTAGTCCAGCAGAGCTTGAGAAGCTTGGCTTCGAGAGCTGCAATAACATTACCGACGTCGCGCCCAGTGCGATGCCGATCCGTTCGTTATCGCTCGCTGTCGTACAGAAATGCAATCTTGGCTGCACGTACTGCTATGCCCAGGAAGGGACCTTTGGTCAGGAGCCACGCAATATGGAGCACGAAGTGGCTCTCAATGCAGTGCGTCTGCTGTTTGCAGACGCAACACCAGGTGAAAAGGTGAATCTCACCTTCCTTGGGGGCGAGCCTCTTCTCAACCGGCATCTGATCCATGAATGCACTGAGCTTGGTAAGAGCCTAAGTGAGGCTACTGGCGTTCGCATTACTTTCTCGATCACGACCAATGGAACGCTCTTGACCGAGGAGGACGGCGCCTTCTTCGAGGAACACGGCTTTGCTGTGACGATCAGCCTTGACGGTGTCGGTGAGACGCACGACGCCTTACGGTCCTATCGAGGCGGTCGGGGAAGCTACCAAAAGATCATCGCGAACGCTCGTCCATTGCTGGCGATGCAGAGGCGCATGCAGGTCTCGGCCCGTGTCACCGTGACTCCCAAGAACCTTCGCCTACGGCAGACATTGGACGAATTGCTTAGTCTGGGATTCCATAGCGTTGGGTTCTCGCCGATGCTGCATGCTCCATCTGGTCGCGATGAGATGCACGCTGCGTCGCTTCGGGACATGCTTGACCAGATGATCGAGTGTGGTGAAGAGTTCGAACGGCGGACCGTCCGTGGAGAGAGATACGCATTCGCCAATCTTGCCACCGCAATCCAGGAGATCCATAAAGGGACACACCGGCCTTACCCTTGTGGCGCCGGAGCTGGCTACTTTGGAGTGTCTGCGGAAGGTGGTTTGTATGCTTGTCACCGGTTCGTTGAGGATGACAAAGCGTACTTTGGAGACGTGCGACAAGGCCTCAATCCCGAAGCACAGGCACACTGGTTGCAAGAACGGCATGTTCATACGCAATCACCCTGCTCGGGTTGCTGGGCACGGTATCTATGTGGTGGCGGCTGCCACCACGAGGTTATTCATCGTGGCCGCCCAGCCTGCCAGTACGTTCGTGGTTGGCTCGACTACTCACTCAAAGCTTATGTGCGGCTCCTAAGTCGGAGGCCGGACTACTTTGACTGAGCTCTTCGACGTCTGCGTTATCGGTGGTGGACCTGCGGGTGCATCTCTGGCGCTTCGATTAGCTGATCTGGGACGCTCCGTGGTCGTCATCGAGAAGCAGTCTTTTCGGCGCCGCCAAATCGGAGAATCAGTGACCGGTGGGGTTCTGCCGTTGCTACAGGTACTTGGGGTAGAACACCGGATGGAGGCGGCTGGCTTTATCGACGCCCCTAGATCGATGGTCCTCTGGGCCGGTCAACTGAACTCTCGGGAAACCCACGGAGGTTACCAGGTCGACAGAGGAACATTCGACGAGATCCTCCTGTCTGAGGCGCGATCGGCCGGTGCTTTAGTTAAACAGCCCGCCCGTGTCAGCTGCATGTCGAGTAAGCAGTATTGGACAATTGACCTTCAGGGCGGCCAGTCGTTTTGTGCGAGGTTCCTGGCCGAAGCTGGCGGCCGGAATTCAATATTAGGTGGGAGGAAAATCGCCTGTGGGGCGCAGACCTTTGCACTGTATGCGTACTGGTCAGGAGTTGATCCGAGCCACGGCGAAACGCTGGTTGAAGCGGGACACTCGCAATGGTACTGGGGAACGCCACTGCCAGACGGCACATTCAATGCCACCGTCTTTGTCGACAGACAGCACGCAAGGAAGGAAGACTACTTCAAACTCATGGCCCAATCATCCTTACTTTCTCCGCGCCTACGTGATGGCGCTTGCGAGGGAGTCTATGCGTGCGATGCCACCGCCTTCGTCAGCCAAGAGATCGTTACACCTCGCTCTATACGTGTGGGGGATGCCGCGCTCACGATTGATCCACTGTCTTCCCAAGGGGTCCAGACAGCGATCGGAACGGCTTTTCACGCAGCAGTCGTGATCAATACCATATTGGATCGACCTGACAACTCGACGATGGCGATGGACTTCTATCGTCGCCGCATCACCGAGTCTGCTCAGTTCCATTCTCATGCTGCGGCCACCCAGTATCGCAAACAGTGGATGATTTCATCGACTCCTTTCTGGCAACGGAGACTTGCAACGGACAACAATAAACAACCACGAGTCTCCAGCATGCTCACTAACCTCAATCAACGCATGCATGTCTCACCACAAGCCGCTTTCGTTCCTGTCGCAATCGCTACGGAGAAGTATGTAATCGAAAGCGACGGAGTAGTGGTCGGACGAGAGATCTTCTGCAGAGTAGGGGAACACAGCGTCTCCCAACTGCTCTCTCAAATCACAGAAACAATGGCCGCTAGAGAAATCCTTCAAAGATGGTCACAGTACATACCGGCGCCATCGGCACTGCATGTATTGGAATGGGCATGGAACCGCGGTTTACTCGAAGCCTCATCCTAAGTGATCCCGGGGGCAAAAGCAGACTCTACTTCCGCCCCGAAGGGAATCGCCTCGACGTCGCTGGATCGGGCAGCCCGTATGTACAAATGCCGATGGGATGGTTTCATCATCTCTCTATCTTTAAGTTTCAATAATGTCATGGACGTCGAGAAAATGAGAAGAACAATACCCAAGAAAACAGCGTTAGAATAAGCGTGCTAGGAGAACGTTTCCCATGCGGGTTCAGCAGTTGTCCGTTATCTACACCAATCCTGGAATCCTGCGCGGACAGCCCATCTTCCGCGGCACCCGGGTGACTTTTCAGACTCTCCTAGCCACCTCGAAGACGGCGGCGGAAAAGCCGGCTTTGAGGAATTTTTAGAAGGCTTCCCTACTGTTTCCCGTAAACAGGCTCTCGCGGCTCTTGAGGAAAATAACAAGCTTCATTTGCTTAAATGAGGCTCCTCCTGAACGAGATGATGGATCGGCGTGTCGCACTCCATTTCCGCGCCGAAGGTCATCATTGGCCTCCTCCTGACGGCAGCCGAGTTCCGCGGGCATTATTTTCTCCTTATGTGCACCGATTGCCATGTGCACCGAACGTCGGACTATGGCGAATCGGGGTGTCCGACCAGCGAGAGCGAGGTTGTTACCGTCTGCTTCTCCGGCATAAATCAAGCATCTGAGGGGACGTACCATTCTTGGAACATGTCAACAAGTCTTTCCTTTCAACCTCCTTAAGCGTCTTCGAGTCAGACGTCCGAGCTCGAGGACATAATCGTGGCCGAGCATATCCCTGTTGCGGCCCGCGACTGTGGCGAGCGTCTGCGGATCGCTTTACATCATTGGCGCATCTTGGTTCGCGGGTCTGCCTCTTGGGCGCAAGACAATACCAGTCGCCGCGACACCGAACGGTGTGTCATGCCCACCAAAACCGTTCCTGGCCACCACATGCATTACACGCTCATCGCTTCCAAAGAGACGTAAAAATACAAAAACCGAAACATGAATGTGAAGGCTTTGCTTAATATTTTGCGTTTTATAGACCGAACAGATCAGGAGTCAAGCTGGACGAAGGACTCAGCACCTTTCTTGAGAGTAAGGTGCGCGCTTATTCGGACGTTGCGACATTCCACGTAACCGTGATCACAAAGGGAGCTTTCAGACTTCATAATTTCGTGCGTTTCGCTTTAGTATATGCCGTGCTCTTCCCAAAAGACTGCCTTGACCCGGAGTATTGGCGGGGCAAGGTGCCTTCAAGACTTTGAACTCGCTTTCTTGATTCCAGATTGTTTTTGTTCCGTCAGATTGAAAACCGCCGTATCTTGCTGTGGCACGACATCAAGTGGATTCCAATTCTGTTGCTGATGCTGGGGAGGACCTATGTTCGTCGTATTCCACCAAAACATGATGCGGTTTGGCGGTAACGCTGCATTTCGCAACGCTCATTTCATTGCCCAGATGGGTGTGGTCGGCGGAGTGATCGCCGGGCTTCACGGCGGTCCGCGCGTGGGAGCAGCGGGCTATACGGAGTTGATCAACAACGGTGCAGGCATGCACCTTAATTTGCCGGGCATCGCCACCGCCCTGGATGCAGGTCTCACCCAGCGCTTGATCATTGAAGTGGGCACCACTTCCGTGGGGGCCTCGCGCGAGTACATCGGCATTTTTTGGGACCCCAACGTTCTCACTGTCCAGCATGCCGGTCAGGTTGCGTGGGATGCGTTCAACCGCCGGTGGGGCGCGGCAAATAATACGGCAGCGGGGGCCTTTCCTGCGAATCGTAATCTCAACCTGCCGGGGGCCGGCGGCCTTGGTCTTGATACCCGTGGACTGGCCTACATTGCCTGCCGGCGGGTACTGAACAACAATCCTTTCATTATTGCCTTCCTGCACAACATGTACAGCGTCGGCGACAAAACTGCCGCGATGAATAATCTCGACGTCATGACCGGCCGGGCCATGGCCGCCGCCGGAGTCGGCTATGGAGCAGCCGAAATCATCATCGGCGGGGATTTCAACGTGGTCCCGCCTGCTGCCGCTCAGGATCGTCGCAAGCGTATTCGGAGCACTTTAGCAGCGCGGGTGAACCGCAATGCCGCCGGCGTCGCGCGCAATACCACCCAGTACAACCCTTATGACTACTGGGTCGTCAGCGATGGGGCTGCAATTACCGACGCGGATACCCACCGTCACCTTGAGACCCGCTGGGACACGGACATTTTTTGCTCTGACCATGCGGGTGTATCCGTTGATCGGGCCTGACCTGTGCCATGGAATAAATGGAATAAGAAGATCCGTTGTCGTTCTGGCAAGACTTGAAGTTGATTTCCAACCAATGATTGTTGCTACGGAGGGGGAAACGTGTTTGTAATTTTCCATCAAAATATGCAGAAGTTCAACGGCGCCAACGCTGTCCGCAACGCTGCGTTCGTCACCCAGATGGGCGCAATCGGTGCGGCTCTGGGCCCAACGCTGGGAGTGGCAGGCTACACTGAATTGATCAGCAACCTGCCGGCGATGCATGCTGCCCTGCCTCCGATTGCCACGGCCCTTGATGGCGGTCTGACGAACCGCCTGGTCATCTGCGTGGGCAAAACTTCTGTCGGAAACGCGCTTGAGTACATCGGTATTGTATGGGACCCAGGAATGCTCAACGTCCAGCACGCAGGGCAGGTGCTCTGGGACCCGGTCAACAGGCGCTGGGGCGCCGCGCGCAATACTACGGCTCCTTTTCCTGCCAATCGCAACATTCTGCTGCCCGGTGTCCAGAATTATGGCGCTGACACCCGTGGACTGGCCTACATTGCCTGCCGGCGGGTACTGAACAACAATCCTTTCATTATTGGCTTCCTGCACAACATGTATTCTATCGGCGATCGGACTGCTGCCATGCAAAACCTCGACACCATGGCTTCGCGGGCCCGGGCCGCTGCTGGAGCCGCATATGCGGCCGCCGAAATCATCATTGGCGGCGACTTTAATGTGCAGCCTCCTCCAGCCGCTCGACCGTCGCGCAAGCGCGCCCGCGGCGCCGCTTTGCGCCTGACGACGCGAGTCTTTCGCAACGGATTTGGCGTCGCCCAGAACACCACGTTGGCCAATCCGTATGACTACTGGCTAGTCAGTGATGCAATTGGCATCACTGACGCTCACGCCCGCCGGTACACGCAGACCCGATGGGACGTGAACATGAATTGTTCCGATCACGCGGGCGTCACCCTCGATCGAAATTGATGACTGAATCTAACGACCGTAAATAACTGGCGCTTCAGGCCGGAGGTACTTCCAACATGAGCAACACCGATCTTTCTTCGCTTCTGCCCGTCAGCAACGGCACCTTGAGCATCGATGGCAACTCGGCCCCGGGTACCGTCCTGGCCGATCAGTTGGTGCGGCTGACCAACGGCACGCCCATCGCGGTCCACAATGCCGCCCGCACCGCGACCGCCACCGCTGTCACGGTCACCGGCAAGGCCAGTTTTATGAACGTAGTCGACATGACCGTGACTGTAACCGCGACCTCCGGCGCAGCCGGACCGGTCGTGACCGCCCGCTTCACTTTGATCGACGGCCAGCCCACCCAGAATTCCTGGCGATTCAGCCGCAGTTTTCGCGCGCTGCCGTCCTTCAATGGGATCAAGATGGGGGGCGAAGCCGCGCAGTCGGCAACTTCCGGCCCCGGACTGCTGGATACGCTGGTGCTCGCCGACGCCGCCTTCATCCTCACTACGGATAAGACCGGCACAGACCCGGTGACCGGCGCTCCTTATCAGGAGGGGTTCAATTTCGTGGCCCGCTGCACGCCTACCGGGTTGCTCGGTCTGCTGGGCAGCGTCATGACCGGCGGGGGCCCCGTGCTGCTGTATGGCCCAATCCATATACCGAAGGCTACCGAGCTGACAGTTCCGATTCCCGCGATGCCGCTGATGAAGTATCCGTGGCAAATGCCCCAGTTACCTCCTGGCCTGCATCTGACTGCCGACCTGGGAATCGACCACAAGCTCGGCTCCGCCCTTCGTCTGCATCAGGTGGGTCTCCGCATCTACTCGCCGCCCAGCACGACATGGGCCGATGCCAATCCGACATTTATTCCAGTATTGGCTGCTTCCGCCAAGCTCGACATACCCAGTGCATCCATCTCTGCCGATATCACCATCGCCGGCCTGAACTCGCCCGATCATCTTTCTATCTTCGGTTTGTTCGAAGGAGTCAGTGTTGGCAAACTCGCACACTTGGTTGACTTGGCCGGCCAGGACGACCTGACCGCCTCTCTGCCCACCGATGTGCAGAAGGCTCTTAGCACACTCAGCAAACTGTCGCTGGAAGCAATCTTCATCCAGCTCGGCGTGGGGCTTTCACTGGAGAGTGCCGGCATTGCCATCGGTATGGAGGGGCTCAATACTACTGTCCTGCCGGGCTTCACCGTAACGAAGCTGCTGGCCAACTTCAGTGTAAGCCAGCCTTTCGCTCCCACCCGCTCATTGGAGGTGGATCTGGGCGGCAGCATCAACTTTGTCGGCGCGCCCTTTGACGTCAACCTGCAACTCCCTGACGTAATCGCTACTGCCAGGCTGACCAGCAACACGACGCTCTCCTTGGATGCGGTATTCCACGAGCTCGGATTGCCGGCCCCGCCCAGCCTGACCATCAGCCAGATGCAACTGGGGATTGGCAAAGACGGCAGCTACTCCATCGCTTCCACCATGGCGGACAAACCCGCCTGGACCCTCGACCTCGGCCCGGTTCCCTTGACCATCTCGAATGTGACGGTACTGGCCAACCATCCGGCATCGGGCACGGTCAGCGGCGCCTTCAGCGGAATAATCTCCCTCGGCGACGAACTGGATCTGGCTTTCTCCTACCAGACGCCGGGTGACTTCGTGATGCGCTCCGATCTGCCTGAAGTCCGGCTGTCGGAATTGATCGGCAAGATGGCCAATCAGAAGGTGAGCCTGCCCGGCGACTTCGATCTGGATTTCGTTGACGGTTCGGTGCTCATCCAGAAGTCCGGGGCCAATCTGGTTTTCCAGTTTGCCACCACCATGCAGGATCTGGGCACGGTTGCCTTTGAGGCCCGCAAAACGGGTACGGGCTCAAGCGCCTGGGGCTTCGCCGCCGGCATCGACATGACCGGCCTTCACCTCTCGTCAATCCCCGGACTCAGCGCACTCAAAGCGTTTGATATTTTCACCCTCGATGAGTTGCTGATCGTGGTGTCGTCGTTCGCCGATCCAGGCTTCAAATTTCCCGCCCTGGCAGCCTTCAGTAGCCCCACACTTCGCACCGGCGACTTGAAACTGCCGTCGCAGGCGGGCGGCGTCATCGCCGGACTCAATATCTATGCCCGTTGGACACTCGACAACTCACGCCAGCAGAAGCTACTGCAGAAATTTCTGGGACTCGAGCCCAGCCTGGGCATCACGCTCCAGGTTGGCGCAAACCCGGAAAAAGACAGCCGCCTCTACGTAAGCTACAGCACCACCATCCAGGGCATGCCTTTGAGCTGCATGTTCGGCGGCCAAATCAGCTCCGGTGAAGTCGGCTTGTTCCTGACCGGCAGGCTGCTAGCCAAGATACAGCAGCATCCATGTCAGTTTGATTTAACGCTGCTGTTTGTTGCCAATGGCGCCTTTATTTCCGGCTCCATGGCCGGCTCCATCACGTTTGAAGGCATCACGTTGTCGAATCTGGCGCTGGTCGTCGGTATCGACTGGGAGGGCATCCCCAGCCTGGGAATCGCCGCCACCCTCACGGTGAGTCACTTCCAGTCGTCGCTGGCGGTGTTCTTTGACAGCACCGATCCAGCCAAGAGCATGCTGGCGGGTTCGGTCAGCAGCCTTTCGATGAAAGATGTGGTCGATACGTTCGCCAAACCCAAACTGCCTTCTGAGATCGATGCGGTTCTGACAAAGGTCGCTCTGACGGGAACCAGCGAGTTTACCATCGGCGCTGATCTGGCGAGCGCCCTCGATAACCTGCAGGTTGACCTGGTATCTGCGGCGTTTTCGAAAGCAGGCGTCACGCTGCCGACGACTTCATCGGAGGTGTTGCTCGTGGTCGGGAAAGCTGGCCAAACATGGTTCCTGACCAATCTGGCCAATATGCTGCACTACGAATTGGTGAAATCCGCCAGCGGGATCAAGGTCACTTTGAATCCGCAGCTCTACTGTGCGCCGCAGGCGACGTATCTCGGCGCCCTTCAGTATCCGCAAGGCTTTTTTGTGAACACCGGACTGCATGTCCTGCTGTTTCAGGGCGAAGCCAAAATACTGGTCATGCCCAGCCAGGGCGTTTCGGTGGATGGCAGCATGAACCGCATCGTGATCGGCACGGAGTCTCTATTCAGCATCGAGTCCGCCGACGGCAAGAAAGGCCCGCGCGTCTCCGCTGCCACTTTCAACCAGCCGACCATGACGGATCCGGTGCTGCGCAAGCCTCATTTCCTGATCGATGGCCAGATCAATATTCTGGGACTGAAGCGCGAGACCTTTATCAGCCTCAGCACCAGCGGATTCGCGATTGAACTTGCCGGCACCTACCTGCCGGGCTTCACCTATGACATCAAAGGACACTTCGATGGCCCCAGCAACATGGGCGTCAGCGGTTCGCTTCACATTGGCGTCGGCAACGTCGATCTCGGCCCGCTCGGTACCATAAAGATCGACACCGGGGCCTCCGGAACCCTCGATCTTGGGGTAAAAGGATCGAGCATCTGGGCCAAATTCAGTGCCGGTGTAGTGCTCGCCTGCGAAAAACTGAACCTGCCAAATATCGACCTCGATACCAATACCCATTCCCTGGCTGAGCTGCCAAAGAAGGTCTTTGATCTGGTAGTAGAGGCCTTGAAGAACTTTCTCAAGGACCCGGCCAAGTGGGCGAAGTTCCTGCGCGCCGGAATCATCACCGGCATTCAGGACGTGGGTAAAGTACTCAAGTCGGTCTACAACCTGACCGAACAGCAGGCCGCCCAGGCGATGAAAGCTGCAGGGTATGTGGCCCACGAGGTCGCCAACGCCCTGAAATCCGGCTGGAACAGCACCGCTCAACAGGCAACCCAGATTCTGAAGGGAGCAGGTTATGGTGCCCACGAGGTGGGCGATGCGCTCAAATCCGCCTATGGTCAAACTGCGCAGCAGGCCGCCAACCTGCTCAAAGGTGCAGGCTATGCTGCCGATCAAGTGGGGGATGCGCTCAAAAGTGCCTACGGACAGACCGCAGATCAGGCAGCCATCGTTCTGAAAGGCGCCGGCTATGGCATCAACGAAGTGGGCAACGCGCTCAAGTCGGCGTATGGGGCCACCTCCGACGTAGCCGCGCGCGCATTGAAGGGGGCCGGCTATGCTGTCAATGAAACTGGCACCTTTGTGAAGAATACTTACAACCTGGGCGCAGATCAGTTGAACAAAGTGCTTTCGGGTGTTGGCTATGCCGGCGACCAGATTAAAGGCTTCTTCAACTCCCTGGGCGGATCATTCGCCGATGCATTCAAGGACGTGGGGAACAAGCTCGATCCAACCAAGTGGTAAATTGAGTCATGGTCCGCTGAATCCGGTTGAGATCAACAGCTATCATTTTTTACGACGGTGAGTAAATCCGCCGGCACGGGGGAGGCCCTGTTAGACTTCGGTTGAATTCGGCTAGCACCACGGCCAGCCTCCACACATCGTCTGGATTGGCGGAGTAGCCCAGCACCGCATGAGGCAGATCACCGGCCATACGGCACGCGGCACCCGGACGGGGCGCAATCATTCGGCCCTGCCGGTCCATGACCGTCTGCCGGGCCCGATCACGAGCAACACCGGCGTCATCGTCGAATGCGTCTTTTGGGAATACCACCAACTCTCCGCCCCGGCCGGAGTTGGGGAAATCGAGAAAGATCACGTTGGTCCACAGGGGATGCGCTGTGTTGAATCCATTCGGCATCCAACGGCGGTCGACATGGGGCCGCATCAGAAAGCTCTCAGGATCGGTTGGAGGTGTTTCGTTGACGGCCAGCAGATAGATCGCCCCTGCATCACCCATAAATCGCACCATCAGTTCGCCCAGCGGTGGTATCGCCGTTTGCAGCCATGCCAGATCGTCGCTGCCGCCAGAAATTTCCACCATGAGACCACGCGTGCGCGGATCGCTCTGCGGGACCGGATGGGGCGTGAGAAGCGGGCGCAAGGCGCTCGCCAATACCATCGGATTAGCGACAGCCCCTTCAACAATCGTGAACGGCAATGGGTTGCGGACATCCATCCAGGAGAATCATAGCCGCATTCCTGCCAATGACACTACAGGTGGTGGGAGCGCGACAAAAGGATTGCCAGAAACGGATAGTGATTTACCGCAGAGACGCGGAGGCACGGAGAAAACTTTAATTGCTTGTTCGTAATTTGGGATGAATTTTTCTTATGGCCTTGTCAGCAGGTTCTGTAGCCACCGCCCAGAGAGTTCTTGCCCATCTCGGCGCTGAGTTACGCCAATGCCCAGGTGTGGAATTGGAGTTCTCTGTGCGGCTTCTGCACGGCAAGATCGAATTCACCGGGCGCTTTGGCTGCTGGCTGCCGGGTAACGCTGACACTGATTTTGGACCTGTATTGAAAGCGTTGCAAAAGCTGGACGCTCCGGAAGAAGTCCTGCAGGCCCAGAAACAGGCGGTCCTGCCGGTGCGCCAGGGCATCGCAGTGGCACTGCAAGATGGCATTCCGGAATTCCGCATTTACCTGCACGGGCGCGGTCCCCACACTCTGGCCGACCACTATCAGGCGTGGCGCTGGGGCCTGGACGGCGAAGTGCGACGATCACGCTACGAATTTCACTTCCTGCCGGAAAGCCCTTCTGGATTACGTCCACTGGATCTCATCGCTGCGGAGCTGCGCCCGGCATTGGCACAATTGCTCGCGGTAGATCGCCTGCAGCAAAGCTCGGGCTTCTGGCTGCGACGCGATGAAAATGATCAACTGGAGCAACTCGATCTGGCCCTTCCATGGAACCCTGCGGCGGGTTCATTACCAGGACTGCAAGAACTGGCCCAGCAACAGACAATTTCAAAGGATGAACTGCAAAATCTGCGGGAGCTTCCGATCCGGCATCTCGCTGTCTCCCTTGATCGAGGACACAAGGCAGTTACGCTCTATGCTTCCGCTGCCGTTGCAGGAAACTGGCCGGAAACTGAAGACGAACTGCAACATCTGGTTCGCCACAACGCTCAGCAGTTCCAAGTTGAGGTTGAAGACCAGCTATTTCGCCGACTTCCTCACCTTCCTTCCACGCATGTATCGGGCACAGATGCAGCGGAGCTGGGTGGGTTCTACGATGGCGATGTGAGTCAATGGCGGAAAATTCTTGGGGACGAATTGCATTATCACGCCGGATTGTTCGAAACGCCCGGTCTGGCTGCAGACGATGAGGCGATGACGACCGCGTTGCGGCGCGCGGTGAGCGAGCTGTATCCGTTCTTGCCGGCTGGTGGAAGAGTTTACGACATCGGCTGCGGCTGGGGCGGTCCCATGGCGATGATCGTCCACGACCTTCAGTGCCGCAGCCTGGGTCTGACCATCAGCCGCACGCAATACCGGTACATAGCCTCGATGGGCCTGCCAGTTCGCATGGGCGATGCGGAACAGACTTTGCCTCCGGGACTCTTTGACTGCGCCCTGCTGCTGGAATCGCTAAGCCATATCCGGAACAAGGCCAGGCTCCTGCGGATATTGCGACCGTTTGCCAACCGCCTCGTGATGCGCGTCAATTGCCAGGATGCCTCGCCACCGGGCGCGGCATTCGGCGACACCATGCATATGATCAGTTCATCGGAACTGAGAAAGCGGCTGGAAGAAAGCGGCTGGCAGATCAAACACTGGCGCGACCGCAGACTTGAAGCATTGCCTTCGGTTGCCGTGTGGCAAAGAAGATTGAGACTAATTTCGCCGGGCGAAGATCGCCACCTTGAAACGCTGCGGGCCTGGTGCGATCGAATTATGATCGGGCCGGAAGAATGGGGGCGCAATAATCCGCTAATTGAAGTGGTTGCGGACTGAAGGTGGATTCACCACGGAGACGCGGAGCGAAAGGGAAAACACCGCGTACAAACATTAGGATTCTTGCGGCAATTACCTTGTTGCTCCAGCCTCGCTCAGAGCTTTGTCCAACGGCGCCCGAGGCAATCTTGCCTGCGCCGATCAGCGATGTCAACAATGTCATGGCGTGTGGAGATGTGGGAAACAAAGAACGTTTCCCTCATCTCCACACCCCCGGCGGCGACGGCGGACAACCTCCGCTTCCGGCGCTATACTAACTTCTCGTTTGGTCTAGAAATTTCGGGCCGGTCAAGACGGTACTGACCTTCGTACGGGCTCGTGGAGCCGCCAACCAGTACCACAGCTTACTTTCTGCTTTATAAGTGCTTCACCGTCAACGCTCGGACATCCTCAATAAATGATAAAGTTCTAGCTGGCTGCGTTCCGCCAGGAGGTTCTCGTGCGCTCCTTTATCTTTGCCACGCTGCTTGTGGCTACGAGTCTGGCCGTCATCCCCCAAACCCCTTCGATCGCCATCGATGTGAAATCCAAGATGGACGAGGGTATGGCCGCATTTCGCGCGCACGATTACAAGCGAGCGCTCGCTGCCTTTAACCAAGTAACCGAGGTGGATCCGAATAACATTCTTGCGCACAACCTAGCTGGTAATTGTTCATTGGAGATGCGGGATTTTGCGGCGGCGATTCGATCGTTCCAGCGCGCGCTGCAGTTACAACCCGACCAAGCGCACAACTTGGCTGGCCTGGTAAGGTCATATGCTCAAGCCGGAATGAGCCAGGAACGAGATGTCACACTCGAACGCCTGCACGCGCTGTCTAGAGCCGGACGGCTTCCTGCAAATTTTTCCTACGTGTTCGATTCTTTCTCTGCGGGTGATCGTTCCGTGCTAGTAACTGAGTTCCCGCAGCTTGCTGGCCGCTTTCATTTCCGCTACCAGTTCAGCGTTCACGACGCAACGGGAAAGGAAGTCTCTTTTGTAGCGCTGGAATCTGACGACGCCGACCAAAGTAACTGGCCCAATCGGCATCCCGAGGAAGCTGCAACCGCAAAGCGGACTTTCTCTCTCGACAGTTATTCGAAAACCGCCTCAGGACAGACCCATAGTCTTTACAAGTTTTATGACGGAGGTGAACCATCGTATCGGGACGTGCGCGCGGATGTAGAAAAGCTTCTGGCTGGGACGCTCAAGCCAATGACTTTGACTACAACTGGCGCTCCACAGCCGTCCGCTTCGCCAATTCCGCAGCCATAGAAAACCTCCGAACGGTTCGATGAAAAAGACAATCGGTCAGCCGTGTATCCCCCCGGACATGAGCACTCAACTACTGTTCTCCTTTTTGACGTGTCGGCTATTCTCGAAGGAGGTTCTGCGCGACTGTGAATGAGGTATGCGGGGGACTTATGTTGAAGAGCATCCAAGACGAATTCCCCTGCGCAAGAAAAAAGTGGCCCGGCCAAGCCGTTTAAAACCATCCGATAAGCGATCATTCCACTTCATTAATTTGGATGTTTTAAAACGCCCCTAAAAATCTACCAAAATGACGAATTCAGGTCGCGCGTCACGGCGCTTGCGGCCCCAAAGCCGCATTCTAAGCATAGCTGAGCTTCAATGGAGCATAAAAACGGCCCTGGAATAGAAGGTAAATATTAGAAGGCAAAAATCGAAAATAGCCTTCTTTTCTTAAAATGCCGATCAAGCCGACGAATGAGGAAAATATGGTCCGCAAACACAAGCCAAACCAGATTCTGATTCAACTCTAGCACCCTGGCGGATTCCAGTTTCTACCGGCTATCTTCGGCTGCTGCCGACGGGCGGTTGCGTTTAAGGTGGGCAACTTCCTCGCCTCGGCTATATTAGAGGCTTTGAAACTGCCCCGTGAGGAGAATGCAAGACGATGTCTCTACGCTACAAGCTCAGTTCGGCCAGCACTGTTTTGACGGTTCTACTGTTGACTCGAATCCTCGCCGGGCAGAGTCCCGCTGCTGACCTCGTGCTGGTTCACGGCCACATTCTTACCGTTGATAGCCAGGACTCTGTAGCACAGGCCGTCGCCATCCGCCGCGGGGTCGTTGTGAAAATCGGCAGTGATGCCGAAGTTATGGAATTCGCGGGTAAGGCCCCCGGCCTACGCATTGTCGATCTCCACGGTCATACAGCAACCCCTGGCCTTATTGACACCCATGCTCACATTGCCGATGGAGGTGTCCAGGAACTCTACGGAGTCAAACTCTCAGACGCCACTTCGGTAACTGAAGTTGTGGCCCGCGTAAAGGCCAAGATTGCCCTAGTCAAGCCGGGAGAATGGGTCACCGGCTCCGGTTGGGACGAGGGCAAGCTCACCGAACACCGCTACATCACGGCTACCGATCTGGACGCTGTCTCCCCCAAGAACCCTGTTTGGCTGGTCCATACTACCGGTCACTACGGAGTCGCCAACTCAGCCGCACTCAAACTGGCTAAGGTTACTGCTACTACAACGGATCCCCCCGCCGGCACGATCGATCGCGACGTACACGGCAGCCTAACCGGAGTGCTCAAAGAAGAATCCGCCATGAATCTGGTGGCCGGTCGCATCCCGTCCATCACGCCTGAGCAAATGCGGCAAGGCATCCTACACATCCAGCAGGTGCTGCACAGCGAAGGTATAACTGCGGTGAAAGATCCTGACATCTTTCAGATCCATTGGGATGCTTACAAGTCGTTGCTCGATCAAGGCCAACTCAAGGAGCGTATTTGTGTTCTGTGGCATGCAGGTTCGACACTAGAGTCGGCCCACAAGGCTCTGGATGAGATCAACTCGGTGCCCCGTCTGCCAGCCGCGCTCGGCAACAATCGTCTGCTCTCCTGCGGCGTCAAAATCTACATGGACGGTTCCGGCGGCGCCCGCACCGGCTGGGTTTATGACGACTGGCTGCGAAACGCCACTACCCCGGATGTCACAGCTTCGGGTGCGGGCAATCGCGGCTACCCGCAAACTGACCCGGCTGTTTATCAAGAAATGGTCCGCCTCTTCCAGGTGAACGGAGTTCCGGTCGGCACTCATGCCGTTGGTGATCGTGCGATGGACTGGGTCGTCGATACTTACGCGCTGGTTGAGCAGGAGCATTCTCATCCCGGTTTGCGCCACAGCATCATCCATGCCAACCTGCCAACTCCACACGCTCTGGACGTAATGGCTAACCTGCAGAAAAAATACGACTCGGGCTACCCGGAAATGCAGGCTGAATTCCTCTGGTGGATCGGTGATATCTACGCGGCGAGTTATGGTCCCAAACGCGGCCAGAGCCTGGAGCCCTTCAGGACTCTTCACTCACGAGGCATCCTCTGGTCCGGCGGCTCAGATTATCCCGTTACCCCGGTTGCGGCCCGCTATGGGCTTTGGGCCTCCGTAGCACGCCAAACTGTCAAACGCACCTACGGCCTAACTCCATTTGGGATGACTGAAGCACTGGATATCCACACAGCCCTCACAAGTTACACCGCTTGGGGTGCGCGCCAGATGTTCCTGGAAAATAAAATCGGCTCTTTAGAGGTAGGCAAGCAAGCCGACATTGCTGTATGGGACCGCGACCTCTACAAGGTTCCCACCGATCAGATCAAAGACCTAAAATGCCTGATGACGCTGTTGGATGGCGAAGTGGTGTACTCTTCGCCGCACTCCCCCATAACCACAACCACCCGCTGATCCAATTTCCACAACTGGATCATTGACGGTCATCACTGCCCCACCAGGGTTTCTGCAAAGCGTATACGGACGAGCGTTGCGCCTATTGGGTGGAACTTGCGATCATCACGATGGATCAGTCCGCGCGGTCGAGACATGAACACGCATGTAACAAGAGTCTGTTCTTGCAGAGCTTCGAGGTCTAGGCAGAGCGACTGCGCCCGCTAAGTTTGTTGTGAAGCCATTTACGAAATCTTTCTTTCACGGCGGTAACACGGGTTCGAATCCCGTCGGGGACGCCATGACTATTCAACTAAATAGGCAATCTGAATATCATCGCTTTACTAAAGGCGGATTGGACTCGAACATTTTTTCCAGGTTTTCAATCTGGGAGAGGGACAGCGATACCAGCGGCACGTCCGATGGAATCAGACCGCTCATGTATCCCTCATCCGCGTGCTTAACCAACAATTCCAATGCCTCGAACCACCCTTGCGCCAACTCCCTTACTTCCTCTTCCCCGATCTTCGATTTCGCCCAACTCCAGTACGCCGTCAGTCGTTCCCCTGCCTTCTCCCTCTCCCTTCCCCTTTCTCCTCTTCCTTTCCCTTCTTCTCCTGCTTCGCTCTCTCCCCCTCCCTCCCGTACGCTGATCGCATTCACCTCCACCACATGCGCCAGCCTCATCTCCTTGTCCATCTCTCCTCCCAA